>OBKM01000804.1_pt1 | contig 14400 bp, 11 predicted proteins | sample 1519691 | NCBI WGS metagenome assembly OBKM01 (sample SAMEA37050418, study PRJEB22526) | metagenome | biome: saline pan; feature: lake; material: water | place: Egypt | collected 2015 | depth 0.5 m
TTTGGTCGAACATCAGTCGCCTTGCGGACGATGCCTTGTACAGAAACTAGTCGATTAACATCAGTCGCCCGTATATCGCGGATGTCAGTTGTTTCTCGTATGTTCCGAATGCGAACATGGGCTCCGCCTAGTTTCACGTCGACAGGGAGATCGTACAATCGGAGGGCCTCTTCAGCATATTGCCGATATTGTTCCGGCTTGCTAAGATAATTGTCAGCAAGTTCTGGATCAAACTGATAGAGGTCACTCCAGTTAAGATACAACGATTTCTTGTCATTGGGATACTTCCGGGCAAGTTGACCGATTTCTTTATGATAATAATCTCGGTAGAATGATTCAAACGAGTCAATTAGTTCGGTGTCCTCTCCGGCCATTATCAGTGATTATGTGTATTGGAATACGGGATGGTTGTTTTTATCGGAATGGAATTCTCGCTATGACCCCCAAAAGTCTTCGCGACTACCAAGCCGAGGATTGCGATTGTCAGTCTCATCGGCAGTATCATCGTCGTCGTCAGATGTATCTTCACTTGTATCATCATCCATTGGGAGCCGTTCCAGTTCTTCACCTCTTGCGTGGTTCGAGTGTACGTTTGTTACTCTAACGCGGGAACGAGCATCGGGAAGTACTCCATCAACGAGAATGACAAATCCCTCCTCAGTGCGGCCAACGCCGGCACCACTCTCGTGGATGTCAACAATATCAACTACAATTTCCTCGTCTGGTTTTACAGGCTGTGTTTTGAGGTCATCAATCGGCTGGTTATAGTGGTTACACCACTCTTTCCCACCGCGGTCGCCATAGTGTTGGCATCCCATCCCCTCAATACGCTCTGAAAAGCTTGGGCAGTCATCCGAAAGAGGACAATCAGCCATGGCAATTTCTATACTGCCAGCGCGTTAAACGTTTGCGATCCTTTATTTCGGAACAAGACTATCCAATTTCTGAGACATATCATCGGTATATAGTTGTGCGATCAGGCCAACATGGATCAAGAAGCAAGGGATAGAAAATTGATAAAGGCTTGAAGCAAGTATATAGTTAGCATGACACCGTCGCCAATGGAAGTTGAAGCAGCATCAACGACATGCACAGAGGTGCTGGAAACGATCGAGCGGGCAGTCATTGCTGATCGGGAATTTTTGGAAACAGTGTTGACAGGAGCACTTGCGAAAGGCCATGTGCTTCTTGAGGATGTGCCCGGAACTGGCAAAACACTAACCGCGCGGGCATTAGCCAGAGCACTTGGATTGGAGTTTAATAGAATCCAGTTTACACCTGATCTACTACCATCGGACATCACTGGGTCGCATGTATTTAATGAACAGACAGGAGAATTTGAGTTCAACCCAGGTCCGATTTTTGCACATGTGGTACTTGCAGACGAGATAAACAGAGCACCTCCAAAGACACAGGCAGCATTACTTGAAGCCATGGGAGAGAAACAGGTCAGTATCGGGGGAGAAACAAAGTCGCTTCCAGAGCCGTTTTTTGTGATTGCGACACAGAATCCGGTTGAACAGGAAGGCACATTTGAGCTTCCAGAAGCACAGCGTGATCGGTTTATTATTAAAACATCAATTGGATATCCGGAGGCAGCGGGAGAACGAGAGTTATTAGATCGTCGAACAAGCAGAAATACAGCAACCCCAAAGGCAACGCAGGTTGTTGACAGTAGAACATTTAACGAGCTACAGGAGGTTCCAGAGTATGTCCAGATAGATGATAAACTCAAGGACTATATCGTCGACCTTGGACGAAAAACAAGAGAGCACCAAGCAGTCAAAGCAGGCGTATCTCCACGGGGGATACAACGATTGCTGGAGGCTGCGCGGGCGCGAGCCGTTATTTCTGGACGTAATTACGTGGTGCCAGATGATATAAAAACGATAGCAAGGTCAGTAATTACACATCGACTAGTACTAACAGCAGACGCTACCGTCGAAGGAACAAGCAAAATCGACGTAACGGAAGCTGTGCTTGATTCTGTGAAAGTCCCCGCAATGGATACTGTTTGACCTCCTCCCACCCGCGAACGGTTGTCTCTTACCCACAAATCGAGTCGCTGTCACAATCGACAATTCCGGACGGACATCCCGATATCTGTAGATGTAATACCCGTTTGAGTCGATTATGTCGATCTCGTTTACCCATGTTCAGTAATCTCTCACCGCCTGATTCGCTTTTCACCTCCCTTCTTCCGAGTACAGATCGGCTCCGAAAGCATCTGAAACGTCCGTTTGACTCTCGGTGAACTTGTGGGTAAAAGACAGCCGTAAATGGGTGGGCTTTCGTCTTGGTACCGCTGTAATCCAGGAAAATAATTGAGGGACTCAAATCAAAAGCAGGTCATAGAGCAGTTACCGCCGGCATTATCAGAGACATATTGCGCAAAATCTTTCCCGAGGTACTGTACGACCGGGAGGAGTTCACCCTCGCAGAAAGATTGTAAGGATGATAACGGATAGAACCGTCACAAGAATCGCGTATGTGGATGATTCAGGGGCAGGCTCGACAGAAAGTAAGTACTCTTCTGTGAGAAGTACACTAATAAAAAGAATACTACCAATGATTAAGCTTCCAGTCGCATGGATTAGCTCTCCGTGTCGGGTCCGAGCTTTTTTACCGAGAGTTTCGCCGATGTCAAGACCGTATTCAACTAAGTCCCAGACAACAACCATTCCAAAGATACCCAAAAATAGATATTGGCTGGGTACATCAGCAAAACCAGCAACGATTACAGAGATAAGAAGGCTGTACAATAGCAACCGGGCACTTGCGGTTCGGGTCCGGAGGAATCCAAACATGGCAAAGAGATACGCGATAACAAAGATGACGCCGGTAACAGCAAGTAATACGGTTACAATCGATAATGCTGCGGGAGTGACACCGATATTTGTTATGATATTTTCAAGCCCAGATTCAAGTCCTACTGGGAGACGGTCATAAACTTCGTTAATTAAGAATGTATCAGCAGTTACAACAGTAAGCGTCAAAATGGCTGTACTGAAAAGTGTGACTGTGCCTCGGACGTGATCAGTAGAGAGGTACAGGGCAGCAAGATATGAGCCAGCCAAAAATAGAAGTGCGAAAGTGAATCCAATCGTACCGGCCCACAGGAAAGTTTGATGAAGTGTACCAGATGTAACTACGGTTGTGACAAGCGATTCAAAAGCATCGATATTGGGATAGTCACCCTGTGCGTAAAAATATCCAATAAAAACTACAAAACCAAGTCCACTGAAAAGTAATACCGTAATCGTTTTTGCGCTGCGGACGTAGCGCTGGTAATATTCTTGTTTAGATTGCGGGGCAAGTTCAAGAACGGGAAGAACAGTGATAAGGAAATAAAATCCCGCTGTCGCGTAAATTCCAAAAAGTACGAGGGTAACTGCAGCTATTTGCCCACCATCTAATGCAGCGCCTGTATTCTGTGGTGGGGATATCGCATATGATATACTCTCTGAAATGACCGCAATATAATTGGTGTCTAAAACCAGTGATACACCATCTTGTCTTACCACCAGTATCCCAGCAATAATTCCTAAAAGGGTAATAACGCCAGAGACACGCAACAAGGTCGTCTGGAGAGCGGTGCGGCTAAACGTGTCAAATCGCAGTCGTAAGATGCCAAAACCAGCAAGGATTCCTGCAAAGACCATTAATCCAAACGCAATATCTTCAAGTACGGTATTATATACGACATAACTCAAGGTAATTGGAGTAGTAAACAAGAACGTGAGCAAGCCGACAGCAGAGAGGATACGAGATGTGCTACCAGATAATGCGAGCGAAAATGCGATTGTACCTCCCAGTGCAAGGCCAATATACGTCGAAGGCGAGGCCCCTGTCAGCGATGTGTACAATGACAGAACGCTAACCGCAACAAAGATTCCAAAGACACCGCTATATGCTGAAACAGGGTGTTCATTGGTCATGATTTTACCAAGAAACTGAGAAACTATGCCACGAATCATTGCATCACCCGTTCAAGTTCGGCACGCAGAGGGATATTTGGATTCCAATTAACAGTTGTAGTTGCTTTTTGCCGCATTTGGCTTAATCGTAACGCTCGATCACTTCGAGCAACTGTCTTTCCAGGAGAATCTGTGGTAGTGATGTCGGGACTAAAAACATTGACTGAGTGTCCGGCAACCCGAAGTTCGCGAACTAAGGAAAGAGGGAATTCGTCCATAAGCGGAGTTATGACCAACACTTGTGTCTGTGAATCAAGAGCTCGGCGTATGGACTTGATGTCCTGCTGTGATCCTGCTGTGAGGGTATAATCGGCAGTAGGGGTGGTACGTTCAGCAATGTATTCAAGTGCATGGTGTAGGCGAGAGAGAATATCAGTTCCGTGACTTGGGGAAATAACGTATGGGTGATCTCCTGAGGAAGGGTCATCAACGCCAATCGCAGCTAATCCAACACCTTGTTTTGCAGCATGAATTCCGTGAACGGCTTCTGCAGCTGCGTGCACAGTTAATTCACATCCGGTAGCAGAGTTATCGGATGCAGCTACGTTGTTAGGGGGTCGGAGATCCAAAAGGACAAGCACCTCGAAAGACTCATTCTTCCTGTAGTTTATAGTGGTTAGTTCATCTTCTTTTGCATATCGTCTCCAGTCAATACGATTGACCGGGTCCCCAGGGCGGTACTGACGGGTTGTATGGAACTCAATACCCTCCCCGCCAGAATCACTCGGTTGCATTCCAGTAAATGCGATGGTTTGTTCTTCTCGAGGCCACTCTGTAGCAACAATCGATGTTTCAATTTTCTGGTCTCCTGCTGTGTCGAGAGTAGAAGAATACAGACTAGCTCCACTCATACTTCGCATTTGGACGCTTACACCATCGAATAGGTATGTACCATATCGTGCTCGGACAGAGTATGATATTGTCGTTGATCCTCCACTCCGGAGACCAAAGGCTGCTTTTGGGGTGCCATCAGTGACAGGGAGTTCCGGAGGAACACAGTCGGTTACTCGAAGGTCAACAATTGGTCGGGTGCCAGTATTTGTAATTTGCAGGGTGACTTCTACTTCGCGGCCAGGAGGTGCCGGCTTGGGAGTAATTGTGCGAGTGACGTTAATGTCAGATTCAACAGGCTGAGCACTCGTGACAGCACTAAACGTAATATACCCAATTGGAATGATAGCGCCGATAACTAACTCAGGAACAGAGAGCACAACACCGGCACCAGCAAGAACTAATGCACTTCCCAGTACTGCTCTCCATCGAGGGATTCGCTCAAACATTATCAATCATCAACCTCATAATCGGGGACATGGTCAGCAACTACACGATATACTTCTGAGGCAGTTTGCGAATATTCACGCTGTCGAGCGATATCAGGTTGAAGCCACTGAAGAACACGATGGGAAAGGGGAAAATCTTGATTTGAACTCATAGATGCTGCTGCGATCTGGTTTGAGGTCCATGTACCTTGATCGATGATTTCAGTAACATCATCTGTATTATGAGTTTGTCGTAGTGCGTTTTCGAGTGTTTCTTCGAGTGAGTCCGCCGGATCAACAGATGGCTGGTATTTGTCAAGCGATGTAGGATGAGAACTTCTCGCTGGTTGTTGTGTCGCTGTATGTTCTGACACATGCGCATACGGATAGTTCATCTCGACAGCTTGGTCAAATTCGTCTCCAATTTCGGGGGATGGTTGATGCACTTGTGTTGGATCAATGTCATACAACTTATGAGTATTTTGTGATCCAGCAGTCCGAGTTCGAAGATATAGAAGAGACGCAAGAGCAATTAATCCGCCAACAACATAGGAAATAGGAGTCTCCTCAACCCAAGAGAGATGTAAAAATATTTGTTGCCAGATATCTGACGGAAGTATCTCAGGGGAAAGCGCAAGAATGCCACCAGTGATGACAAGTAGGCCACCAGTAAGAATACCAAATACGGTTGTCCATTTCATTATTATTTGTTATTGTTAGTTGTATTAGAGTCGTCTTCTTGTGATTGTTGAATCGAATCAAAAGCGTTGTTCGCTTCAGTGACGTGTTGTTCAGTAGATCCACTACCGTATTCTGATTGACGAAATGCTGATGTCAGCCTCCGAACTGGCGTTTCTGGAAATCCGATCTGGACAGCTTTGCGTGCGATTTCGCCTGGGGATTTAGTGTGATAATGACGAGGAAGAACCATCTTAACGAAGGTCCCCCATATTTCACGGATATGCAATGTTGATTGGTCGGGTGGTGCGGAGTCAGGATTCGCGGAAGAAGAATCCGGGGAAGTGGATGATCGAGAAAGTATACTTCGAAGGAATACCCCTACTGCGCTGAGACGAATCCAGATAGCATGTGAAATTGAATCTGGTTTCCACTCGCACCAGCGCTGATACAATTCTCCAGGGAGTGCAAGAATCGATTGAATACCTCCAGTTAAGTGATCACCGATTAATCGGAGAAGACCAGCAAGTCGAGCAGTAACAGAGATCATCTGGTTAATAACATGAAATACACCAGACCGGAGCGTGGAGTATATAGACGATGCGCTGAGGCCAGATCGGCGATACAGAACGCCTCCAACAAGAAGTCCAGTGAGAGCGGCGCCAAAGAGTGCTGCCGAGTGCCGGAGAATATTAACCTCGTGTGTTATCTGGTTTGGTCCGTAATCAATTGTATAGCTCGTACTACTTGAGAAAGGCAATGTTGTTACTATGGTTCCATTATCATCAGGAGTGAGGAGACCTCCTTCATGTTCAATAGGTATGCTCTCTAATTGTGTGTCATCGACGTACAGGTTCATCTTCATTTCCTGTCCGGGAAGCGCAAAATGATATTCATATGACGTCTCTACTTCAAGCTCACCTGCATCAAATGTTGATTCCGAAGACAAATTACCATATTCGGCGGTTATCTCTGCTGAATCAGAAATATTATGGGGGATATCGACTGTAGCAATGCCATCTGATTGTAAGTCGGGATCTTGTTGTTCTCCTTCAACTATAATTGTAAAGTCATATTCATCTACTTGGCTCACATCAAGCGGTTCATCATCGAGAGCAAGTTCAAAATCTGCCTGCTCACCAACGAGAAGAGGCTCACGAAGTGCAGAGATGCTTAGTTGAGAGTCAACCGGCAGTTCGTCAATGTGGGACTCTGCAGAACTTAACTGTTCCGAGTTGGTGGGTGTTTGTGTTGAAAAGGTGTTGAAGGTCTCGAGATCTTCAGAGATAATGATCTGGATACTATCAGTAGGAGGGACGGTATATGCAATCTGACCAGTTTCATTGGTTTCATACCAGTCATTATTAACACCATCAACGATTTGTACGTCAGTGTTTGGGACGGGTTCGCCATCTTCCTCTATTGTGATGACGGTATCATCACCGACGGACGGGTTTTCAGGATCAAAGATAGCGTTATACTCGCTGGTTGGATCAGAATCATCTCCCTCTTCCTCATCATCATCGTCTCGCTCCTCATCATCATCGTCTCGCTCCTCATCATCATCGTCTCGCTCCTCATCACCACCGCCGATTTCCCCAGGCGGAGTCGGCTCAAATGCAATCCAACCGTTGTCAGGGAAGTACACCTCAACCCACGCATGCGCATGCTGATTGGTTACTTCATATCGATCATTGCCAATGAGATCACCTGTCGCATATCCAGTTACATATCGAGTTGGGATATCCTCTGCTTGTAAAACAACAGCCATACTGGATGCAGCGTACTGGCAATAGCCTTCATCCATTTCGTAAAGGAACTGATCAACTGGATCATAATTACGGTCGTGGGAAGCCTCAAGTGAATAGTCTTTTTCGGTTCGGATCCACTCTTCTACGTTTCTGGCTGTTTCATACTGTGAGTCACCCTCTAAGTCCTTTCTATCAATAAAATCCTCAACACGATCAGGTACTGAGCTAGGGACATTAGTGTATCGCTCTTCAATCTCAGCAGGCAAATCTGACGGAGCATCTTCAAGATCGTCCGTAGAAGCTGCCGGTACAACGCTGTCTATCTCATAGGAGAATCCATCGGACGGAACTGAATCAACATGAACGCCGCCCTCGGAACTGTACTCTAAATCAGAACTGGATATCTCCGAAGACTCAATTGATTCTATATCTGCATGATATGCTGCCGGAAGAACATTCGTTGGATATTCTAAATTAATCTCTTGGGTAAAGCGATTTTCTGAAGAAGAATAAGGGATGTCAGCAGAACCAGATTCACGGATCCAATCACCGTCCTCATATGCATTGTAAGCGTCAGACCGCCAGTAGGGACCGACGCTCGCCTCGTATGGAATATTGCCATCTACGTCTGCATAGAATACTGTCCGTTCTTCTTCGTCACTTAGCCCCTCAAAGGGATTGTCTACTTCTCCAGCAGATGTTTCCTGATCAGCACCTAATATTGGAGATGTGCCAGAGCCATCACCAAACGGCATGTCGACCCCATCTATTTGTGGACCGTCAAATGGGTTATCGGTATCTGGAATACCAGGGCCACCGATCGCTGGTAGTATACCAGCAATTAAAATAATTGCTCCTAAAAGAAGCAACGCAGCGGCGAGTTGTGAAAAGCGACGGTCACTTGTTTTATCTTTGGTCATATGTACCAAATCCAGCGAGATGAGATGTTTCTTAATTTTACTATTATGTTATCGTATAAATGTTTGACTTCACATTCATCGAATACGGAAATACGAAGTTCCAAATCAAAGGAAGAACTAATTAATCCGGATAGCTGGTTTCCCGGGATCCGCTCGGTTGGAAAGATCAGAGTTCTTGGTCGCTTGGTCAACAGAAACGTCGACATCAAATTCGTCATCCAACAACCAAGCTGCCTGTGATAGAATTTTCTTCTCACGATCTGGTGAAAGAGCGCGGTCCAATCCAGGATGTGACTGATCTAGTTCTGAAGCATATTTAGCAAGACGTTCCCTATCCGCTGTGATGGTGTCATCATCGAGGATTGTGCCAACGATTGCCTCATCCCGGTCCGAAGTTCGTGCCAGTTCATGCGCTTCATACTTCCACTCCTCTGCTACAGCAATGTCGATTGACTCAGGATCCGTAATATTAACAACATCAATGATTTCTCGGACATCAGCAAGAGTTGACTGGATCAATGATCGTTCTACGTCGTATTGATCAATATTACGGACTGGGGTAGGCCAGTCAGAGTTAACAACCAATCCGCCACCACGAAGTCGGTTCCATAGTTCTTCTCCTAAGTGTGGAGCAATAGGAGCAACAAGTTTTGCAATTGTTTGTAGGCCACGTTCGTAGACGTCCTTATTTGGAACCATATATTCACGATAACGTCGCAATAGTTGTGCAAGTTCACGTAATTCGGTCGAAACTTGATGAAATCGGAACTGATCGTAATTTCTACTAACAGAGATAATAGCGCGGTCAAGAGCGCGGTCAAGATAATCGTCATGAGGCATCCGGTTGTCGCGAAATTCAGAACGTTCACTGAAGCCGACAACTAGATCATATAACATCTGCTGGAAGTCATATGCATCTCCGATATCTTTTGCTGTCCACTCAAAATCCTGTTCCGGATGAGCAGCCGACAAAACAAACAAGCGAGTCGTCTCGGGGCCATACTCATGGGGGGCTATAACGTTCCCCTGAGTTTCTGACATTTTTTCACCATTGTATAGCACTGTTCCAACGCTGATCAGCTTCTCAGCCGGTTCACGAACAGAGAGGAGTCCCATATCAGCAAGAGCTTTTGTAATAAATCGAATATACAATAAGTGCAATACTGCGTGCTCTTCGCCGCCAACATACACATCGATAGGCATCCAATCAGAGGCACGGTCTAAGTCGAACGGACCATCCTCATATTCTGGAGAAAGGAAGCGAAGATAATACCACGAAGAATCGACAAATGTATCCATTGTATCCGTCTCTCGGGTAGCTTGTTGTCCACATTCAGGACATGTCGTTTCAACGAATGAATCATGTTCCTCAAGAGGATTCCCAGTCGTTTGGATAAATTCAGGAAGCTCAACAGGCAGATCCTCGTCAGGGATTGGCACATGGCCACAATCTGGGCAATGAACAATTGGTATCGGTGTCCCCCAGTACCGCTGACGAGAAATCAACCAATCTCGGAGGCGATATGTTGTTGTTAGTTCAATTTCGTCGTGATAGTCGAGAATCCGATTTCTTGCCGCTTCACTTGCAAGTCCAGTATAATCTTCACTATTGGTAACCATCCCGTCTTTCGTGTATGGTTCCTGTGGTAAGTTTGTCTCACTACCATCGACTGGCTCAATTACTTGCTTGATCGGGAGGTCTTGTGCCAAAGCAAAACGATGGTCGCGTTCATTGTGTGCTGGGACGCCCATAACAGCACCAGTACCGACATCTTCCAGGACGTATGAAGCAATATAGACAGGGAGTTCCTCACCGGTTAGAGGATGTCGAGCAAAGTATGAAGTTTCAATGGCGTCAACATCATCAGTTCTGCTTGAGGTCTGCATTTGTTCAATCTGTTCCGAGATAGTATCTGACTCGGCTGCGACTTTATCGGCGAGATCGTGCATTGGAGAAACAGCGACAAATGTGGCACCATAGATCGTATCAACGCGTGTTGAGAAAACCTCAATAGACCCAAATTCAGGAACATCAAAAGTGATAGCGGTTCCCTCTTGTCTCCCAATCCAGTTACGTTGACTTTCTCTAACACCTTCCTGCCAGCCATCAAGATCGTCCAAACCTTCAGCTAATTCATCGGCATACTCGGTGATCTTAAAGAACCATTGGTCAAGTTCACGCTGAGTAACCGGAGTTCCACAACGCCAGCAGACATTGGTGTCGTCATCCGTGTCTACTTGCGCGTCAGCAAGTGTTGTTTCACAGTCGGGACACCAGTTTACATTTGCAGCTCGATACTCAACCAAATCGTTTTCATACAGTCGTTTGAACAGCCACTGGTTCCATCGATAATATTCCGGCTCGCAGGTAGTGATTTCTCTAGACCAATCGTAGCCAAGTCCCATCGATTTCATTTCATCACGCATCCGGTCGATACACGTTCGGGTCCATGACTCTGGATCAGTCATGCGCTCAAATGCTGCGTTCTCAGCTGGAAGACCAAACGCATCCCAACCCATTGGATGAAGCACGTCGTCTCCTTGCATCCGACGATATCGAGCGTATGCATCAGTGATAGCGTAATTGCGAACATGCCCCATGTGTAACGCACCAGAAGTGTATGGAAACATGCCCAAGACATATGTTGGATCAGTGGCATCCTCATCAAGTTCGTAGACATTCTCACGTTCCCAAGCGTACTGCCAATACTCGCGAACGCGTCCGTGGTCATATCCGTGTGCCATCGTCTGATATGTTATTAAGGATAATGTATATCATTTGCTGTCAATGTGGACAAGACCCGGAGCAAATACAGGAGAAACGGTAACAGATCAAGTAGCAGGAAGGATGTGAGTTGGATTTAGGATCATATCGGAAAGATTCGAATTAAAAGATCTATCGAAGAAGGTCTAAAAATATATTTATGCGTAATCTGTCTTATCTATTGTCACCCTTAGAAAGATTCAAGTATGTTCATATCGAGATTTATCGATGTATATGACATCAGATTCATTTATCGGCCGGATTGTTGATAAGGTTACAGGCGAAGACAAAGAAGAATCAGAGGGCTGCTGTTGTGAAATGTCCATAGAAGAAGTTGATGAATCCGATACCGATGACTGAGTCATCACAATCAGAGTCAGCCAGCAAAACCTTACGCCGAGTTAACAGGGACTGTTGTGAAGAGACATCGCTGCTTACAGAGCGAAAACCTGACGACAGCATCGTGGAGGAACAATTATCTGTATTTAAGGCACTATCCAATAGTCATCGGCTTCGAATAGTGGAGGCATTGAGGGAAGGGGAATTATGCGCCTGTGAGCTACAGACGATACTCGACGCACCGCAGTCAACAGTCTCCTCGCACCTCTCAGAACTACGAGATGCAGGGATCGTAAGGACCCGGCAAGAGGGAAAGTGGACATATTATCGAATTGCTGATACAGCTAGCATACAATTACTTGACCTTGCCGCTGTGCTCGGAAAAGAAAAGTAATGATTGCTGAAAGACACTGGAATATAATAGCAGAGTCTGGCAGCTATTTCATTGATCTTGCTATCGTACTCGTCCCGTTATTTATCGGTGCTTCGTTTCTTGTTGGATTAGCAAAAGAGTACCTTCCTCCAGAGCGGGTAGAATCCATCCTGCGTGCACATGATGGAGGGGTAGGAAATGCTGCAGCCGCTGGGCTTGGAGCGGTAACACCGTTCTGCTCGTGCTCGACGGTCCCAATTTTAGCAGGCTTACTAGGTGCCGGAGCACCGCTCGGACTGTCATTTTCTTTTTTGCTTGCCTCTCCAATTGTAAATTGGATTGCTATCTTGCTACTACTGGGGCTGTTTGGAGCAAGTATAACAATTGCATACATTATGCTTGCATTAACGACGGCTGTCATTGGCGGCATAATTATTGGACGGCTGGACTTGGAAAAGTACGTGAAAGATGTGAAGATAACTACGCAAGATAGAGAGATCACGACAGACGGAGGAACAAATAACTCAACAATAGAGACGAATAGCACCAAGACACATAAAACACGGATCACAAAAGCTGGGAAAGGAGCACTCTCTTTTTTCTGGGACACCCTTCCATATCTGATTATCGGGATGGGAATCGGAGCGCTCATACATGGGGCGGTTCCGCAGGACATCTTACAGCAGGTCGCCGGTCCGGATAATCCACTTGCAACACCAATTGCAGCGGTTGTTGGGGCACCGGTATACATTGGAATGAGCGGGATGTTGCCGATTGCTTCTTCACTGTTCGATCAAGGCATTCCAATTGGAACAGTGATGGCGTTTGTGATTGGAGGAGCTGGCGTCAGTATTCCAAACTTAATTCTCCTGAACAAACTGTTTGACCGTCGGTTACTTGCGATATACGCAGGGATAGTACTGACAATTGGTATTACGATCGGTGTGACGTTCAATACTATATTCCATTGATTAGCTGTCACACTCGATAAAATCGCCTATTCTAAGACGGTTCGCATATAATGATTGCGTATGCACACTCGAATACTTGATAGTGATGCTGTTGCTGAAGCAGCCGATATAGCAGAAATCACCAGTGCTGTTGAAGATGCATTCGGGGCATATCAGCGCAATGATGTGCTCATGCCTGCCAAAAGTTACATCGATTTGCCACAGTACAACGGGGATTTTCGATCAATGCCGGCATACGTTGAGGCCGAGTCATGGGATGCAGCGTCGATTAAGTGGGTAAATGTCCATCCCGATAATCCAGAAAAATTTGATCTTCCAACTGTGATGGGAACGGTCATATATTCTGATCCTGAAACAGCATTCCCTCTTGCGCTCATGGATGGAACAGAGTTGACATTGATGCGTACTGGTGCTGCCGCTGGTGTCGCAACAGACTATCTTGCAGTTGAGGACGCTCGGACGTTAGGTATAATCGGAGCTGGAGTGCAGGCATACTCACAACTTGCAGCGATTGCCTCGGTTCGTCCAATTGAAGAAGTAGTCATTGTTGATGTCGATGACAAACGGGTCAATGCATTTATTGAAGCACACCAAGACGAGTTTACCGTACGGGAAGGATCGCCAGCAGACGCAGCTAGCTGCGATGTCTTGTCTACGGTGACACCAGTAGAAGATCCAATTGTAAAACGAGAGATGGTTGGAGAACATACACACATCAATGCCATGGGTGCAGATGCGGAAGGAAAACAGGAACACGAGGTTGCGACACTAAAAGACGCTAAGCTAGTAATAGACGACTACGAACAGTGTACACATTCTGGCGAGATTAATGCTGGATGGCACACAGGAGAGTTGACAGATAGTGATATTGATGCTGAGATTGGAGAGATAGTCACAGGCGAAAAAACTGGACGAGAGGAGCACGACACAATCACGGTATTTGATTCAACGGGCTTGGCAATTCAAGATGTCGCAGCCGCACATGTTGTATATGAGGCAGCAGAAGAACAAGATACCGGAATGGAGTTTGAGTTGATTAATCCGGAGAGAACACAGGTATAAAAAACGTATTTTTTCTTTAACTTTTGCAGGCTACGTCCCCGTCCTCAAGGAGCGATCAACGAGAGCGAGTAGGCGGGGTAAGTTCACTAGACCGGCAATATCCCAACGATTGCGGTGAACTTCTCCGGGGTCAAGCCCCGTAGCAGTCGCCTCGACCGCCTGGTACATACGTCAAGCCGCGTCCTTCAGTACGCGGAGAGGATAGCGTGAAGTACCTCGGGGTCAAGCCCCGAGGCTTCGCCGTCTTGGGACCGCACCGCACCCGCAGGCAAATGTAATTCCTCCCGACTTTCTCTGTGAGGAGTC
>OBKM01000805.1_pt1 | contig 14391 bp, 16 predicted proteins | sample 1519691 | NCBI WGS metagenome assembly OBKM01 (sample SAMEA37050418, study PRJEB22526) | metagenome | biome: saline pan; feature: lake; material: water | place: Egypt | collected 2015 | depth 0.5 m
TCAGGTAAAAATCGATCAAACTCAGATTAATCCGACGATACGGTATTTCCCTTTTATTCCTACTGATCGTGTTTTATCGGATGCAATGACACAACCAGAAGACGCGAACAATGCAGTACAGAATGCAGAGAATCAGTCCCCGAGTCAAGGCCCAGCTGAGGGTCTTCCAGACGCAGTACCGGAGTTCGTGAGTGACGTACTGGATAGCATCAGTGTGAGCGAAACTGGTCTAGAAGAAACAATCAGTAACCTCGCCTCCAATGCCAATTCAACCGAGGGTGCTGTCCTCTTCGCTGATGTCGCCACAGCGATACCATTGTAGTACAACGATAATTGGACACCCAGTATACGCCGCCATCAACGACAACGATCAGGATGGCTATACTCTCCGAGAGAAATAATCTTAAGATATTCTCAGAGAAGACGACAACGTTAGTGCCATGATCCATATTCTCTTAAACTTCTGACAATATCAGCGTATAATCCCATTGGACCGTTCAGACGTTCCAGCTGACACAAAAACAGATTCTCTGTGAGATACAGTTGAACAGGGTCATATCTGATAAGTCGGAGAACTTGAGAAAACTATCATTTGGACATAAAACGTGGAGTATTTTGCTTAATGTCGTTTTTGACTTTAGGTGCCCAGTGTGTGAAGATCACAACATGTGTCGAGCCGATGGGCATTTATTCGGATACCCAAACGAGTTATACATGGGTGGCATTGTCTTCTTCCGGACTGAACGACGCGATCAGGTTGTCGATTTTTATTGCAACCAAATTGGCATGGAGGTATGGCTCGAACAGGAGGCTGGATGTACGATTCTCCAGCACGAGAATATTCTTGTTGGATTTTGTGATGGGGATAAGGCGGAAACAGACGGAATAATTACGATTCTCGTTAAAGACCAGAAAGCGGTTGACCAGTTGGCAGACAAATTAGGATCAGCCGTAGAGGAGCCACCAACAACGAACGACGCGTTTGATATTTACCAGTGTTTTGCGACAGACCCAGAAGGGCGAACGGTTGAAATTCAAACGTTCCTGCATCCAGTGGATTCAGTTGAGGCGTACAATCCAGACAAGGTATAATGAGAAATAGGACAAGTACGCCAACCGTATCTGCTAATTAGTAATTAGGAACGTCCACTGAGGGTGGTCAGCGATACGGTGTACAGCGAATCCAGCCAAGGATAAGACTTTCCCGGATGTCTCCCGAATAGTAGGCTATGGTTGCACTCACGACACTATTCGTTGGAATATTGCTACTGACATTAATTGTCGTAGCGATTTATAGTTCCATAGAGATTGTCGATGCATACGAAAAGCGGGCATTGACTATTCTCGGTGACTACCGCGAGCTATTAGAGCCAGGGATCAATTTTGTCCCGCCATTTGTGTCCAAGACATATCGGTTCGACATGCGGACCCAGACAATCGATATACCGCGACAAGAAGCAATTACACGAGATAACTCACCAGTGACCGCAGACGCTGTCGTCTACATCAAGGTAATGGATGCGAAGAAGGCATTTTTAGAAGTCGAGAACTACAAAGAAGCAGTCTCAAATCTTGCCCAGACAACTTTACGAGCGGTTATCGGGGACATGGAGCTTGATGACACCCTGAACAAACGACAAGAGATCAACGCTCGAATTCGTGAGGAATTGGATGAACCCACTGACGAGTGGGGAATTCGCGTTGAATCAGTCGAAGTTCGTGAGGTAAACCCATCAAAGGATGTCCAACGAGCCATGGAGAAACAGACGTCTGCTGAGCGAAAACGCCGTGCAATGATCCTTGAAGCACAGGGTGAACGACGCAGTGCTGTTGAACGAGCAGAAGGTGAAAAACAGTCCAGTATTATCCGTGCACAAGGAGAAAAGCAAAGTCAGATTCTCGAAGCACAGGGTGACGCGATTTCCACAGTGCTATCATCCCGCGCTGCTGAGTCCATGGGTGAACGAGCAGTGATCGACAAAGGAATGGAAACACTTGAGGAAATTGGACAGGGTGAATCAAGCACATTTATTGTTCCACAAGAACTGTCATCGTTGGTTGGCCGATATGGCAAGCATCTTACTGGCTCCGATGTCCAAACACAAGATGGACCACTTGATAGCCTTGGATTTGATGAGGAGACCCGCGAACTGCTCGGAATTGACGATATCGAAGAAATTCTTGATGAAATAGGTCAAGAAGCCAATGCTGATCTCGAACAGATAGAGCAAGAAGCACAGGCTATCAAAGAAGGAGAGACCGAAGCAGACATTCAGAATCCCGACGAGATCCTGGAAGAGATGGAATAGTAAGACAGTGTACCATCAAGCTGTACCAAGTTGGTGATAGGCCTATAGTTTGTGTGGAAAACAACCTATTGGGGTTGCAATAAAACGAGGATAGCGAATCCTCTGTGTGAAGCGATTCAACGCGTGGCAACAGAGAGGTTGGTCGGTGTTGTGTTAGCGATATTGTCGCTGATCGGACAGCGTTGTTCGACTTCAGTGAGCCACTCTTCAATTACCTCATTGTCGGCATCGATATCTGTGGTAATATTTACTCTGAGATTTTGGTACCCAGCACGAACGTCATCTGCGTTGCCGAGAAATCTGTCTGTATCGATATCACCCTCAATCTCGAATTCAAGATGAGTGAGGTTAAGATCTTTTTCGTCCGCAACAATATGACAGACAATGTTGAGACAGCCCGCCCACGAGCCAAGTATGTATTCAAGCGGATTTGGCCCCTCATCATCGCCACCAAATGACTTCTTTTTATCAATTGTGAACTCAAAACCGCGCGTTTCGACTGTCGTTTGATTCTCTGTTTCTGAGGTAGCCGAGACACTGAACGTCGGTAGATTTGTTGGTTGAGTCATCGGTTATCAGCGACAAAATCTTTGTCTATGCAGGAAAGACGGTGGCCCTGAAGGTAACACTTGGGTACTGTCAGTGGTATCGGCAAATCCTATGCCTTCTTGCTAACTGTGCTACTAAGCCTCCGACCTGAGGTTGTATTTTTACCACCGAGGAATGAGTTGTCTGGATAAATTGTCGATTCCTAAGATCACTAGTATATGAAGGATCCAATTGCCAAGTAAGCAAAAATTACTGCCTGTTCTATTATCGACGGGTTTATTATTCAGAGTAAGACTCTCTGTATTGAATGTCATCATTAGAAATGATGAAGAGGGTGAGTAGTGTAATTAGCCGACTATTTGTCTTGTGGGTGATCATCGCAGCTATCCTCGCATATCTTCAACCAAGTAGCTTTGCGTGGCTAAGCGAGTACGTCTCGATACTATTAGCAATTGTAATGTTAGGAATGGGGCTGACGCTGACTGTTGACGATTTTAAGAGGATTCTCGAACGTCCTAGAGATGTAATTATTGGAGCTGCTGCTCAGTGGATAATAATGCCAATTGCGGCGTATGCTATTGTCGTTTTATTCTCATTACCCGCCGAAATTGGTATTGGACTCGTTCTGCTTGGGGCAGCACCAGGAGGAACCGCATCAAATGTGTATACATACCTCGGTCAAGGGGATGTTGCACTCTCTGTTACTGTGACATCAGTGACAACGCTCATGGCTCCAATCCTAATGCCTGCATGGGTAATTTTGTTTGTTGGTGAACAAATTGAGGTTACGTTTGCTGAAATGTTCCAAGAAATCATTTTTATTGTGGTTATTCCAATACTACTTGGATTGCTGCTCCGTCGGATTCTAGAGCAAAAGGCTCCTAAAACGGCCGAAGTGGGTCTTACCGTGTTCCCAGCAATCAGTGTCTTAGCGATTGTAATCATTGTTGCTGCGGTTGTTGGGACAAACATCGATAATCTGGTCGATGCAAGTCTTGTTGTTGTCGGAGCTGTCCTGGTCCACCATATAATTGGCCTATCATCAGGATATGGTGCAGGGTACCTGACAAATATGACAGAGGACCGATCTAGGGCTCTTTCATTTGAAGTAGGGATGCAAAATAGTGCGTTAGCTGTTGCACTTGCGACTGCATTCTTTTCGCCTTTAGCAGCTCTTGTTCCAGCGATTGCTGTTGTGCTACATCAGCTTGCTGGGCCGGCGGTTGCATCATATTATTCGGGACAGGATGAAGAATCATTATACGAAACAAGCTTGTCTTGAAATATAGCGTATATTTCGAGTGAAGTAGATACTATCTTATAGCACGTATGACCGTGGAGCACCTTGGGAACAAGCCTTGAGGCGCTCTGCCTGCCTTGTCCATAGAGTAAGATCACAACACAGAAAGGTGAAATTCGATTACAGAATTTAACCTATATAAGACGTAATTTAACCGTCCATTATCGATCAACACTTTTTTTATTGTGTTCTGTTACACCGAAGTAATGGACAAAGGCATCAAAGCTATTTGCTCTCAATTATCAGACTCTCAGTACTCATTTACTGAAGCAGATCGACGTGAGCGAGCAACGGATTGGGGAACTGAAGAGAAGAAAGAGAATTATCCTGATCTTGTTATTTGGCCTACCTCAACCGAGGATGTCTCCAACGTGCTATGGATGGCAAACGAACATGAAGTTCCGGTAACTCCGTATGCCGCTGGGACGAGTCTTGAATCCAATCCTGTTCCAGTAAACGGTGGGATTAGCTTAGATCTGTCTGACATGGATGAAATATACGATATTCGTCCAGAAGACTTGCAAATCGATGTTGGACCTGGATGTTATGGAGATAGTATTAACGAGGCTGTAAGAAAGTATGGACTTTTTTTACCAGCACTTCCATCATCCGGGAAAATATCAACAATCGGCGGAATGATTGCTAATGATGCCTCTGGGATGAAGACTGTCAAATACGGAGAGGTTGCTGACTGGCTTATTGAGGCTGAAGCAGTTCTTCCAACTGGGGAAGTAGTAACTGTCGGGAGTAAAGCAGTCAAAACCTCATCCGGGTACAATTTACTTGATTTGCTTGTAGGCAGTGAGGGAACCCTAGCTGTAATTACTCGATTAACGCTCAAACTCGCTGGACGACCAGAGCAAATTTGGGGTGGACGAGCGAGTTTCGAGACAATTGATGACGCAGCAGCTGCAATCTCGGACGCAATACAGTCCGGTGTCGATGTTGCTAAAATCGAACTCATTGACTCACTGAGTGTCGAAATAGCGAATGAATCGCTTGACACCGCCCTTCCTGAAGTTCCGCAGATATTCGTAGAATTCCACGCAAACCATAGCATAGAACAAGAAATTGAGTTCTGTAAAGCAGTCTTTGAACCCCACGGCTTGTGTGATTTTGAGGTAGCAGAACGAGACAAAAAGATGAAACAGCTGTGGGAGGCTCGTCGGGAGTTAGCTGACGCTGTTGAGCCGTACGATCCAGAGCTTTCTCCACTAACACCAGGAGATGTGACTGTTCCGATTGGTTCATTTCCGGAAATTATCCAGTATATCAAAGCGGTAAGCGACGAACACGACATCATGATTCCCTGCTTTGGCCACGCAGGAGATGGAAATATCCACTACTTCGTGATGGTCGAACCGGATGATCAGGAGATGGTAGAACGAGGAGAAAAGCTTTCACGGCAGATTGTTGAAAAGGCAATAGAGTTAGGCGGAACGGCTACCGGTGAGCATGGGGTTGGAACTGGAAAAAGAAAATACCTTGATTCTGAGTATAACCAAGAAACAGTGCAAGCAATGCAATCAGTAAAGTCATCACTCGATCCAAACAATATTCTTAACCCAGGGAAGGTACTTCCAGACAACAACCGACCTTCTTAGTTCTGACAGTCTGCGTCCTCGTTCTCAAGAAGTGATCATATGGAGCGAGCAGGTAAGTGATTCAGCAGCCGAGCTTGTGAAACCGCATCCAGATCTCTGCACTCACGTGAGAAAAGATAACATGTGTACTGTTGTAGAATAGCATATGTTTTTGCAGGTGCACATACTAACTTGAGTTGTGATTGATCTTAACCCGAACTTAACTGGTCGAACTGCGCTTGTTACTGGGTCAGCCAAGCGTGTCGGACGTGAGGTTTTGCTTAACCTCGCAGACGCTGGAGCAGATGTCGCTGTCCATTATCGAGAAAGCAAAACAGAGGCAGAAGAAACTGCTGATGCTGCCCGTGATCTGGGAGCCAGAGCAACAACTGTTCAGGGGGATATAACCGTTTCTCAAGAAGTTGATTCACTGGTGGAAGATTGTGAATCTACGCTCGGAAGTGTTGATATACTGATTAACACTGTTGGTCCATTTCCAAGAGGAAACTGGGACGAGCTTTCATTCAATGAGTGGAAAAGAACTATCGAAGGATGTCTCTACGGCACATATCTCTGTTCCCAGCGAGTCCTTCCAGCAATGCGGCAGGAGGAATGGGGTCGCATCATCAACTTCGGTGTAGCTGACGCACGTGACGACCACTCATTGCCCTTGAACTTTCCCTACTTTGCAGCAAAAAAAGCTGTACTGATGTTCACTCGAGCATTAGCCTACGATACACAATACGATGGAATTACAGTCAACGCTGTCTCCCCGTTTGTTGTTGAGAACAGTGTTGTTGATGTGGTTGACCTCCCTCGTAACCGCCCAGCATCGTTTGAGGATGTTGCTGCTCCTATTCTTTTCTTTTGTAGTGATGCTGCGAGCTATCTCTCTGGTCAGAACATTGCAGTTGATGGCGGCCGACTCCATGAAGCGTAGTTCCTAATTCATTCGAGCGAAGATTATCGGGTATGTGCGATTACTTTGCTCGATTTATCATTTTCTAAGGATTATCAGGCTAAATATCTCAGATACTGGTGGTAAGATCGATTTTCTCACGCAATTCGTCATACAGGGCATCTTCGGTTTATTTCTTGCTGGTGATACGGTATTCGTCGTAGCGCCACGCCCACTCAATTGTCCGGTTGGCACGGTTACGAGATTGTTCTTTAGTCTGACGGAGGTCGCCACAACGTTCGCTGAGCACGCCGGGTTTGATAGGCATAGTGCGCCGTGGCGCGTCGTCGTCCATCTGTAATTCACGATTAAAGCCGCTACGTAATGAATATCTATATCAGTGTTAGGGAGTCAGTACCGCTGTTGAACAGGGTTGGCGTCAGCAAGTGTCGGCTTCCTCCACGGGGACAACCCCCGTGCACCTGACTCGAAAACCTGTGAACAGCAATTTGATTTCGCTATGAGTACACTTCCGGTGGTGGTTCTTGTCATTGTCCAGCGGTCGGTACGAGAATAACAGCAGTTGCTTGAGGTCTGCCACACAGCCGCCGCTATTATCTCAGCCACGCAGTATGCATAAATCTAAAATAGCCAAAATGGGCCTATCTTTTGTATATTAGACTGCAGAGAGTAGTGACACCATGCAAACAAACTTTATGATGCAGTTATATGTTAGTTATATGGCCGATATGAACGAAAAAGCATCGTCGGAAGCAATCAAAGACATTGACACCAATGGAATTGGGCCCGCAGTACTCGCGTCAGTGGCCTCAGTAATTTTGGCATTATACTTTTACTACGTTCGTGACGACAAGCAGCGCGGTCAGTTCATCGGGCTGTGGCCTGTTACGATTCTTGCACTGGCGTCGTATCTCAAACTCGAAGAAATAAGGGAGGCATTGTCAAATCTCAACGAATAGTTCTGCAAACATAGATGTCATAGGGTATAGGTTAAATCGATCAATCATTGTTGTAGTTCCGCTGGTGGATATATCGTGACACATTACTCGATCTAAGCGATAACAGCAGATCAATAATCTGAGATTCTCTCGCCTCCGAAGTGGTGGGCTTCCGCTCGCTATTTGTCAATCTCTCTTTGATGTCATCTTATAGATGATGCGAGGCGAAAACCACCCATTCAGGGGTGGGACGAGGTCAAATAACGCATATTTTCTTTATTTTAGGAAGGATTTCGAGTAGCGCAAGCAAACTGATGGCTGCACCAGCCGCGATGATTAGTTTATCTGCGTTCATGTCACTCGTACATCTATTTCATGGTACATGGTAACAAATATTTTACTTCATACCTGAGGCAGAATAAGAGAACGAACACGAGTCGCATCATACCGTTTCAATAAAAAGGACAACTGAATAATACTGAATCTCGTAACAGTGACACAACTCTATCAAGTGTTTGGATCTGAGCTAATCAAATGGAGTACAAATCTAAAATAGTGAACTACCCCTGCCTACTCGCCGCTTTCGGTCGCTCCTTGAGGACGGGGACGTAGCCTGTAAAAGTTAATTAATCCATTGTGGGTGGTGTCTCGGTATACTTCTCATTAACAACCCAGTTGTCATTCTCATCACGAACCATATACTCGCCATAATATGGGACTCGATTTTGCACTGTTTCACGGAATGCCTGCCGAATTTCTTCCCGGCTCATATCTCCCATTGAACGATGGTCATCATGACGATTAAGACAACCTTTGAGTTTTCCATCGTGTGTAACCCGAACCCGATGGCAGTTCGCACAGAATGTGGGATTCTCAACAGGATCGACAATCTCAACCATTCCATCATCAACCCAGTACCGGCAACGATCATGCATTTCGCGGGCTTCAATTCGATCGGCTTGTTCCTCAAGCCAGTTGTGGACCCGGTTAATATCAATGGCCCACTCAGGGTGACCAGCAATCTCAGGCATATACTCAATGAGTTGAAGCTGAAGGCCTTCATTTTCGGCAACATGTTCTACCATCTCTGGAATATATCCAGCAGTGGCTTCAAACACGACCATGTTAAGTTTCACAGGGTTAAGGCCGGCTTCAAGAGCAGCATTGACACCTTCTATTACCTGCTCAAATGCCCCAGTCTTTGTGACCTGAGCAAAGTCTTCAGGATCAATAGCGTCTTGTGAAACGTTCACCCGCTCAAGCCCAGAATTTACAAGCCCTTTTGCTCGACCTGGAAGAAATGTTCCATTAGTCGTCATTGAAACCTCCATGGAGTCGGGGGTCCGCGCAATTATCTCCTCTAGATCTTGACGAAGCATCGGCTCTCCCCCAGTGAATTTTACCGAATCGATACCAAACTCTTCAACGACTTTTAGAAATCGCACTACTTCATCCGTTCCGACTTCGCCATCCCGTGGATCCATTGGCCCTCGAGTGTCTCCCAGTCCTTCATTATGACAATAAACACAATCAAAGTTACACCGATCAGTAAGCGAAACTCGAACGCCAGTAACCTGCCGATCGAACTCATCAGTAATCATATGTGGATTGCTTACATTCAAAAGTGTTTAAGTCTACGGTAGAAAGCTGATTTTAGTAACTAAAAGCAATTACGCACTAATCTCAAGAAAGTAGATAAATAAAGAAGTACCCAGACTGTTTGGCAAATAAACGGGCTAAGCACTCATTGGTACGGAATTTATTTTCTCTTCCTACCCGTGAGCGGGATGAGATGTCACTGTCTTGCACTGCTGGATCAGGAGTATCAACAACCCCACGCTGGCGTTTTTATCCACTCGCGCGGACTATGATATTCCTTGAGGACAGGGACGTAGCCTGGAAAAGTTAACATCCACAATGAAGTTATTGAGTTAATTTCTACCTCGCCGTTTAAACCAAATCTCCTTTCCGACGGGCGATTCTTCTTCCGCTATTGACAGCCTGCTCACAAAGAGGTCACGAATAGCAGTAGTGACGGTAAGCTCAATCAAACCTTCGTCGGTATTAGCTGTCACAATGCAGTGTCCGTCCTCATTACGTATTGATTCAATCTGTCCAGTCGACCAGTTCTCAGGATCTTGCTGTGGCTTTTGGGCATGAATACGGTCTTGGTCCATGACTCACAATAGACTTAGAAGAGCAAAACAGTATGGAATGCCTCGATATTGAAGAGAAAAGCAACATCGCATTTGCTACGTATCTAGTGCGGTCTATCCTACTGTCAGTGAGAAGGATATTGGACTACAGCGGTATCGAGGCGAAAGCTCACGCCTTTCAGGAGTGTAAATGGGTGGTTATGGGAGACTGAGCTGTCCACTGTATACGTGAGAATTATCTCTTGTTCGGACATACTCATAGGCGTCGGGAGGAGTAACGCCCCACGACCGGAGTCGATCATCAACATTGTCAACGATCGTCGTTACAAACGAACCTCGGCCACGGAGTGTTTGCGGAGCCTGTGTGTGCTCAGTAAGATAACAAAGTTCGGCAGTTTCAACAGTCTCGTCTGGCACAATAGTCAATCGAAGGTCACGTCGAAGTTGTCCTTCGACTTGAGATGGCGTCCCGTGAAGAAGATCTCTCCCAAAGGAATCGATTTTGTCAATGACGTCATTAGGTACGTGATTCATGTTATAGAGTATATGACTTCAGATCTATAACATACAACATAATGATCACATGACCCAGCTTCTCTTCCCACAGCGAAACCCATGAGTATGCATCTTGGTATTATTGTCAACTGCTCCGGGGTCAAGCCCCGGAGCTTGTCAGTGGACTCCCATTCTATCCGAGCAATTCGGCAGGTGTGTACTCACCGTTCACGTTCAACGTCCCTGACTTCAGAGCCAGTTGACTGGTGGCCCATCCACCGTGAGACTTCTGCCCGCGGTGGATATACCCGCAGTATCGGTTGGCGATGTTCTTCGCCGCATTGTAATCGGCGTCTGCCTCGTACCCACAGTCCTGACACGCGAATTGTTGTCGGGTTAGAAGCAGCGCACGTCCTTTACTAAGAAGATTAGACGACAGCAACCTATCAAGCCACAGATATTTCTGAATATGTTGTGTCAACTCGTTGTATTTTCTTTCGATGATCGTCTCGTAAGGTTTCGTCAGCAGTATAACGAGAGTGGTTAAAGTGGTCGAGCAACCATCTCTCCCCAGTGTTCAAAGCCATACCGCTCGTAAAACGTCTTTGCTCGCTTATTTGTTGGATCAACATCGAGAACCAGTCGATCCAGTGGGAGTTCCTGTGCTGAGGCAATCTCAATTACAGCATCCATCAAACTTGATCCAACAACTGTACCGCGATGATCTGGTATAACAAATAATTCATTAAGCACGGCAGCGTCCCAGATCATCGCAAAGCGTTCTGGGAGAACAAACGCATAGCCAACTACTTCGTTGTCAATCTCAGCGAGCATGATGCAATCTTCTGTAGCTACACAGTCAGCGGCCCACTGCAGGTAGCGATCTCTGTATGCATCATCCAGCTTTGCCTCATATTGAGACATTTTTTCTGGACCACCAGTGGTGTCTCCAAGCTCGCGTTCAAACCTCTGTTTTAGTTTCCAGAGAACCTCAGAATCACGATCTGGTTGGTAGGTGCGAATCATCAGGTGACGAAATATTTGCCATCTGAATAGATGTATGTCTTGTTCTTGAGCGTAGTGAAGTACCTCGGGGTCAAGCTCCGAGGCACTCTGCCTGCTTTTTCTGTAGAACGATACTGGGTATTGTTTTTAACCATTTCCTACACAGGGCAAAGCAAAGGTCTTCCGGAAAGGCCTACGTTACTGATCATTTTGCAGGCCTTAATATAGCTATTCGCTGGTATCTTGAGAGTCAGAACGAGGCATATCATGCCCTGTATCATCAGATGTAGTCCGATTCACTAGGTCTGTGTCTTTTCGATCATCATCTTCTCGCCACGGAACTATGTCCTGTTCACTTGCAGCACGAGCAATAGCATGTGCTGCCGTTGGATTTGTAATAAAAATAAAGAATAACAGCAAGACAATTTTTACCGTCGGTGAGCCCCAACCAAGTGCGATTGCTGCAAAAGCTACTCCAGCAAGCGCCAAACCTACGCCAAGTGTATCGGTCTGTGAAACAGTGTGTGCACGTGAATATACGTCAGGAAGCCGAATTACTCCGACTGCTGACACCAGTGTGAAAAAGATTCCAAAGATAAGACAAACGACAATTAGCGTGAAATAAATAAATTCAATCATAGCGTATCACCTCATCAATAGCACGCCTAAAGAAGGAAACAGCCATCAAAAAAGGAAGTGATGTATAGATCAGTGTCAGTTCATCAATACCGACAGATAACAAAGCAGGTACGGCAACAGTGTTTATACCGGAGAAGATAACAGTGATCACGCAGCTGTGTGCTGTCGAGGTCTTTTTTGTCCAGTAAAATGTCACAATAATGAGAGTAATAAAAGTCGCCGCTGCAATAAACAATGTCTGAATATACCCGATACTTGGCTCAATCATGGGTTCCTGTCTGCTGGGATTTTACGATAGCTGTCATACCTTACGGAGGATACATCAATAAGTGCTGTCCGTATCTCTGCATCTCTCAAGCCTGATGTACAACCTACACGTTAGAGAACGTGCCAGGGATCATCAGTGAACAGACGAGCTAGCACTGACTAGCTATCTCTGATAGTGAAATATACAATTGTTGTAACAATGTGGTGAATAGCACTCAACAATACTGATAACCTAGTTGTCTATAGATAGAGCAGGCCGAGTGACTCGTGGTCGTCCGAAACCCTCGGGGCTTGACCCCGAGGCCGTTGGCTGTCACGCATGAAGCTCTTTCTCTGGTTACAACCACCGGTAAAAGAAACGTCAGTATTGGGAAAATCCATGCAGTCAAAACACATGTTTTTGTTGATGTTTTCAACCCGAGCTGCGTGATGGATTGCTATTTTTGGTTCTATCGAACAGAACTTTCCGTCTTGCTACAAAATAGAAATCATGCGAATACTCGTTCCCTTTAATGCCGACACGACCGATATAATCACGAGAGAGCAGTTCAAGATTACTGCTGAAAGTAAAGAGACAATTCGTCAGGCTCTTGAACTGTTCGGTGGAAGTCCACAGACAGAGATCGTTGTTGCTCACCTCACCCGTGGAGAGATCGAGGAAAAAGAAGGCATGCTCAGCCAAATTGAATCAATGGGAGAAGGATACGATGCAACGGTGACTGCTGGTCTTCGTAAACTGGAGTACAACGACGAATCAACAGAATCAGTGCGGCAGGGATTGCTTGATCTTGTTGATGAGCAGGCAATCGATGTCGTTGTTCTCAATTACGAGCCACGATCAGCAACACAGCAGTTTTTTGCCTCAGAGACCATTGCAGAAACGCTGCTCGGAGAACGAAATACTCCAGTTGTGTTTGTGTCATCAGAAGCCAGCGTGTGAATCGCCGGGCCTGCATGTACACACAACAGAGCAGACCAATGATCTTGTATTAGCTCATTCACGAACGCGAACTGTAAGCAGGGGTTTCTGTGTATTTTTGGCAAGTTCGGACTGAACGGGGCCAAAAATTCGCTCCCGCAGTGTTGGCTCGGATTCACTCAGGATTACAAAATCATAGTCAGAACCTTCTGAAAGAATAGCATCAACCCGATTATACGCCATTGATCGTTTCCATGAAATCCGATCCTTGTCAAGACCAAGCTCTGTAAGTCGGCTTTTCATCCCTCGAAGTAAATATTCAGTCGTGTCGTATGGCTGATCGACCGAATCCCCAGCGACATGAAACAGTGTAAATTCGGCATCAGTTTCCTCGAACAGTGTTCCAATGGTCGTAGCAATCCGGTCAAGATCGGCATCAGGCTTCACGAGTACCAGTCCGCGTGGCGTGTCAGTAGAAGGCGACTCAGATCCTGGAACTAGCACCGATTGACAGTTATATTTGTTTGTAGCTCTGTCAATCAGTTGGCTTCGATCATGAGCAAATACCAATTCTGTTTGTACACCAAGGCCGTAATCTGTGATCTGATCAGCAACGGACTGTAGCGTCTGTTGGCCTTCTGCACCAAACTGTGTACGGGCTTGCTCCGATGTTGTCTGGTGTGGAATCAACCAGTACCCAAGGAGGATCACGTCAGCTGGAGGCAGGGCATTAACGAGTGCTCCACTAACCGATGGTGACTCAGACACATCAACCGGTATAAGCACTCGATTGAGAGCTGTCATAACACGCACTCATAGCTGTCGAGTTAAATATCATGGGCTCACCACAATGACAAGCTACAAAACTTGATGGGAAATGGCGCCACTTCTCTGTACTGATATGTAACTAGGCCAGCATTGTATCAGGTAGCTATTGCTGGTTAGACTAATATGAATGCAAAAAAGAAAGAAAGATGGCACACAGCGAATATATGGTTGGGACCTAGTGCCATGTGCCATTAGACAATACGGGTGAGGGTGTTATAGTTTTGTTGTGATTATCTGAGTTACAAAATTACTACATTTAACAGGAAAAGGTCTTTTTCTCTGAACAATTATCTTTTTCTAGCCGATTATACCTTATTGTGTAATTGGTTGGGACCCCATGAATATGACATCACAAAAGCAACAGAGTGCGGTTGAATTACTTAAGAAATTGGGATTAAAAGAATATGAGGCGCGAACATTTATCGCTTTGACGCGCTTGCCGGAGGCAACGGCAAAGGAAATAAGCGAGATTTCTGCTGTGCCA
>OBKM01000806.1_pt1 | contig 14390 bp, 12 predicted proteins | sample 1519691 | NCBI WGS metagenome assembly OBKM01 (sample SAMEA37050418, study PRJEB22526) | metagenome | biome: saline pan; feature: lake; material: water | place: Egypt | collected 2015 | depth 0.5 m
CTGCGAGTTCGTCGGCCTTGAACCGCACGCCCGTGTACTTGTTCACGCGGTCGACCCGTTCGAGCACGTCGTGCTCGACGATGTCGGCGAACTGTCCGGTCTCGTTACACTCGACGACGATGACGTTCTCGGCCGCCTCGACGGCGTCCGTGAGGTCCGGCCGCGGGAAGATGTACGGGACCGAGAGCACCCGCACGTCGAGTCCGTCGTCCGCGAGGAGGTCGAGCGCTTCGACGAGCGCGCCCTCGTTGGACCCCCACGTGATGACGAGCGTCTCCGCGTCGGCGTCACCGAACTCGCGCGGGCTCCAATCTTCCCGCTCGCGGGCGGTGTCGACCTTCCGGTTTCGCTTGTCGACCTGCGAGACGCGCATCTCCGTGTCTTCGGTCCGTCGTCCCTGCTCGTCGTGTTCGAGTCCGGTGGACATGTGCGCGCCGTCGGCGGTGCCGGGGAACGCGCGCGGCGAGATCCCGTCGTCGGTGATCTCGTGCGGCTGGAAGCCGCCGGACTCGCTCAGGTGGTCGTCGATACTCGACTCGTCGACCACGAAGCCGCGGTCGATCTCGACGTCGTCCATGTCGAAGGCGTCCGGCGAGAACGTCTCCTCCGTGACCGCCATCGAGAGGTCGGCGGTGAGATAGACGGGAACCTGGTACTTTTCGGCGAGGTTGAACGCCTCGACGGTCTTCCAGAAGCACTCGTCTATCGTCGTGGGAGCGACGACGAACCGGGGAATCTCGCCGTGACCCCCGTACAGCATGTGGTTGAGGTCGCCCTGCTCCTGTTTCGTCGGCATCCCCGTCGAGGGACCGGAGCGCATCACGTTACAGATGACGAGCGGGGTCTCCGAGGTAGCGATGAGTCCGAACGTCTCGGTCATCAGGTCGATCCCGGGGCCGGAGGTGGCGGTCATCGACCGCGCGCCCCCGCGGGCGGCACCGAGCGCCATGTTGATCGCGGACAGCTCGTCTTCCGCCTGTACGACGTGACCGCCGTACCGCTCGATTCGGCCGGTGAGGTACGTCATCACGTCGGTGGCGGGCGTGATCGGGTAGCCGGCGTAGAAGCGGCAGCCCGCCGCGATGGCGCCCATGCCGATCGCCTCGTCGCCGTTGAGGAGGACGTAATCCTCGTCGGTCGTCTCTAGGTCGTAGTCGAACTCGTGGTCGTACTCCTCGGCGACGTACGATCGGCCCGCGCGAGCCGCCTCTTTGTTGTTGTCGACGAGCTTCTGACCCTTGTCTTTGAACCGCTTTTCGAGCGCGGAGTCGAGGTTCTCGATGGGGAAGTCCGCGACCGCACAGGCCGCGCCGAGCGCGACGACGTTCCGCATGATCGCCCCGCCGGCCTCCTCGGCGAGCCGCTTGAGGGGGACGTCGAGCCCGACCATCCCGTCGGGGATCTCGACGTTCTGCATCGTCGTCCGCTCGCCGTCGTAGATGATCACCGACCCCTCGTGGAGCTCGTCGAGGTTCTCCTCGATCGTCCGGGGGGTCAACGCGATGAGCACGTCGAGTCGGTCAACGACGCTCTGTACCTTGTCGACGGATGTCCGCACCTTATACGCGGTGTAGCCGCCCCGGATCCGCGAGGCGAAGTCCTTCGACGTGAACACGTGTCGACCCGCTCGGGAGAGCGCTTGCGCGAAGATCTTCCCGGTCGAGTCGATGCCGTCGCCGGCCTCCCCGCCGACGGCCCAGTTGAAGTCCGCAGCCATGCTATGAAGGCAGTTTTCGCCGGACTCATCAAAAGACTTCTGGAAGGAGTCATCGACTCGTTTCTGAACAATCGTGTTACCTGTCGCGAATATTGTCGCTTTTACGTGGCGTATATTTAGAAATTAAGCAGTGAGTGGACGAACGTCTCACAAATATCTCGTGGGAGCTGCTCATTGTCGGATTTTGATTTCGACGTTCGTCGAACTCTCACCGTCGCTCACCACGCTCGGCGCTCTGCACTGGCAGCACCGTCGCCGACGGGAACACGTTTGTGTCCCGCGACCGGATCGATCACATGGACACCACAGCGACGGTCGACGCGGTCGAGACGGTCGGCCGCGACACGTACGCACTCCGGTTTCACGCCCCCGAGGGGTTCACGGCGGAGCCCGGACAGTTCGTGAAGCTCGGCACCGAGATCGACGGCGAATCGATCGCCCGGTTTTACACGCTCTCGTCGCCGACCGTTGACGACACCTTCGAGGTCACGGTCGGCATCGACCCCGAGGAGGGCGGCGAGTTCTCGGCGTTCCTCGCCGACGCCGAGGCGGGCACGGAGATGACGCTCTCGGGGCCGTTCGGCGACCAGCACTACGCCGGCGAGTCGCGCGCGGTCGTCGTCGCGGGCGGCCCCGGCGTCGGGCCTGCTGTCGCCATCGCCGAGCGCGCGCTCGACGACGGCGCGGAGGCCGCGATCGTCTACCGCGACGACGACGTCTCGCACGCGGATCGGCTCGACGAGCTGCGAGCGCGCGGCGCGACGATCCGCATCCTCGACGCCGACGAACCGCTCGACGAGGCCGTCGGGGAACTCCTCACCGGCGACGACGGAGAGACCGTCTTCGTCTACGGGTTCGCCGCCCTCGTCGCGGACGCGAAGGCGGCGATCGACGCCGCCGGCGGCGACCCCGACGCGGCGAAAGTCGAGAACTTCGGGTGAGAGCGGAACACGACGCGCTCGCCGGTCGGGGAGACGGATTCGACGGCGGAGTGACGGCGAACACCGCCGAACCTCGGCTCCTCGGTCAGTCGCAGTCGACGGCAGACCTGCGGTGGATGACTCCAGCCCCACAGCCACGCGTCGCTCCTCCACCGCGCTGTGCCCCTCGGTCGCCCGGGGACGCACGCAGCGACGAACGGTTCTCACACCCACGAAACGCAGCGCCGCCGCTACGCGGTCGATAAACGGGGAAACGTCGGGTGTGCTCGTGGGGAGTTACTCGTCGGCGTCGACGGCCACTTCGTCGGCGTCGACGTCGACGGCGGCCTCCTCCTCGGCGGCGATCTCCGCGGGGCGCGCTTCGAGAGTCAGCTTCTGGACCTCGACGCGGCGCAGCGGATAGATCGTCTTCGCCTCGCCGTAGATGGCCGACGAGAGGTTACCGTCGATGATCGCGTCCACGAACGCCTCGAAGGTGCGCTCCTCGGCGGCGGCGTGGACCTTGTCGATCATGACGCGGCGGATCGCCTTCTCCTGTGAGCGATCTGCCTTCTTCGTCGTCAGCGCGACGGGCTGGACGCGGATCCGGTAGTCGTCGGTCGTCACAACCGTGATCGACGCCTCGACCTTCGAGGCACCGCGGCGGACGAGCGAGCGCAGGTAATCGCGCGTGAGCTCGTACGTGACGAACTCGGTGTAGGCCGTGTCGCTGCCCACGTCCGTGATCTTGAACGTGAGCTTCGTGTTGTTCGCGCCGGAGTCGCCGGTGAGTTCGCCCAGCGTGGTCGTGATCGTTCGGCCGACCACTTGGTCGGGCTCCTCGGCGAGCGTCTCGCCGAGAACCTGTCGGTCGAACTGTTCCGGTGCCAGTACGTCGTACCAGCGCTTCTGTCCTCTGCTCTTGGATACTGATCGTTCGCTCATGTGTTGGTATAGGTGGTGTCGTTCGCGTTCGTGTTCGTCGCGTTCGTCGTCTCCTCGTTCGTCGTCTCCCCGTTCGTCTCCGTGCTCTCGATCACCCGGTCAGCGACCCGCAAGTTCACGATGTAGTCGTCGACCGTCGACCGAACTCCGCCGGTCGTGGGTCGTTCGATCCGCGCCTCGATCGTGTCGCCGTCGACGGCAACCGACATCGACTCGGTGTCGTCGGGCGCGAGCGCGGCTGCGACGACCCCCGCGTCCGCGTGAGTCGTGTGAACCGTCGCGGTCCGCGTCGGCTCCGACCGCTCCGTCGGGTCTGCCGTCGTCTCGGATCCCTTGGGATCGTCGCTCATAGTGCCTCCCGGAGCGCCGCGAGGGCGTCCGTCGGGTCGGCCGTCGTATCGACTCCGCCGCGTGCGTCCGCCCCCCAGCCCTCGCCGCCGAGTTCGGCGGCGACCGACCGGCAGACGTCGCCGAGCCCCATCGGCTCGGTCGCGGCCGCCGCGATCCGCCCCGACGACTCGTCGAGAACGACCGCGACCGGCTCCGGCGACCGGAAGTCCCGGACGATCCGGGCGATCGTGGGAATCGTCGACGCGGGCGCGTCGACCCGGGCGACGACACAGCCGTCGTATCGGCCGGTCGTCGCCGCGTCGAGCGCGCGATGTGCCGCCAGTCCGTGGGCGCGCCACGCGTCGCGAGCGGCGCTCACGAGCCCGTCTCCGGGGTCGGTCGCGATCGCCAGCGCGACGCCGACTCCCGGCTCCTCGCGCGCGAGGACGTCGAGGACGTCTGCGTAGCCGCCGACCGTCTCGAACGGAGCGCCCGGCGTCGTGCTGGCGATCGCGTACGGTCGGAGTGCGCGCTCGACCGCCGAGGCCGCCCGATCGCTCGCCCCCTCCGCGGCCGCGACGTCGACGGCGACCAACGACGCGAGTCGTCGGTGCGCGTCCTCGTCGAGCGTCGCCGGGAGGCTGAGCGTCGCGATCGTCGCCCGCGTCGCCTCCGGATCGCCGGAGTACGGCGTTCGGAGCAGCGTCGAGGCCGAGAGCCCGTCCGTGAGGTCCGCACACGGGATCCCGACACCGGGACGTCTCGTAACGTCGGCGGCGCGTTCGGCGGCTTCGAGCGCGTCGCCCGTGCCGTCGGTGCCGGGGATCGACCCCGCAGCGACGCCGCCAGCCAGCGCGACCACCGGGTCGGGATCGACGCCCAGTTCGCGAGCGACCGCGAAGGCGGTCGTGCTCGCCGGGCAGCCCCCTCCCGGGAGCGAGTGCGGGCCGGCATCGACGCCGACCGTCACCGCGACCTCGTCGTCGCCCGTCTCGGGGAGGGGGTCACGCGAGACTCGCGCCTGAAACGGCACCGCACGCTCCCGGAGCGCTCCGGCGAGCAGCCCCGTGGCCGCGACCGCGTCGCCGTCGTCGGTCGCGACGAGCCGGACGAACGGCGCGTCGGCGAGGACGCTGGCGAGCGCGTCGGGCGTGGGCGTGGCGGTTGCGGTTTCGGTCACGAGTGGGATGATCGGTGTGTGTATCGGATTACTCTTCCAGCAGCTCGACGGCGTTCTCGTAGGTGTACGTGAACTCCTCGTCGAGTTCGTCGCCGCGGTAGTAGTTCACCAGGCGACGGATCTTCGATTCCGTGTTCTGTAGCGCGCGCTTGTTCTGGTAGTCCTGCCCGTTCTCGGCCATGTGCTCGCGCAGGCGAACCGCACGGGCGAGCAGGTTACGGAGGTCTTCCGGGATCTCTTTGCGGGCGTCGTGCTCCGCTAAGATCTCGGTGACTTTCTTTCCGGTCGCCAGCTTGACGTCCGGGATCGGGGTGCCTTTGACGCCCTCGTCACGGAGCTTGAGTCCGATGACGCTGGGGTCGTGGCCCTGTTCCGCCAGTTCGACGACGCGGGACTCGATGTCCTCGGCGTCGACGTCGCTCCACTCCGGGTTCTCGTCCGTCGCCGGCTTGTCCGAGCCGGACGAACCGCGACGGCGCGTGTGCATTCGTGCCATTGTTGTGAAATTGGAACGGCACAACCGCGAGACGTGACCGCGACTCCACGCGACGCAGCGAGCGGAGCGGCACGCGAACGCGTGCGGCTCCGGGAGGCGATCCGCGTCAGCGGACGCCTCGACTCCGTCGTCGGAGGCGGCGGTGCACTGCTACGTTCCCAAGCCGTGGGCGAAGCGGCCCCGGCGCGTCGGATCCGCAGCTGTGCTGTTCCCATCGAACACCTCGCCGCCGCTCCTCTTAAGGGTGTTCTTGTGCGTCGGCGAATCGGGTGCCGGCAGCGCGTCCGTCGCGGGGCGGCGAGCGGAGAGAGCGCCGATCGTCCGGCCGCTGTCGACGGCCGGCACCGACCGCCGAACGGGCCGACCCTACCCGTCGGTCGCCAGCGGGAGCCTGACCGTGACCTCGGTCCCGCGCGGCTCCCGGTCGGTGACGCTGATATCGCCTCCGGAGCGTTTGATCGCCCAGTAGACCAGCCACAGCCCCAGTCCGCTCCCGTGCGAGAGCGCCTCGATGGCGTCGCCCGATTCGAGGACCTTCCTGTCGAACTCGGAGATCCCCGGTCCGTTGTCCCGCACGCTGAGGGTGGCCCACGGTCCATCGACGCCGAGTTCGACGCGCACGTGAGGTTCGTCGGCATCGTTGTGAATCACGGCGTTCGCGAGCAGTTCCTCGAGAGCGGGCTCGATCGATTCGGTCGCGAAGACGGCGAGCCGTGACGGGCCCGTCACGTCGATATCTGCGTCGGGCCAGTCGGCGGCCGTCGTCTCGGCCGCGGTCCGGAGCAGCTGTCCGAGATCCATCGCTATCGGCTCACGCGGGTCACCGAGGACGGCCGTGATCGCCCGCGACTTCTCGCTGGTCGTCAGGAGGTCGTCGGCCCGGTCGACGACTGCGGCGGCGGCCGCTTCGTGGTCGCCGTCGAGGTCGTCTCGAAGCTGCTCGCTTCGGCCGCGGATCACGTTCAGGTTGTTGCGGATGTTGTGTCGCAGGATGTTGTCGAGCACGCGGAGCTGTCGGGTCCGCTCTTCGAGGTCCGTCACGTTCCGACAGATCGCTAACGTCCCCGCGATTTCGCCGTCCTCGTAGTACGGGTACCGGCTCGTGTAGAAGATCGCCTCCCGGTCGCTGTGTTCGAACGTCGGCTCGACGCTGTACTCGACGGGGCGCTCGGTCTCGACCACGCGCCGCTTCTGTCGGGCGATCGTCGTGGCAGTCTCCGGGTCCATGAACGCGTACTCGTCTTTCCCGAGCAGCTCCGTCCGCGAGAGCCCCGCGTACGAACACAGCGCCTCGTTAACGAGCCGGAACGTCCCGTCGAGGGTCTGGAGCATGATGGGATCGTCAAGTCGCTCGATGATGTCGCGATGGACGGAGAGGCGGTCTTCGAGGTCTTTACGCTCGGTGATATCGGTCTGAACGGCGACGAACGCCGTCGGCTCGCCGTCCTCGACGATCGGTGCGATGGTCTGGTCGGCGACGTACAGCGAGCCGTCGCTGCGTTGGTCGGTGATCTCCGCGCGCCACGTGTCGCCGGCGGTGATCGTCTCCCAGAGGTCCGCGTAGTAGTCGTCGGTCATCTCGCCCGAGCTGAGAAGATCCGGCGACTCGCCGACGGCTTCCGCAGTATCGTACCCCGTAATCGATTCGAACGCCGGGTTAACGTACCGGATCGTCCCGTCGGTGTCGCTTATCCAGATCGCGTGGCCGGAGGCCTCGACGGCCCGTTTGAACAGCTCCAGCTCCTCTTTCCGTTCCTGCAGGCTCAGCGACTGGGATCGCAGTCGGAGGAGCGCCTGAATCCGCCACTCCAGCTCCGCCTTCTTGATCGGCGTGGAGACCACCTCGTCGACCGTTTCGAACACGACGCTGTCAGCGATCCCTCCGCCGTCCGTTTCGATGACCGAGAGGTCCGCCCCAGGAACGAGCAGGAGACACGGCAGCAGGACCGGCTCCGCCTCGCGCTTTCGAGCGCGGAGCGTCTCGGCGTGGCGCTGTAACGCACCCCTATCGAGAATACAGCAGTCGAACGACGCCGTGTCGACCGGCTGGTCCGGGTCGGCCAGCGTGTAGCGGTCGTGGGATTCGATCCACTCGACCACCAGCCGTCGGTCTCCGTCCCCGGAGAGCAGCGGGAACAGCGCCGCCTGCTCGGCGTCGGCATCGGTCTCTCCGTCGGGGTCACGCGACTCGGTCATCGCTCACCCCCCTCGGCGACCCCTCGTTCCGCCGCCGGTAACTCGACGACGAACACTGCGCCGGTCGGCGCCGTCTCGTCAGCGTCACCGAACCTGTCTTCCGCCGTCCGGTCCTCGATCCACACGTCTCCGCCGTAGCTCTCGACGAGCCGCTGGACGAGGAACAGGCCGATTCCGGTCCCCCCGCTTTCCAACCCCTTCTGTCCCTCTCCGAACAGGGTCGCCTTCATGTCGTCGGGAACCCCGGGTCCGTTGTCTGCCACCGCGACCCGGACCGACTCGTCAGTCTCCTCGACGGAGATCCACACCCTCGGCCGCGCGACGTAGTTGTGTTGGACGGCGTTGTTGACGAGGTTTCGAAACACCGACGAGAGCAGCTCGTTCGCCAGCACGCGGGTGTCCGGATCGGGTGGATCCGACATCGTTATTTCGGCGTCTGGGAACGCCTCACGGCGCTTTTCGAGCTCCTCGGTGAGGATCCGCCGAAGCGAAATCGGCGTTCGATTCGGTGACTCGTCGCCGTGGATGATCTCCGAGAGGTCTCGAGCGACGTTCGTGAGTTCGACGACGTGTCTCCCCGCCCTGAGGATCCTGTCGAGCTTGTCCCGTCCCTCGGGCGTCACCTCGTCTTCGAGCATCTCCCCCCACGCGACGATGGTGTTCATGTCGTTCCGGATGTCGTGGCGGAGGACCCGATTCAGCACGTCGAGCCGTTCGCGCTGCCGGTTCGCCTCCGCCGCCTGGGCTCGAAGGTGGCGGAACGTCTCGAGTCGCTCGTCGAGTCGGTGTTCGACGAGCGGCGTGTCGATCAGTCCGTCGATCGCCTCCCACAGCTCCGGGTGTTCGTCGCGCAGCCCGGTCTGGATCGCTCGGTGTCTCGACTCCGGGATCAACAGGAGATACGGGAGAATGATCGGATCGCTCTCCTTGCGGCGCAGCAGTTCCGAACGGTGTTCGTTCAGTCGCGTCCGGTCGAGCAGACAGCAGTCGAACTCGGCCGCAGAGACGTCCGCGGTCTCGACGCGCGCGTATTGGTCGTGAGCGTCGAGCCACTCCTCGAGCACGCGCCGGTCTCCCCGGTCGGAGACCAGCGTCAACACGCGCGTGGCATCGTCGGGCCTCGGTGCGGCGGTGTTCAGGTCGGTGGTGGGCATGGTGTTCGAATCGGCCACGGTAGCGATCGCTGGCTCGTCTTCTCGTGACGGCTACGTCCGTTCGTCGACGTCGCGTTCGTCGCCGACGTCGTCGTTCCAGTCCGGCGTCCCGGTGAGGATACCGCGGAGCTGCGGGAGCGGCTCCCCCACGCGGACCCCGTCCGTCGTGATCTCGAGTTCCCGGAGGCTGCGCTCGAAGTCGCTCGTCCGCATCTTGAGCGTCCCGATGACCTTCCGCATCTCCCCGCGGTACTCGACGTGACGCAGGAAGATGATGTTGTCCGCGAGGTTGCTCGTCCGCTCTTCGGTCGCGTGGAAGGTCCCAGTGATGTTGTGAACCTCGTTGACGAGGATGGTGGAGACGCCGGCGGCCCGCAGGAATCGGCCGATCCGCAGGAGCGCGCCCGTGGTGTCTTCGATCCCGCGGAGGTTCTCCTGGAACCCCTGTGAGCCGTCGATCATGAGCAGTTCGGTGCCGTCGTCGACCGCCTCGCGAACGAAGTGTTCGAACTCCCCGACCGTGTACTCCTCAGGGGCGATCTCGACGATCGAGAGCCGCCCGCTGTCCAACGCCTCCTGCAGCGGGAGGCCGATCGCGTCGGCCCGCTTGCGAATGGTCCGCTCCGCTTCTTCGAACTGGAACAGCACCCCGTCTTTCCCGTCGAGGGCCGCCTGAACGAGGAACTGGAGGCCGGTCGTGGTCTTGCCGACGCCCGTCGGACCGCTGAGTATCGTTATCGTTCCCTGGTCTAAGCCGCCGTGGATCAACTCGTCGAGTCCAGCGACGCCCGAGGAGAGCGTCCCCGGCTCGACCGAGCGCTCCTGCTCGCCGGGGACGAGCGTCGGCCAGACCGTCAGCCCCGTGTCGGTAATGTCGTAGAAATGCTTCCCGCGCCGGAACGACGATCCGCGGAACTTGGAGACGCTGACGGTCCTGTGTTGCGGCGTCACGTCGAGCGAGACGACTGCGTCGACGAGGAACTGGAGGTCGTCGTCCGTGACCGAGCCGCCGGCCTGCGAGGTGAGCATCACCGTCGCGTCCACGTCTTTGAGATAGTCGAGGAGCCCGAGGATCCCCGCGCGGAACTGCCGCTCGTCGCTGGTGAGATACCGGAACTCCGTGATCGGGTCGAGCAGCACGCGGTCCGGATCGACCTCGTCTATCGTCTCGCGTAGGGCCGCGATGAACTTCGGCTGTTCGACCTCCGCCGATTCGAAGACGCTGTAAGAGCTCCCCTCCGAGAACTGCTCTTGGGTGGGTGAGAGGTTGTGGAACCGTATCTGCTCGGTGTGGAGCCCGAACGCGTCGGCGGTCTCTTCGACGTACGCCTGCGGCTCGCCCATATTGACGTACAGCACGGTCTCCCCGGCGTCGACACCCGCCGAGAGGAAGTGTAACCCGAAGATCGTCTTTCCCGAACCCGGCGAGCCGCGGACGAGGACGTTTCGACCCCGGAGGAGCCCTCCGTCGAGGATCTCGTCCAACCCGGCGACGCCGGTCGCTATTCGTGACGATTCCATAAAACCGATTTTAATCCTCGGTCAATAAGCGTTTTCACCGCGGGAGGGGCGGTGCTGGCTATGCTTCAATTGACTGGATGCCAGTAATAAAAGGAGATTAGTGGCGAGCGCATGGGTCGTCACCGCGGCGTTCCAGCGGCAAACCCGCCCGTCGAAACCGCTGTGCCGCCGCCGAGCGATACGCATTGGTCGACCCGGCCCGAAGCGTCCTCGTCGGGGGAGCGGATTCTCGCCCGTGCTGGTGAGCGGCTCCGGCTCCACCCGTGCGGTGGTTCCCGCCCGTACCGGGGTGCTTTTTATCGCCACCCACGAACGTCAGTCCGTGCTATCGGTCGAGCTGCATACCCACTCCGAGCTGTCCCACGACGGGCGCGATCCGGTCGACCTCCTCTTGCAACAGGCGGCCGCGATCGGGCTCGACGCGCTCGCCGTCACGGACCACGACGAGATCGACGCCAGCATCGAGGCCGCGGAGCTGGCCCCCGACTACGGGCTCGTCGGCATCGTCGGCATGGAGGTGACGTGTGCGGCCGGCCACGTCCTCGCGTTCGGCATCGACGAGTGCATCGAGAGCGGGCTCCCGTACGACGAGACGCTCGACCGGATCCGCGAACAGGGCGGGATCGCGGTCGTCCCCCACCCGTTCCAGAAGTCTCGCCACGGCGTCGCCGCGCACATCTCCGACGAGCAGCTCGCGAGCGCGGACGCGATCGAGGTGTACAACTCCCGGCTGTTTACCGGCCGCTCGAACCGACAGGCGGAGAAGTTCGCGATCCGCAACGGGGTCCCGATGACGGCGGGCAGCGACGCGCACATCTCCGAGATGGTCGGACAGGCCGTCACCGAGGTGGGTGCAGACGACCGCTCCGCCGACGCGATCCTCGACGCCATCGCCGACGGCCGAACGAGCGTCGTCGGCAAACGGACCCCGTGGCGCGTCTCGCTCCGCCAGTTCGGTGGCGGCGCGAAGCGGCGTGCGGTCCGTGCGATCAGGTCGCTGCGGTGATCTGATGACCGCCGATTCCACTCCCGGCGCCGGTCCCTCGACTGACCTCCGCGGCGCGACCGTCGACCGCGTCCGCGCCGCGCTCCACGATCGCGACCCGCTTCCGGGCGGTCGCGGGTTCGCCGGGCTTCTCGCTGACTCACCGGAGCGTGGCGGCGACGGCAGCCCCGTCCTCGTTCGCGACGTGCTCGGCCGGCAGCCGCTGTTCGTGGAGCGTGACGCCCCGACGCCGACCGCGAGCGGGGCGTGGAGCTTCGATCGCGCCGATCTCGACGACCCCGAGCCGGTGCCGGCAGGAAGCGTCGTCGCCGCGGACGGACCCGGGCTCGACGGAGCGACACGGATCTGGACGCTCCCCGAGAAAGGGCCCGTCGATCCGGAGCCCGGACAGGCCGCCGTCGACGCCGCGATCGACGAGGCGCTCTCGGGGCTGAGTGCAGATGAAAACGGCGGCGGCGGAGCGCCGATCGACGGTGGCGACGGCGGGCTTGCCGTCGCCGTTTCGGGCGGCGTCGACTCCGGGCTCGTCGCCGCCGCGGTGCCGGACGCCCCGTGTTACGTCGCCGGGTTCGAGGGGTGTCACGACGTCGCTGCTGCGCGGGACGCGGCCGACGCGACGGACCGGGACGTCGATCTGCGCGTCGTCGAGATCACCCACGACGACCTCGTTCGCGCGGTCCGCGCCGTCGCCGACGCGACGGGCCGGCGGAACCCGATGGACGTCGCGATCGCGGTTCCACTGTACCTCACGGCGGAGGCGGCCGCGGCCGACGGGGCCACTCGGCTCGCGGTCGGACAGGGCGCGGACGAGCTGTTCGGCGGCTACAGCAAAGTCGCCGCTCCGGTCGGAGACGATCGTGTCGACGCGGAGACCGTCCGCGGCGCGCGGACGGAGACCGTCCGGACGCTCCCCGAACAGCTCGAACGCGACGTGCTCGCGCTCCGCGCAGCCGGGGTCGAGCCGGTCGCGCCGCTGCTCGACGACCGCGTCGTTCGGGCCGCGCTCGCGCTTCCGGACGAACTCCTGGCGGTCGACGGAGAACGCAAGATCGCGCTCCGGCGAGCCGCGGCCGGCAGCGTTCCGGAATCGGTCCGAACGGCGGACAAGAAGGCCGTCCAGTACGGGACCTACGTCTCTCGGGAGCTCGATCGGCTGGCGCGACAGGCCGGGTTCAAGCGGCGCATGGACGACCACGTCGGGCAGTATCTCGACGCGCTGCTCTCCGAGGAGTGAGGAGCCGGCGCCGCGTCGCCGCAGAAAAACGGCCCGTAAGGGCCGAAGCTGACCAAGCCGCCGTATGGAGTACCAGTCCTACGGCCGACGCCCGATCGATCGGGCGTCTATTACAGGATAGCAGGTACTGGTATAAAATACGGGGAGTAGTGACAAATATGGCTGCGTCGATCGCTGACTAACTAACGATCGACTACCGAATCGGGAAGATTGGTTTGAAAACTCCGATCGGAGACGGGAACGAGCCGGGAAATTCCACATATATTCGCTCGGAGAAAACGTCGCTCGGGCCGTGAGCGGGCCGTGCCCGACCTGGTGAAGCGAGCGGCGCTTCGATCGCGCTTCCACCCCGAACTGAGCGCAGCTACCTGACGAGATACGGCTCGTTCCCGGCGACGAAGCGGCCGAGATCGCTCTCTCGCCGGAAGTCGGTCGAGCGGAGCTCGCGGAGCGATGCGACGAGCCGGGCCGAATCGCCCTCGTTCCACTCAGCCGGGTCCTTTATTGGGACGACGAGCCAGCCGGACCCGAGCAGCTCCTGGGCGTGGAGCGCGTCCATGTCGATCTCGGTCTTCCACGCCCGCGCGGTGTACTGCCGAAGCACGTGGTCCGTGGCTCGCGCGCCGACCGGCAGGAGCACGTGGGCGGCGATCGCTCGGAGCTCCGCGTCGAAGAAGCGCTCCATGTCGTCGTACTCGCGGTCGCTCGGCGTCCCGTCGACCGCACACATGTGGAGGTACGAGAAGTACGTCCCGGCAGTCCGAACCGGGTCGATCGGTTCGGCGTCGGCGGCATCGAGGTCGGCCGCCGGAGCCGCTCGCACCGTCCCGTCCGCCGCGGCGCCGTCGTGAAGCCCCGCGACCAGCCCCGCTTCCGTCAGCGCGGAGAGGAACGTCGGCGACCACGGCTCACCGGTGAACGGGACGCCCGCGTCGAGGCCGCCGTGGACGCCGGGATGGTCGCCGATGACGTGGAAGTCGGCGTTGGCGTCGCCGTAGCCGGGGACGAACGACTGGCAGTCGGGACGCATCCCGAACGGGTTCCGCGTCTGATCCGTGACGTTCTGCACGGGCCGTGGTAGGCGCCGGACCGGTAATAGCCCGTTCGGTCCGCGGCGGCGGTCCGACCGGGGTGGCGTCGGAGACGAGCGAGACGCGCCGCCTCAACGGCGGGCGTCGGTCAAGGGCAACGTGAGGCGCACGAGCCGCGGTAGATACGCATAACTTATGCAAACGAGCCGGATGAGACGCACCGCTGATATCCCGCTCGTCGGGGGCGCCCGAAAATGTTTCAGGATCGTTAATTTATGATCCGAGATCGCAAGACAGCGTCGGGATTCGCTCGGGGGCCTGAGCAGAAGATATTTATATACCCCGCCGTTGAGAGCAGCCGAAGAACCATGTTCGACCGCATCCGTTCGGCGGCCCTGTTCGGGCTGCACCAAGCGACCGTCGCAATCGGCATCTCGCTGTTCCCGGTGGCCGTCTTCGCTCGCAACCGACTCGGCATCAACCTCCCCATCGGTCGGCTCGTCGAGACGACCGGCGAGGTGTACGAGGACGTCACCGAATAGGTCGCGACCGTTTCGAGCGGCGTCTCGTTTTCCTTCCGAGCGGCGGCTCTGGCGCCGTGGTATCGAGCGATCGGAGCCGACGACAGTGCCGAGCGATCGGAGCCGATCAGCGCATCGG
>OBKM01000807.1_pt1 | contig 14362 bp, 13 predicted proteins | sample 1519691 | NCBI WGS metagenome assembly OBKM01 (sample SAMEA37050418, study PRJEB22526) | metagenome | biome: saline pan; feature: lake; material: water | place: Egypt | collected 2015 | depth 0.5 m
GACATAATGACCACACAATGAGAGATAGACCGTAGTTGCGCAATTCTTTATTGGTCAATCAAGGACCTCAACGCCATGTCCGATCCGGGTCTGATATGCACGACAGTCGATGGATTGTTGATCAAACGCTTCAACCATTGCTGATGCAACATCACGCTGGCGTCCAGGATAACACGTGGCGATTACACTTGGACCAGCCCCACTGACAGTTACTCCTGTTGCCCCCGCTTCTTGAGCAGCGACAGAAACAACATCAAACCCGTCAATAAGATCAGCCCGTGCAGGTGTTACGACAGGGTCATGCATTCCTTTCCCGACAAGGATTGGGTCGTTTTGAAACATACCAGCAACAAGCGTTGCGGCATGGCGAATAGTCGTAACCGTATCTGTAAGCTCTGCCGTCTCCGGTACTACATTACGTGCATCCTTTGTAGAAACAACGATTTCGGGGAGACACACAACAATTGGCAACGATGTATTAACATGAGTTGTACCAAGGTCATCCCCACCGGCAATGGTGAATCCACCAAGCAATGCTGGAGCAACGTTGTCCTCATGGGCCTCACCTGAAACCAGAGCCTCACCCTCCGCTGCAATTGGGATCAAATCAGAACGCGAATATCCAAGATCATATAACTCATTAAGCGCAACCGCAGCGCCAGCCGCGCTAGCTGCGGATGATCCAAGGCCAGAAGCGGGTCGCACTCCTTTGTCAATATAAATGTGCGCGGGCGCATCAAGGGCCTTAGCAACAGCACCAACTGTATTCTTCTCGGGATCCTCAGGAATGTATCGGCTACCTACGCCAGTGACCTCAATTGTAGTCTGTTCGGCGGGTTCAACAGTAATATAGTCGTTCGGACGGTCCAGCGCTATGCCAAAGACATCAAAGCCACTTCCAAGATTAGCGCTTGTCGCTGGGGCCCGAACTGTGACCATACAGGTATGGAAGATAAGCGGGTGCAAAAAGCCAGCGGTCTCGATGATGATTTTGTTTAGGAATTTCAGTGCATGTCATGCAAAGACGGCAATAATATCCGAAATGTGAGATAGTAATATCAATACTACTCAAAGACATTTGAACTGGTATGAAGTCATATGTCATTATTGGCGATGGTATCGCAGGGAGTACCGCTGCAGAAACACTCCGTGAACGACAGCCAGATGCAGATATTACAATCGTAACGGATGAAGGCGAGGCCCTGTACAATCGAATTCTAATTAAGGAACATGCTAAAGGAAAACTGCCGGAAGCGCCGATTTCAATTCATGAAGAAGACTGGTATGAAGAGCGCGATATTAATCTGAAAATAAATACACTGGTCGTTGATGTGGATGTGGATGAGCACGTAGTACGAACCCATGACGGAGAAACACTCGAATACGACAAGTTGCTCATTGCCAGTGGGGGTACACCAACAAACTTGCCGGTGGAAAATGCAGACGCTGATGGCATTCATCACTTCTGGACATTCGAAGATGCACGAGAAATCAAGCAACACGCTGAAGAATCTGAAGAGGCGGTTGTAGTCGGGGCAGGATTGATTGGAGTAGATCTTGCAGGTGTCTGTGGAGCACAGGGTCTGGACTCAAAATACCTGATGCGAGGTAAATGCTGGTGGCGATATGCATTAAGCCAAGAGGGTGCCGAAATCGTACACGAAGGACTTCGCGACATTGGTGTTGAACCGGTGTTCGAAAGTGGCGTTGATCACTTCGAAGTTGATGAAGGTGGCCACGTAACAGCGGCGGTTGATCCGAATGGCGAGCGCTTTGACTGTGACATGGTTGGAGTTGGCATTGGTCTTGACTATAACACAGAGTTCATGCAGGGCACTGGGCTTGAGACAGACAATGGCATTGTTGTCGACGAATACATGCAGACAAACCTTGAGGATGTATATGCTGCAGGTGATGTGACGACATTCTACGATACGATCACAGGCACATACGAAAAGAACGGATCCTGGGATTCTGCAAAGGAGCAGGGCAAAATTGTTGGAATCAACATGGCTGAAGATGACCAAGCAGAAGAGTTCCGAATGGTTTCAACTTATTCTGTTACACACTTTGATTTCCCATTCCTTTCGATTGGTCATCCGACAGAGGGTGAAGAGTATTTAGAAGAATTCTATGACGATCAAGTCTGGCGACGACTGGCACTTAAGGATGGGAAAATCATCGGCGCAGTGCTGATTGGCGATCTTGCACCACAGAACGCTATTAAGACACTAATAGATGAAGAAGTTGATATTCGAGGTAAAGAGGATGCTGTACTCGCTGAATCACTTGATGTAAGCGAAGTTGCACCGTCGTTAGAACAGTAAGTCTCCAGCAATTACGTGTTTCTACAATGGACACCGACAACAGTGACATGACACTGGCGTTTGAGCTAGCTGCTGCTAAACAACTTGCATCTCCAAAGACAGCAATTGAGGATGCACAAACATGGAGTAAATACCTCGGGATTGTATCTGATCGTCCAACGTACGTTGTTACGAATTACGCCCGCAAGCACCAAATTGATCAGGACTTCTTCTCCGGTCCTCGAGATAAATACGAGAGTTTATCAAATATCAAATCTCAATTCGGATCTGATCGGTACGTGTTTCTTGGAACAGACCCAGAAGATCAGGACGATATCGAGAGTATCGGATGGGAATTTCTGCCAATTGAAGAAGCTGCAGATGCTGCTGGATGGAAACTCACGGAGGAGGAGACAAATGGTTCAACCGATAGAACGGTTGAGCACAGTGACTGGCCGTAATTTATTATTTATTGCGGATGTGATTTCGGTATTTAGTTCGAAACGCGCAATATGCGCGCAATACGTCCGTTCTATATGCAACTACCCATCGAATAGTGTACAAATCTTACATTTTCAATAGCTGATAAGACGGTCACCAAATCAAAGATAGAGCCTATGAAACGACCGTGCCAACTCACCGAAATTTTTGTCACAGATTGATAGAGAATCAATTGGATTATCGAGATTTTTGACCGCCGGAACTGATCGATTAACAAGAGCGAGTCATTCATAATGTGTTTCAAACGCAGGATCAAATATTTATGACACCATGGAGTTCAAAGTCGAAGAAACTCTTCGAGGAACTGCAGACCGGTTATTATCACCGGTTGCAGCAGTGATCGTGGGATTGTATGTAATTGCATCACTTTTGTTCAGCATTGGGCAACAAACGTTGATAGAATCTGCATTAGAGGAGGGACAATTCGAAGGTACGCCGTTTGATGGCGTAGTGTCAATAGAAGATGTTGCAGCTGATTTGCCCTTGGCAGTCGACGTGTCAGAAAGCGTTGGAGCGCTCATCTGGATTGTCGGATTTGCCAGTATATTTACTATTCTGACCGTTGGACTGATACTGCTTGGAGCAACAGCATTTGACTTCTCTGAAGAATCTGGAAAGTCGTTCGCTTGGAAATGGATTAATCTCTTTTTTGGCACGATCGTTTTCTCAATACTGTTTTCAATTGGGCTTGCACTATTTATCATTCCAGGACTGGTCCTCCTTGTCGTGCTTTTTTACTATCCTGCTGCAATCGGGATTGACGGGGAAAGTTTCGTGTCAGCGTATGGCTCATCCGTGGATATCTTTAGTGAAAACATGCTTGGAACAGTAATTTTGGTTCTTGCTTGGACACTCATCGCAATCACGGTGCAAGGAATTGCATTTGTCATAGGCTCAGGACTGCCAACAGCAATTGACATTCTGATCGATGAAGTTGCGACAGGAATGGTAGCTGTGTTCCTGCTTGCTCTTGTAGTGGAAGTATATCAGACAACACAAACCAGAGAACAGAACAAGGGAGACGAATTACTTGAAGATCCACCAAAGTGGTAAGAAATTCAATATCTGTACTGGCTATCGGTACAATTTGTTGTCCCAAAAGAGGTATCGTATTGTGGGGACAACACATATACAGAGGAAATGACTAAAGCAGATGGGCCAGAGGCTGCTGAGTTGCCGTGTGGCTCGACGGTCAATGCATGGAGCCTGGATTTAGGAATTCGAGAGTACACCTGTTCATGTGGAGATAATCACGCGGTTGTGATGGGAAGTCATCCACCAACCCGTTTTCTCCCAGAAGAGTTCATCGAGATTCTCCGGGAGACCGTTGAGACAGCAGATGCATTCGAACAATTTGGAACACCACATCTCATTGGGCTCGTAATGGATGAGTACCCGGAGTGTGTTACTACTATTGACACTGGTGACATCGGATCCGTTGGTCATTCGATTGTGTGGATGACAACATTTGATGCCAGAGAACTACATGAGATTATTGTTGAACTCGTTGTTGACATGATGAATCATGCAATGACTCATGCAAGTGAAGATCCACAAGATCAGTTTGTCAGATATCTAAATCAGTTTGATATTGAAGAATTTGTGGATGAATATAGAGAAAAGCGTAACTTTACAAATCCGTCAGACGCACCAGTTTGACCTCTTCTCGTGACTGAAGCCAGAATATTCCTTCGTGAGTGATCGAACCAATCGATTAGCCTGGCTACGAACTTGCGGATTCCTTCAATATGTGTGATATGCTACGCCTGTGTACCTGTCCAAGTATTGGTAGAAATAAATACATGTGTCAGACAGATATCGGAATAGAGCCGTTATGACGTGTATTTTCGACTATGTGTCATACGTTCGTCTGACAATGATTTATATGGGATAGGTGCATGTATACATGTAACATGAAATCGCGCCATACAGAGTTTCACGAAATTAAAACCGTTCTTAAGGAGGCTGATGAGCCAATGACGGCGCGAGAGATTCTTGATCAGATTGAGTCGGAATCGTTTGATAGTTCACATCAGATTGCGACTATTCTCGGAACACGGGCACAGTACGGGGATGTAGACGTGATTAGAGAGCGGCCGTACCAGTATCAGATATAAATATTCATCATCATTCGTGCTGGTTTGCTATCGATGTTCAGTATCTTTCGCTGAACTTATTAACGAGTGTAGTTTCCAGTGATGTGAAAACGATGAGTGACGGGCAAACCAAAATTGGCGAGGGTCGAAAAATCCTTCTGATCGGCTCTGGCCCAATTCAAATCGGCCAAGCGGCCGAATTCGACTATTCTGGGGCACAAGCATGCCGTGCACTACAGGAAGAAGGTGCTGAAGTCGTGCTGGTTAACTCCAATCCGGCGACGATCATGACCGATCCGGAGATGGCTGATGAAGTGTATATCGAACCGATTACTCCTGAAGCAATTGCAGAAGTCATTCGACGAGAGAATCCTGATGGCGTCATTGCTGGACTTGGAGGCCAAACAGGATTGAACGTAACTGCTGAACTGGCTGAGATGGGTGTTCTTGATGAACACGATGTAGAGATTATGGGGACACCACTCGATACAATTTACGCGACAGAAGATCGAGACCTGTTCCGACAGCGGATGACTGAGCTGAATGAACCAGTGCCAAAGTCCACAACTATTTCACTGGAAGAGGGCGAGTCAGTGACAAACCTTAGTGAAGAAGATCTAAAACAACGTGTTGAATCAGCTGTAGAAGAAGTTGGTGGGCTACCAGTTATTGCCCGAACAACATATACACTCGGTGGATCTGGATCGGGTGTGGTTCATGAGATGGACGAGCTGATGACACGTGTTCGAAAAGGACTCCGTCTGTCCCGTAACAACGAGGTGTTGATTACCGAGTCGATTGAAGGGTGGGTCGAGCTTGAATATGAGGTCATGCGGGACGCTGACGATTCCTGTATCATCATTTGTAACATGGAAAACATTGATCCAATGGGGATTCACACAGGAGAGTCAACTGTCGTCACTCCCAGCCAAGTAATCCCAGACAAGGGCCATCAAGAGATGCGCGATGTTGCGCTTAAAGTGATTCGAGATCTGGGTATTCACGGCGGATGTAACATTCAATTTGCATGGCACGACGATGGAACAGATAGCGGTGAATATCGAGTCGTTGAAGTTAATCCTCGCGTCTCCCGGTCATCAGCCCTTGCCTCGAAAGCAACCGGTTATCCAATTGCCCGCGTTACGGCAAAAGTCGCACTCGGAAAGCGGTTGCATGAAATCGAAAACGAGATTACTGGAGAAACAACGGCCGCATTTGAGCCAGCTATTGACTACATTGTGACAAAGGTTCCGCGATGGCCGATTGACAAGTTCGAAGATGTCGAATTTGACCTCGGTACTGCGATGAAATCGACAGGCGAGGCAATGGCGATTGGACGGACATTTGAAGAATCCCTTCTGAAGGCCCTCCGATCATCAGAATACCAGCCGGATGTTGATTGGGACGAAGTTGATGATCGAGCACTTGAGGTAGCATACCTTGAGACGCCAACGCCAAACCGTCCATACGCAATCTTTGAAGCATTTAATCGAGGATACTCGGTAGAAGAGATAAGTAATCTGACCGATATTCGTGAATGGTACGTTAAGCGGTTCAAACGCATCGCAGACGCAGCAGAAAGTGCACAGGATGGAGATATCGCATCGGCAGCTGAGCTTGGCTTTACTGACACACAAATTGCCGCAGAACTTGATGCAACAGACGCCTCAGAGATCCCGTCACCAGAGAATGATGCTGTAACCGAGGTAGCCGAGCAAACGACTGACCGGTCATTCAAGCAGGTCGATACCTGCGCTGGCGAGTTTGAAGCATCAACACCATATTACTACTCCTCGCGTGAGCCACAAGCAAGTGGTATTTCAACTGGTTTCGACGAAGTACAGGTTGACCCCGATATAGAAAGTGCCGTAATTGTTGGTGGTGGACCAATCAGAATTGGACAAGGTGTTGAATTCGATTACTGTACCGTTCACGCTGTTCAGGCACTACAAGAAGAAGGTATTGACGCACACGTTGTTAACAACAATCCGGAAACTGTCTCTACTGACTACGATACGTCAGATGGACTGTTCTTTGAGCCGATCAGTGCAGAGGAAGTTGCAGACGTTATTGAAGCGACAGGGGCAGATGGTGTGATGGTCCAGTTCGGTGGACAGACATCAGTTGATATTGGTGAACCACTTGCCAAGGAGTTGGATCGCCGTGATCTTGAGTGTGAAATCATGGGAACGAGTGTTGAAGCCATGGATCTTGCCGAAGATCGTGATCGGTTTAACCAGTTGATGGACGATCTAGGGATTGCGCAGCCAGAAGGGGGTGCAGCAGAATCACGGGAAGAAGCGCTACAGTTGGCAAATGAAATCGGATACCCAGTTCTAGTTCGTCCGTCGTATGTTCTTGGTGGACGAGCAATGGACGTTGTTTATGATGACGGAGAGTTGGTCAAGTACATTGAAGAGGCCGTTCGAGTCTCTCCGGACAAACCAATCCTCATCGACGAATTCCTTGATGATGCAATTGAGCTCGACGTGGATGCTGTCTCTGATGGTGAAAATACACTCATCGGAGGAGTAATGGAGCATGTTGAGTCAGCCGGTGTTCACTCCGGAGATTCAGCCTGCATGATTCCACCAGGGTCACTTGACGAAGAAACACTCTCTCGTGTTCGAGAGGTCACCAAAGATATTGCAACAGCATTGGACACAGTTGGCCTTCTCAATGTCCAGCTTGCTGTCCAAGATGGAAACGTCTACGTTCTCGAAGCAAATCCACGGTCTTCACGCACAGTTCCATTTGTGTCCAAGGCGACAGGCGTGCCAATTGCCCGAATCGCTGCGAAGGCGATGGTTGGTAAGTCACTAGATGATTTGGATGTACAGGAGCAGGTTCCAGAGCAGGTTTCAGTTAAAGAGGTCGTGCTTCCATTTGACCGTCTTCCAGGATCAGATCCACGACTTGGACCGGAGATGAAATCAACTGGTGAAGTAATGGGCACAGCAGACACATTCGGAAAGGCATATGATAAAGCACAGGACGCCGTTGGAAAGCCAATTCCAGAGTCTGGGACAGCAATTGTTGATCTCCCAGTCGAAGGATTCGGAGATTACTATAATGTAACCGACTTCGATGACCGAGTGCAGGCAATTCAAAACGGTGAGGTTGATCTTGTGATCTCCCGTGACCGACCAGCGTTAGAAGCCTGTGTCGAAGAAGAGATCACATACTTCTCGACGATAGCAAGTGCTAAAGCGGCACTGAAAGCTATCAAAGCGAAAGATGAACCAATTGATGTCCGGCCTGTCACTGATCGGGTTAAGCATCAACGACCTTGGGGCGGCAGTAAAAACTAGCTGGCGCTGACTGCTGATTCTATGGTTGGAGCTTAAGAACTGCCCCGCCGAAACGGATTACTCAAAAGAAGCTTTAATAGATTAGCTCATCGTCAGCCTCGATCATGTAGAATGTTCTTGCCGAGATATTGACTGCATGATCACCGACTCGTTCGAGATCGCGGATCGTCAGTAAGAGACGAGAGACATCCTGAAGGATTACTTCTATTTCTTCTTCTGTATGATTCATTTCTTCGAACTCCTGCTCAATGAGCCCCATCACAACAGCATTACTCGCCTTTTCACACATCTCGTCAAGATCCTCATCACGCTCAACAATCTCACGACACATCTCAGGGTTACGTCCAGTATAAGCAATCATCGCGTCTTCAACCATCTGTTCAGCAGTATCACCAATTGTCTGAATATCAACATCTGGGTATCGATCGCGCTGAGCCTCTATCGCGTACTCGGCAAGGTTTGTTGCCAAGTCACCGATTCGCTCTAGGTCGGTAATAATCTTGAACGAAGAGGCGACAAATCGAAGATCGCCAGCAACAGGCTGCTGCAGCGCAAGTAGGTCAATGCAGCGTTGTTCCAAATCAAGATACAGCTCATTAATCTCGTGATCACCAGTGATAACTTCCATAGCAGCGTCTTCATCTTTCGTCTCAAGCGTTGCAAGCCCCTCTCGGAGGCGATCACGAACCAGCTCGCTCATATACAAAATATCATCCTCTAGCTCGTCAAGTTGAGCTTGGTAGTCTCGTCGCGCCATTGTTTGCACCTATTTTGTGAAGTTGTGTGCTCGTTATATGCCTTACTGTCGGCTGATTTAATTTTAGAGACTTGTTGCAAAAATTGCCAAATGAATACGGAAATTCAGCCAAACTTCCCAGTAATATAGTCTTCAACACGAGAGTCATCTGGATTTTGGAATATCTTCTCGGTATCATCGAACTCAACCAACTCTCCACCGGTGAGGAACACAGCCGTTTTATCAGAAATACGTGCCGCCTGCTGCATGTTATGAGTAACAACAACAACCGTGTATTGATCTGAAAGATCAGTAATAAGATCCTCAATTTTTGAGGTTGCGACCGGATCAAGAGCACTTGCCGGTTCGTCCATAAGAATAACCTCAGGATCTGGAGCAATGGCCCGAGCAATACAAAGACGCTGTTGTTGACCACCAGATAACTCTAATCCAGATTCTCCGAGCTGGTCTTTTACCTCATCCCAGAGAGCTGCACGTCGGAGGGCATCCTCAACCTTCTCATCAACATTTTCATCCTTACCCTGAATTTTCAGGCCATAAGCGACATTGTCACGGATGGATTTTGGAAACGGATTAGGTTCTTGGAAGACCATGCCAATCTTTCGTCGAAGCGCAACCGGATCAACATCCTCATCATAGATGTTTTTCCCCCGGAACAAGAGTTCACCTTCAACGCGCGCAACATCGATAAGATCGTTCATCCGATTAATGCATCGGAGAAACGTTGATTTCCCACAACCGGATGGACCGATAATGGCGGTGACTTGCTGCTCAGGGAGATCAACAGTAGTCGGCTGAATTGCTTGTGTATCACCGTAGTAGACCTCCAGATCTCTAGCCTGCAGTATCGGGTTATCGTGCTTTGGTTGGCTAGCATTACGCGTCTCCGTCTCAATTGTCGGCTGAATGTTACTCATGTTTGGGTATCGAATTTATGTCGAATGTAAATAGCGATGGCATTCATTGTGAGCAATACAGTTAGTAGTACCACAATCCCTGCAGCAGTCACGTGCTGGAAGTCAGCCTCAGGTAGCTTTGCCCATTCATAAATTTGCATTGGCATAGCACTAAATGGGCCGGTTAAGGACTGTGGTTCAACGAACATCGATGTAGCAGCACCAACCATCAAAATTGGGGCTGTCTCACCGATTGCCCGTGACAAAGCCAAAATTGTTCCTGTCATAATCCCAGGTAAAGACGACGGTAACACAACGTCACGGACAACCTCCCACTTTGTGGCTCCTATGCCGTATGCGGCCTGCCGTCGTGAGTCAGGTACAGCGCGGATAGCTTCCTGACTTGAGACAATAACGATCGGCAGGATCAGCAATGTCAGCGTAAGGGCACCGGCAATGAGACTGGAGCCAAGTTCCAGTGCACGGACGAAAATTGCAAGTCCAAGTAGCCCGTATACGATTGACGGCACTCCTGCGAGATTTGCGATATTTGCTTCAATAAACGCAGTGATACGGTTATCTGGGGCATATTCTTCAAGATAGATTGCCGCACCAACGCCTAGGAACAGCGTAAATACTGCTGTCAGTGCGATTAAGAAAATCGATCCGACAAGAGCAGGATAGATACCTGCCGGATGCCGGCCTTCGCCAGGGATATAATTCTCAATAACCTGGGATGGGGGACTGGTCAAAAACTCCCAAGTAAGCCAACCCCATGCACCGTGGACGACATCAGCAATCAACGCAACTAACGCAACAATACCAACGAGGGCTGAGGCTATACAGAGTATGACAAATGCTTTGCCATAGATTTTCTTCCATCGAAGGTCGTCACCAGCGAGATCCATAGAGTCAGATGTTTCCGAGCTCATGAGTACTCCTCCCGATATCGTGATTTAATCCACAAACTCAGCAAGTTCATCGCCAGGGTCATTACAAAGAGTGTCATTCCAACAGCAAACAACGATTGATAACCAATACTCCCGACCGAGACATCGCCAGTGCCAACCTCAACCATGTATGCTGTCATCGTTTGAATCGGTTCAAAAATATTCGTTGTAATCTGCGGCTGCATCCCCGCAGCGAGAGTTACTGCCATCGTTTCACCAATCGCCCGTGACACGGCGAGCACATATGCTGAAACAATGCCAGACAACGCCGCTGGGGCAACGATTTGTGTTGAAACCTCGAACTTCGTCGCCCCAAGGCCGTATCCAGCATTTCGGAGTTCATCTGGAACAGCTGACATTGCGTCTTCACTCAAACTAGATACCATCGGGATGATCATAATGCCGACTACGATTGCACCAGCAGCGGCATTGAATGTTCCTGTCTCTGGGACGAATCGCTGAATAACTGGGGTAAGAAACGAGATTGCAAAGAACCCGTATACGATCGTTGGAATTCCTGCAAGGATCTCTAATGTTGGCTTAAGTATTGATCGAACTCGAGGTGAAGCATATTCACTAAGATAAATCGCTGTCAGTGTACCAAGTGGGATAGCAATAATTGCTGATCCAACAGTGATGACCAGTGTTCCCCAGATCAATGGCCAAATGCCAAATTCGCCGCTTCGTGGAGCCCAGTCAAGTCCGCTGAAGTATTCAATAATAGATACCTCGCGGAAGAAATTAATTGATCCGTTAACCAACACGAAGATAATACCTAGCGTAGTGAGAACCGTGATAAGAGCACAGGTTCCAAAGACAATACGGGTCAGCTGATTCATTCGCTTCTCACGCTGACTACCTGCTTGCGAAATATCAACCGACGATGCATCCGAGTTACTCATTGTGATCACCCCAGTGTTCATGCGCTTCTTCTGGCAACAGAATATATCCCTCATCTTCGTAGTCCAGTAACTCTTCTCGGGTATCTTGTTCAATAAGATTTAGTAGTCCACCGTGATGACCGTGCTCATTATCGTCATATTTGCCATCGTCAGCACCGAATAGACACAGGTGGATGGTCTCTTCATCGACTTCATAGAATTTGACCTCACGAGCAACGAACTGGGTCCAGCGTCGGTTCTCTATCTCATCAGTAGGACTAAAGTTAATTAGGTCAGAATAGAACTCATCATCGGCCATTGTAAAGAGGTACAGAACAAATGCAGCGACTTCAGTCCGTTGCAGCTCCTCAACGTTTATATATAGGTACATGTCTCTGGATAGTGGATATGTGCCTCTTCTGATTGTATCCTCATTTGGTTCAACGAAGGTGCCTGCTTCACCATCATCCGCCGGCAATTTGATCAAACCAAGATCGTCTTCATTCTCATAATAGTAGCCGGCTCCACCGAACCCAATTGCATACTCATCACCACGAACACCGCGCACAATATTGTTCGTATCAGTTGTTCCAGAATAATCATCCCGGATATTTCCTACTTCACCGGTCACCGACTCAGTAAAGAAATCAAATGTCCCGGACGCGGAGTCCCGGCCGTAGAGTGATATCTCTTCATCAGGCCAATCATCATCAATATCGGACCAATTATCAGAGATATCTCTCCATGTCTCAATTTCAGAGTCTCGTTCCCAGATTTCTTCCAACTGTTCCATCGTAAGCTGGTCGCACCAGTCATTATCTGGGTGTTTATAGATTGCAATACCGTCACGCAGTGCTGGGAGCTCAACCCACTCAATATCGTTGTCACGACATTGGTCTTGCTCCCCGTCAGAGATTCTACGACTGGCATTTTGTATCTCTGTTTCACCGAGAGAAAACCGTTGGAATCCAGCCCCTGTACCAGATCCTCGGATGGAAATAATCACATTGCCATGCATCCATTGGAATTCTTCTGCGAGAACAGTTCCATGGGGTTGAACGGTATTTGAGCCATCTATAGTGAAATCACCTTCCAACGGGGAATTACGCCCGGAAGCAACACAACCAGCAATGCTGGCAATACCAGCGGCACCAGCTGCAGCGAGAAAGTTCCGCCGTGAAAGCCTTGGCGGGTGGCTATTTCCCATCACTGTAATAGTAGCGTAGGGGTATCTAAATACCCTGCTATTACTTCTATATAGTACTATATATCGAATATAGATATTGTTAGATATTGGAAGTGCTATAAGCCGTATCATAGTATACTACATTCAGACCCTATCAGCAATAAAATACAAATATATATCTGAGGACAACTCTATATAATTTCATATACCGATCATGGAAACACGAAAGGTGCAGCTTACAGGAGGGTCTACATATACGGTATCACTACCCAAAGACTGGGCAATGGAACAGGGAGTTGAGTCCGGAAGTGAGATTGAGTTTCATCAAGAGGGTCAGTCACTTTTACTCTCACTTCGAGATGAACGGGAACCAGCAGAAGGTACACTTGACGTATCCGGGCTGGAAGGTGATCGACTGATCAGTGCTGTAATGACAATGTATGTGAGCGGATTTGACACGATTATCCTTGAAGATAGTAATTTTACCCCAGACAGACGCCAGACGGTTCGAGAGGCGGTACAGAGCCTTGTTGGGGTTGAGGTGTTAGAAGAAACGGAAACACGGGTGGTAATACGAGACTTACTAGATTCAGCTGAATTATCAATTCACGATGCAGTCACCCGGATGCACTTAATCGCGCTCGGAATGCTTGAAGACAGCATTACAGCACTGGTTGAGAACAACGATAAGTTGGCACAAGATGTTCGTGGCAGAGATGATGATGTAGACCGACTATGGTTCGTGGTTTCTCGAACTTTCCGAGCAACGCTTCGATCACCACAGGAATCTCAAGATTTGGGGCTCCCCCGTGAGGAATGCTTTGCGTATCATTCAAGCGCACGGCAGTTAGAGCGGATTGCGGACCACGCAACAAAGATCAGTAAACTTGCGCTTGATCTTGAGGAGATCAGTGATGAAGTCACTAACGCCCTCAAGGACTTGCTCTCGGATGCCCAAGCAATTGTTAATACAGCCATGGACGCATTGTTTGAGGAGGATAGTGATGCATCAACTGAGCTGGCACATCAGGCTCGAGAGTCAATTGTCGAGTTAGATGAGCACACCCGCCATATCGATCAACTGTTACGAACGCTCGATCCACGCGAAGCACAGTCAGTTGGGCTTATCGTGGACTCATTGTCCAGAAGCGCAGACTATGGTGGAAATATCGCTGAGACAGCACTGCAAAAAGCGGCACCAAAGCCGCAATAAACGGACTTCAGGTCAAGCTTCGAGGCAGTTGCCTCATACCGCTTGTACAGACGGAAGTGCTAAAAAATCACAATAATGTGAGCTATCCCTGTCTACTCGCCGCTGTTGGTGGATTGTTGGGGCAGAGGCCTCCTGATTCCACAACGCACTTTGTTACGGATATTCGGCTGACACCGGCCATCTGTGCATGGCACAGTCCTCGCGAGCATTGATTCGGCCATGCTCTGCTTATCAGTTGTTGGTAATACGATTTCTTTATTCAGCA
>OBKM01000808.1_pt1 | contig 14353 bp, 17 predicted proteins | sample 1519691 | NCBI WGS metagenome assembly OBKM01 (sample SAMEA37050418, study PRJEB22526) | metagenome | biome: saline pan; feature: lake; material: water | place: Egypt | collected 2015 | depth 0.5 m
AAGCCGTTGGCGAGACGGTCGAAAAAACGGTCGACAAGGAGGTCGCCGACAGCGTGGAAAAAACCGTCGGTGACAGCGTCGAAAAAGCCGTTGGCGAGACGGTCGATAAGGAACTCACCGACAGTGTCGAAAAAGCCGTTGGCGAGACGGTCGAAAAAACGGTCGACGAAAGCGTTGAACAGAAGGTCAGCGAAACCGTGGATAAAGAGGTTGCCGAAAAAGTCGAGAAAACGGTCGGCGAAACGGTGGAAAAAACGGTGAAAAAGGAGGTCGAAGAGGTCATCCGACAGCTTGAGTCGATCAGCGAACGAGTCGACGAAACACAGACCGCTGACACCGACGCCGATCACGACGAAAACCGTTCTGCGAGCACCGAGCGCGAAGAGACCGGACAGCAATAAACGGTGGACCGGCTGATTCGGTCATCGCACCCTCCGCCGAACACGGGAGGCGTGACTCAGCCAACCGAAACAACGACCAGCGGAACAACGACCACCAACGTCACGCCAAACACAAGCGCCGAGCGGAGCCACTGGCCGCGAACGGCGGTCGCCTCCTCTTCATAGCTCTGACCACCGGCTCGCGGCAGGACGAAATGCGCGAAAAAGCCGTAAATGAACGCCACCACGATAGAAGCCGAGAGAACATGCGCGAGCAGGTTGAGCCCACCGACCGTGATGACCGCGGGAACGACACGGTCAACCACGGTCAGTGCCACCGCATAGAGCACCCCAGCGAGCCCCCCGGCGAGATGGTGCACGATCATCGCATCGCGAAAGCGGACGTTCTCGTGAGGCGTTCGCGCAAGCACGCCGGTGGCGATGTATGCCGGCGTGAACCCCTCCGGCTGACGGCTCATTGGCCAGTCCATAACAACTGCTGCCAGGAGGCCGGCCAGCGCACCGGCCGCGAGCGCAGTCGTCATGTCGGGCAGGCCCGCCGCAACGGGCGCAGAAAGCACACGCATATCCCCGTGGATGCTCGCAGGTGGTTTATAATTCCCGTCAGACGGCCGGCTGTTCGGTCGTGTTGGCGGCCGTCACGCGCCACTGGTCACTGCAAACAACACCAGATTGTGGAGCCCCGGACCGAGGCCGACGGCCGCGATGACGCCCAACAACAGGTAGCCCTCGGCGGGCGCCTCCTCGACGTAGTCCGCAAAAAGCACCACAATAACACCGACGAGCAGGGCTTTGACGAGGACGAACAGCCAGCCCGTGCCGAGCACCGAGGCGGTCGGAAGCGTTGCGGCGGCGTCCAGAATCCACCGCGAGAGCGGGGTTCGTTCGCCAAAGCCGAGAATATCGACGCCGACGGTCGTCGACACCGCGTCGAGCATGTGGCCGAACACGACGAGGGCACCAACGAGGCCGACGACCGCCGTTTCGTGGGGTCGCAGTCGGCGGAGGACGAGCCAGACGGCCGCAGTCACCGGAATCGACGCGAGGAACCCCACCAGTGGCCAGCCAAGCGTGAGGGTGCCACGTGTCGAGCCGACGAGCAACGCCGCGACGATGACCACGGTCAGCGCCGGCATCCCTGTTGCGAAAAACACTGCCGGAGGAGACCATCGATCACGGCTGTCCGCAAGCAGCCAGAGCGCGCCAACGGTGATGACGACAGTGAGATACACCGTGGCCGTGGCAGCAAGCGGCGCAATCGCTGGCGGGAGCGCCTCGATAACGTAGAGCACGTGCAGACAGGAGCCAACGCCCATCCACGGCACTACGCCGAGAATATGCCGGTCGGTAACTGAGGGTCGGCGGCGGTACAAGCCACCCACCACCAGCGTCACCGCCACGAGCAACCCGACCAGATACGGAACCGGCGGGAGCGCAAATCCGTCGGGAAGCAACACCATACGTAGTGTTGTGTTGAATCTCGTGAAAGTGTTGCGGAGCTCACCCCAAGCGTCACCGGTTCGGATGTGCTCATCGCATCAGCGGCCAGAAGGCGGCCTTTTTGCGCGTTGGGGTGCTGGCAGGAATATGCGCCGTGGCAAACTGGCAGCCCTGATCGACCACACCGTGCTCGGCCCGAAAACGACTCGCGAAGACGTCGACCGCGTTGTCACTGAAGCCGCCGACCACGGGATGAATGTCTGTGTCCCACCCTGCTATGTCGACGCGGCCGTCGCCGCGGGCGAGCGTGCCGACGACCCGCCGACGGTTGCGACCGTCATCGGCTTTCCACACGGCCAAGACGATCCACAGATCAAGCGCGCGGCCGCCGAAACCGCCTGGAAAGCCGGAGTCGACGAACTCGATGTCGTGCTCAACGTCGGCCGACTCGTCGCCGGCGAACGCGAACCAGTCACCGAGGAACTCACCGCAATCACCGCCTCGGTTCCGATTCCAGTCAAAGTCATTATCGAGACGGCGCTGCTGAGCGATGCCGAAAAACACCACGCCTGTCAGGCCGCTGTCGACGCCGACTGCGACATGGTCAAAACCTCGACCGGCTTTGCCGACGGCGACCCCGCGGGTGCGACCGTCGCCGATGTCGAACTCATGAGCGAGTATCTGCCGGTCAAAGCCAGCGGCGGAATCGGCGACTATGAGACGGCGATGGCGATGATCGAGGCTGGAGCCGACCGGATCGGGGCGTCCAGTGGGCCCGCGATTCTCGCCGGCGCACCGGAGTAGTGCTCAGCGGCTAACGCCGTACCACGGGGACAACGCATTTGGACGTCCACTGACGGTGCACCGCGAGGGACAACGCATTTATTTGGATACGGCGCGCAGACACGACTGCTAATGGTTTCAACCGGAGACACTGCCCCCGACATTTCTGCAACGATCGGTACGAGCGACCACGAACCGTTCGAACTCAGCGAGGTACTCGGCGACGGCCCCATCGTTATCGCCTTTTTCCCTGGCGCGTTCACCCCGCCGTGTAGCAACGAGATGATCGCGCTCGAAACCCACCTCGACCGGTTCGAGGACGTTGGCGCGAGCGTCTACGGCCTGAGCGCCGACTCGCCGTTCTCGCTCGGTGCGTTCCGCGAGGAGCACGGCCTCACGTTCGACCTCATCTCCGACATGGGTGGCGACGCCATCGGTGCCTACGGCCTGGAAATGGAGATTGGCGATCTCGGTCTTCACGGCATCGCCAACCGTGCGGTGTTCGTGCTCGACGCCGACGGCACCGTCACGTACCGGTGGGTCGCCGACGAACCAACCGAGGAACCCGACTACGACGAACTCGTCGAGGCGGCCGAAGCCGCAGCCTGAGCCGGCACCCGCGCGTTTGACACACTATTTTATCCGATCCAATGCGGAGCGATCGCAACCGTCGCTAACGCCGTTCGATGTGAGCGCAGCCGACTACGTATTGCAGTACGTTGTGTACGCCGCATCGAACGCTCGCGGCGGTGGTTGCTGGAAGCGTGAATCCACACGCTGTGACACGTATGGCGTTTCCAACACGGTCAGTAACGTCTTGAATGTCGAGAGATCGCCCGCTTCGAGATACTCGTCGAGTGCTTCTTCAACCAGGTAGTTGCGGGGGATATACCGTGGGTTGACGTCCTGCATCAACTCCGCATCAAGACCGACAGCGGCCAGCGTTTCTCGAAGCTGCTCGAACTCCGCAGTTGCAAACACCGGGTCATCAACCGTTTCAGGAGCCTCCAGTTTCAGGAACGTGTTGGTGTAGTCCGCGTTCGTTTTTTGAAGCCACGCCAGCAGTTCATCGACGAGTTCTCGCTTGCCATCCGTGTCGATCCCCAGTTTCTTCCGCATCATCGCGTAGTACTGTGAATCAAACCGATCCGGAAACTCGGTTAGTGTCGCTTCGAGCTCATCAACTGTGAGTGCTGAGTGGGCACACAGCGGCTGGAGTGCCTCTGCGAACCGTGCGAGATTCCACTGCAGGATGGATCGCTGGTTTCCGAACGCGTATCGGCCGTGTTTGTCGATCGAGCTGAAGACCGCCTCCTCGTCGAAGTAGTTCACGAATGCACAGGGGCCGTAATCAAACGTCTCGCCATCGATGCTCATATTGTCCGTATTCATGACGCCATGAACGAAGCCGACACGCAGCCAATCGACAACCATCTCGATTGACGACTGCATGACTGCATCGAAGAAGGCGAGATACGGGCGTTTTCTCTCATGAAGCTGTGGATAGTGTCTATCGATAACGTAGTCGGTAAATCGCGGCAGTTCGTCGGGTGCTTGGCTAGCGACATACTGGAAAGTCCCGTATCGAATGTGGCTGTTCATCACGCGGACGAGAATGGCCCCCGGTTCCGTTTGTCGCCGTGTGACCGCTTCATCTGTTTCGACAACGGCCAGACTTCGCGATGTTTTGACGTTGAGATGCTGCATTGCCCATGAGTACAGATACTCTCTCAGCATCGAACTGACCGTTGCGTTGCCATCGCCTCGTCCGGAGTACGGCGTTCGACCCGATCCTTTCAGCTGAATATCGTATCGATCACCACCGTGTACATGCTCGCCGAGAAGCATCGCTCTCCCGTCGCCCAAGAGCGTGAAACTCCCATACTGATGGCCCGCGTATGCCTGAGCAATCGGTTCTTCGGAACGTTCCTGTCCGGTGAGAATCCGGCTACTTAATTTCTCTGTATCGAGTCCGAGATCGTCACACAGCGCGTCATTACGAAGCAACATCTCCGGATTGTCAATGTGTTTCGGCGTTGCTTTTTCGTAGAGTTCCGGGTCGAGAGTTTTGTAAGTCGTGTCAAGCGAAAATGGCATTTGCTATCTGTTAACACCTAATGATTCTATTTTATTAAGCCGTTCCGTCTAACCTGCTGTTCGACGTGTCGCCGAACCTCGAACGGACGCCACGTCTCGCGTGTTTTTGACGCCGAACTCACACGTAATTGCCGTCTCGACGCTCACACCTCTTCGATTACCGCCTCAATCCGCTCGGTCGCGCGCGAAATGAGATCGTCAACCGCATCGCTCTCCGCGTAGAGCCGAATGTAGGGTTCGGTTCCAGACGGCCGGACAAGCAGCCACGACCCGTCGGGAAGCGAAAGCCGAACGCCGTGATCCAGACTCGCCGTCGACGCGGGAAACGCCGCCGGAAGCGTTGTTTCGAGCGTTTCCATGGCCGCCGATTTGTCCGCGTCCGGACAGTCGATACTGACCTTCCGGTAGGGCCGTTCGGTAATCGGCTCGCGGAGCGATTCAAGTCCCTCGCGACCGATGAGCCCCGCAAGCACCGCCGCGCTGGCGACGCCGTCGATCCAACCGCCAAGGCTCGGATGAATGTGTTTCCAGGGCTCGGCGGCAAAAACGACATCCTCGCCATCAGCCGTGAGTAGGGCAACGGCCTCGTGCAGCGCACCGAGTCGAACCCGCTCGACGCGGCCGCCCGCGTCAACCACCTGTTCGTCGATCCGCCCCGACGCGTTCGGTGTCGTCACGACGACCGGCGGTTCGTCTCCGTTTTGCACACTCGTCTGGGTGTAGAATCTGGCGAGAACCGCGAGGACGGAGTCCTCGTGAATGACCTCGCCAGCGCTGTCGACGAGGACGATTCGGTCGGCGTCGCCGTCGTGGGCGATTCCGACGTCGATTGCGCTGTCGGCAACGAACCGGCGCAAATCGCCGATCGTTTCCGGCGTCGGCTTGCTTGGTCGCCCCGGAAAAAAGCCGTCGACGTTGGCGTTGAGCGCGACCACGTCGACACCGAGTTCGCGGAGCACCTGTGGGGTCGCCAGCGCGGCCATGCCGTTTGCACAGTCGACGGCGACACGAACGTCATCCCACGAATCGTCGCCGGCTGTACCCTCGGGCACAATCCGGCGGGCGTACTCGACGATCCTGTCGCGATACGCCGAAAGCGGGTCGGCCTCGAAGGGCGTCGTCCACTGCGACCAGTTCGTCCGCGAGTCGTCCGCGTCGACCGCGGCCGCCACTCGGCGTTCGCGGTCGCTGTCGAACTCGTTGCCGTCGACAAAGAGCTTGATTCCATTGTCCGCCGGCGGATTGTGTGACGCCGTGAGCATGATCCCGTAGCGGCCCTGCGAGGCGAACGCCAGCGTCGGCGTCGGCACCATCCCACTCCGGACGGGTGTTGCGCCCGCTGCCGCAATTCCGGCTTCGGCGGCCGCTGCGAGTGCAGCGCCGGTCACCCGGCCGTCGCGGCCGATAACGACCCGCGGTGCGGAGCCAGACGACCGCTCCGACGGCGGTGTGAGCACCGGCGACCCTGCTCGTGACGTGGCATGCCCATCCGAGCCGACGGGGTCGGTTCGGGCGAGTTGGCCCACAGCCTCCCCGACGGCAAGCGCGAGCGCCGGCGTCACGCGGTCGGCCACAGGCCCGCGAATCCCGGCCGTTCCAAACTGAACCATGCACCCACTCGGCAACCGGCGACCTTAGTCTTCGGTGATTTCGTCACCGCATCCGACCGACTGACGATTTATGTACGCGGCAGCACAACGCGGCGATATGTCCGGAACTGAGGCCGATACTGATCGCGTTCGGGCGCACGTTTTCGTGCGCGGCCGCGTCCAAGGCGTGTTTTATCGCGCAACAACGCGGGATGAAGCCCGCGAACGCGGCGTCGACGGCTGGGTACGAAATCTCAATGACGGGCGTGTCGAGGCGGTGTTCGAAGGGCCGGAGTCCGCCGTCGACGCGATGTGCGAGTGGTGCAAAACCGGAAGCGCCGCGGCGAACGTCTCGGATGTCGACGTAACCAGAGAACCACCCGAAGAAATCGACGGGTTCGAAGTGCGGTGGTAAATTCGCGACCGGTGAGCGAGTGCTGAGCGCTGTCGGTTCGGGTGACCGGATCCGCCGTGACCGAGTGGTCTTTGCCTCCGCGGTGCTAACCGGTGGTAGATGGAGTACGTTCAAGAACGAATCACCACGCTCCACCAGCTTCGCACGGCGGAGCCGGACGCACCGACAGACCGGGCGGCGGTTGTCGTCCCGATGACCGAGCGCGAGTACGGCGGACTGGCCGCCGAGCGCGTTCTGTCGGAACTCGAAGCCGTCGACCCACAACGCGTCGTCATCCCGCTGCGCGCGCCGCCCGAAACGGTCGGGCCGTTTCGCGACTGGCTCGCCGGCTACGACCTCCCGCTGGAGGTACTGTGGTGCAACGGCCCGCACCTTGGCGACCTGCTGGCCGACAACGGCCTCAACGGCTCGGCGGGCAAGGGTCGAGATGTCTGGCTTGCACTCGGCCAAGTGCTCGACTGTGACTACGTCGTCTGTCACGACGCCGACACGAAAACGTACGACCGGTGGGACGTGCCACGGCTGTTGTTTCCGCTCGAACACGGCCACGAGTTCGTCAAAGGGTATTATGCGCGCGTCGAAAACGAACAACTGTACGGTCGACTGTTTCGGCTGTTTTTTGCCCCGCTGGTCCGGGCGCTTTCGGCCGACACCGACGCGGACATTCTCCGGTATCTCGCCGCCTTCCGCTACGCGCTGGCCGGCGAGTTCGCCGCGACGAGCGACCTCGTGAGCGAAATGCGCGTTCAGCGGTCGTGGGGGCTCGAAATCGGAACGCTCGGCGAGGCGTACGCGCACGCCGGGTTTGCGGGCAGCGCACAGGTCGATCTGGGCGCGTACGAGCACGACCACCGTGCGGTGAGCGGGCCGACCGGCCTCTCCGAGATGAGCGCCGCGGTCGGCGAGGCGCTCTTTCAAGTGGTGAGCGAGCACGGCGTCAATCCGGACTACCCGACGCTTCCCGAACGCTACCGCGAGGTTGCCACCGAGTTCGTTCGCCAGTACAGCGTCGACGCCGCATTCAACGGACTCGACTACGACCGGTCGGGCGAACACGACCAAATCGCGGAGTATGCCACCACAATCGCCCGGCCACAGGCCGACACTAGACTCCCGGCGTGGAACGATGCACCGATCACGCCCGCCGCCGTGTCCCACTGTGCGGCCGCCGACCTCGCCGCGGCAACCGCGGCGAAAAGCGGGTCGAAAACGAGCTCGACAGGTGTTCACGAGGGGCGATCATGAGGCGAGGAGGCCTGTCGCCACCACAACAACGGTAGGCTCAACTGACCGGCGACCGGATGACGACTAATGAGCGTAACGACCGACGAACTGGCGGGAATCGTTGACCTCTTCGGCGCACTCACGCGCGAGGAGCTGGCGACGGCGCTCGCCGAGTTGGCATTCAAACAGGGCGACACCGTTGCCGACGACGCCGTTGCCGACACGATTGACGAGGCACTTGCCGATTACGTCTTGGTCGAATACGAGCCAAACCCCGAGGGGTCTGATGCGGGCGACGAGACGACGCCGTTGCTCGTCGTTGGGCCGACGGCGTTTCCGAGCCAGCCACCAAACGCCGAGGATCTTCCCCACATTCTCGATTACGAGCGCCGAACGGTCGACAAATCGCAAGCCGCCGAGCAGCTAACCGACCGGCTTCGCCGTGAAGCGGCACTCGCCGTCAACAACGGCGATTTCGACCGCATCGACGATCTGCTCGACCGCTGTTACGACATCGAACTGTGGGCGGCTATCGACACCGATGACCTGCGCGACGCGTTGGCGGCCGAACTCCCGCAGGATTAAGAGGTCGAACGCAAAGAGTGAAGTATGGATCTCACGGGCGTTCGCCGCCATTCGCCCGCACAACTCGCCGCCACCGACCGCGAAGCCGGCGTGCTTGCCCCGGTGATCGAACACGATAGCACGCGAGCGGACGCGTACTCGGTGTTGTTTACCAAACGCTCCGAACAGCTCGGCGAGCATCCCGGCCAGATGAGTTTTCCCGGTGGCGGCCGCGAAGCACACGACGCCGACCTCCGGGCGACCGCGCTGCGTGAATCGCACGAGGAGATTAGCCTCGAGCCGACCGAAGCAACCGTCGTCGGCACGCTCGACGACATCGAGACTGTCACGCACTATCTCGTCCGGCCGTTCGTCGCGACCGTTCCGGATCGGAAATACACGCCCGATCGCACCGAAGTCGCAGAAATCGTTCGACTCCCGGTCGCTGAGTTGACTGACCCCGCGAACTACGAATCCGAACGGCGCGATCATCCCGAGTACGGCCCGATCCGCATTCACTTCTTTCACGTAGACGGCTACACCGTCTGGGGAGCCACCGGTGAAATGCTGGCGCAACTGCTCGCGCTCACGACGGAGTGGCGGATTCCGCCGACGGTCGACCGCGTTGTCGACGCGGACGCGGAACTCCCGAACTAAGATCGAAACGCGATCACAAAGACAGAAGCAACGACGACCAGCTTAGGATTCCTCTTCGACGGTCACGGATTTACTGGATCCGGATTTCGGAATCAGTACCTGCAGCGTTCCCGATCGGGTCAGCGTCGCTTTCGGATGGCTGCGCGCGCCGGTCACGCTGGCATCGTCGGGGAAACTGACCGTCCCAGAGAGCGTCAGACCGCGGCCGGGAAACCGCATCTCGAAGTCTGGATAGAACTCGCGAAAGCGATCGATCCGAACCTCGAGTTCGCCGTCGATAAACTGCACTTGAACGTCGTCTTTCGTCGCGCCGGGGGCGTCGAACACGACGAGGTAGGCGTCCTCGGTTTCGAGCAGATCATACGGCAAGGGCTTGCGTTCTTGCACCTGTCCGATTCCTCTGCCGACACGTTCCAACACGGTGTTGAGGGCCTCGCGGCCGTAGGTTTTGAGCCTCGTCATAGTTCGATTTCCGAGAGAGGGTCGCTTTCGGTACAGTAGGGACACACCAAGTCAGCGACGCCATGGTCGTCGGGAACATCGTAGGTGTAGTGGACTTCGAACATGTCGAGTTCGCAGTCCGCATCATCACATCTGACCTCCATGGTCGCTGGCATAAGTGAAGGGAGGGCCGCCAACGATTTAAATCACGTGGGGTGTCGATTCCAACGGAGAGTGCCGTCCATCAGGTGAGTGCGCACCGCGTTCGCGACCGCACGGTTTTACCGCGTCGACGACGAAGACAGATCATGACTTCCCCGTCGAAACTCGCCGTGACCATCGTCGATGGCTACGTCGACGAACCGGCACATTTCGGCGTGCCGCCCTACATTTCGACGTATCCTCGGTTTACCGCTGGTGCACTCGTCGACGCGGGGGTGCGTGAATCAACCATCACCTACCGAACAATCGACGAACTCCGCGACGACCGACAGAAGTGGCGCGATGTCGCCGACTGTGACCTCATGATCTACGTCGGCGGGATGACCGTTCCCGGCAAGTACGTCGGCGGCACGCCGGCCGAACCCGACGAGGTTCGTGAACTCGCGTGGGTCGCAAACGGCATCTCGGTGCTCGGTGGGCCCGTCAGATTTGGCGTCGGCGACGAGAATGCCGGCGGCGTCGAAACCGAGCGCGACGATCTCGACTACGACTTCGTGGCGAAAGGCGACATCGAGGCGGCCGCCTACGACCTCGTTTCATCCGGGCTCGAAGGGTTCAACAACCGGATGCGCGACAACGACGAACTGGGGCGCTGGGCCCCCGGCGGCGCGTTCATCGTCGAGCAACATCCCAACCATCCCGATCACCTGATCTGCGAGATGGAGACCTCACGGGGCTGTGCGTACCGGTGTTCGTTCTGCACCGAACCGCTGTACGGAAATCCCGCGTTCCGAACCGCCGACGCCGTTGTCGACGAGGTCAGGGCGCTCTCTGACCGGGGAGTTCGACACTTCCGACTGGGCCGACAGGCAGACATTCTCGCGTTCGGCGGCGATGGTGAGGCACCGAATCCCGACGCGCTCGGTCGACTGTACAACGGAATCCGGGAAGTCGCGCCCGACCTCGAAACGCTGCATCTCGACAATATGAATCCGATCACGATCACCGAGTGGCCCGAGGCCAGCCGCGAGTGCATTCGGATTATCGCCGAACACAACACCGCGGGCGACACCGCCGCGTTCGGCCTCGAATCGGCCGACCCGCTCGTCCAAGCCGAAAACAATCTCAACGTCTCGGCCGAGGAGTGTTTCGAGGCGGTCAAAATCGTCAACGAGGAGGCCGGTTGGCGACCCGGCGACGACGCGAGCGACGCGCCAACACACGGTGACGAGGCGGCCAACCGACTGCCGAAACTGCTGCCCGGAATCAACCTGCTGCACGGACTGAAGGCCGAGCGCGAGGAAACCTACGAACACAATCGTGCGTTCCTCCAGCGCGTCTACGACGAGGGGTTGATGCTTCGCCGAATCAACATCCGCCAGGTGATGGCGTTTGCGGGTACCGAGATGTCGGAAACGGGTACGGCTATCGCCGACGAGCACAAGGCGCTGTTCAAATCCTACAAACGTGAGATTCGCGAGGAGATCGATCAACCGATGCTGCGCCGGGTTGCCCCCGCAGGCACGGTGTTGCCCGACATTCATCTCGAATATCACCAAGACGGCCGAACGTTCGGTCGACAGCTCGGCACGTATCCGCTGCTTGTCGGGTTCCCCGGCGAACGGCCGCTCGGAAAAACAATCGACGCCGTCATCGTCGGCCACGGCTACCGCTCGGTGACCGCGGTTCCCTACCCGCTCGAGATCAACACGGCGTCGATGACTGAACTCGAAGCGCTGCCGGGAATCGGCCGCCAACGGGCGGGCGACCTCGTCGTCAACCGCCCGTACGAGTCGGTCGACGCGATCGGCGGCGAGATCGACCTCTCGGAGTACGTGACGTGCGGAACGGGAGCGATCGCCCCGGAGGCAGGCACGCAGTAACCGATGGAGTCGCTCGAAACCGAACTCTCGCGTGCACGCGCGCTCGACGAATCGGTACTCGCTGACGCGATTGAATCGATCGGGTTCGAGTGCACACGGTGTGGGGCGTGTTGTAAGGGATACGATCCCGAGCGTGACGTGCCATCGACGGCTGAGGCCGAGGCCAACGGTGACAAGACCGAGGCCGACAGCGGAACCGACACCGACAGCGGAACCGACACGGACGGAGACGCGTGTCATACCGAACGCGAACCACACACAGCCACCGTGTTTCCCGACGAAATCCGTCGGTTGCAGTCGAGGGCGGGCGATCGGACTGCTGACGCGGCCGACGGCGAGACGACGACCGAAAGCGATAGTGCGTACGACTGGCGGGATATCGCCCGCCCGATGCCGTACGGGCTCGAATCGGGCGAAAACGGACTCAAGGGCGAGACGTTCGAGTGGGCGCTCCAGACGACCGACTGCGGCGACTGTACATTCTACACCGAATCCGCTGACGGCACCGGCGGCTGTTCGGTTCACGCCGATCGACCACTGATCTGTCAGACCTACCCGTTTAGTATCGATCTCGCCGGAACGAGTCAGCCGATGGGTGCACAAGTGGATCGCGTTGCCCTTTCGGAACAAGGAGAGGCCGACGACGTCGACCAAACAACGTTGCAGGCACACGAGTGCGAGGGACTCGGCCGTGATATCTCACGCGAGGACGCTGTGGCGCTGGCCGCAGCGCTCAAAGAACGGGCGGTTCGTGAACTCACCGAAGCAATCGCCGTTCGCGATCGGTATGAGCCCGTTCCACAGTCGACGCGAGCAGCCAACGGCGGTGTTGTGGTTCACGACTCCGAAGGCGCAAAAACGATCGATGGGAACCGAATCAATCGATAGGCCGTTTTCGCGGCGAGAGTGACTCGAATCCGCATGGCGGTACTTCTAATATTGTCGCCTGTGAACGAACAACAGAAGTATCTATGGAAATCTCAGATAAACTGCTTTGTTTGTTCAGCGCCGACATCACCGAGAAAGACGACCGGTATACAATCGAAATTCCGAAACGCGAAATCGACACCGGCTCGATAAAGACCGACGAAACCTACCGGGTTGCGCTCATCTCGCCATCCGCAGGGTCGACGGAGTCGACAACTGTCGAAGAAACAGCGTCGACGAGTCGGCCCTCGACCGAGCCCCAACCACCGGTTGAGGTCGGCGAACTCCGCTACGTTGAAATCGAGGATATCGGCAAGCAGGGTGACGGAATTGCTCGCGTCGAACGCGGCTACGTGATCATCGTGCCGGGCGCAGAGATCGGTGAGCGGGTCAAAATCGAGGTCGCCGAAGTCAAATCGAACTTCGCGGTCGGCGAAATCATCGAGGAAGAGTTCTAACCTACTCGCGCGGTTCGGGGTTTTCGACGTTCCAGTACGAAACCGAGGCGATCGCGTCGCCAACGGCGGTTCCGCCGAGAGTCGTATCGAGTTGTCGAAGCGCCCCGGCCACCTGCTTTGGAAGGTTTCGGTACAGGCCGTACGGCAGAATGAAGTCATGGGTTTCGTCGATGAGTTCGAGCGCTGAATCCGCGAGCAACGCCTCGACATCGCGACGCGAGTAGAGTCGCGAACCCATCGGCAACAGCCAGTTGTAGATTACACGCGTGCTTTCGAGATTGAACGTATCAAAAAACACTTGCCCTTTTGAAACGCGGCGAAGTTCACGGAGGAACGTGACCGGGCGGTCGGCGAGATGGAAAAACCGCATCGCAAACACCGCATCGAAGTGGTCGTCGGGAAACGGCAGGCGGGCGGCGTCGCCGAGCATGAACTCGACGTGATCGTCGACATCGAGGCTCGCGGCTTTTTTTCGGCCCTCAGCCAACATCGCTGACGAAATGTCGAGGCCGATGATGTCGGCTCCGGCTTGCGCAAGGGTGACGGTGAACCGGCCGGTTCCGCAGGCGACCTCGAGGATTCGTTTGTCTTCGACCGGGCCGAGCGCTGAGAGGACGGCCTGTTTTTCGCGATAATCGATGTACTCGCCACCTTCGGAAAACCGCTTGTCGTCGTACGATGCGGCGACATCGTCGGCCTGATACCACTCCTTGCCTTTCACAACTGAGCGAAACTGGACTCTCAAGGGATAAAATCGTACTGGATGCGAACGGCGTCGTCGCGCCGATTTCGCGCACACCTGCCGAAATCTGCATACGGATCCGTTCGTGTGCTACACACCCTTATACAATATATACTGCATTGGGTAATATGTAGCGAACCTTTACCATGTAGCCGTTTATTCGAACAGGTATGAGCACTAGTCCGGTTGAGGTCAACAGTCCCGTTTCACTGTCGGAAACGGAGTTTCGCGAGCGGCTTCGTGAACTCCCACCAAGCGCCAAACTCGTCGCGAAGGTTCTCGAAACCGACGCGCCGCTCTCACAGGGCCAACTTGCCGAAGAATCGCTGCTTCCCGATCGAACCGTTCGGTACGCACTCAACCGGCTCGAAGAGTGTGAACTGGTCGGCTCGCGGTACAGCTTCAAAGACGCTCGAAAGCAGGTCTACTACCTCAATCTCTGACGGTTACACACTGACGAGGTGACACACCCGGTTGTCGCAATCCATGCAGTATCGAACCCGTCGGTCGTCTGCATGAATACCGACTGGCGAGCCGGCTCGATCGGCGCGATTGGCTGTGCGTGACAGG
>OBKM01000809.1_pt1 | contig 14350 bp, 10 predicted proteins | sample 1519691 | NCBI WGS metagenome assembly OBKM01 (sample SAMEA37050418, study PRJEB22526) | metagenome | biome: saline pan; feature: lake; material: water | place: Egypt | collected 2015 | depth 0.5 m
ACCCTCAAAAGGGCTCCCGACGACGTCCGAACGTGAAACGGATCCAGCTCGGTAACACCGTCTTCGAGGGTGAAAACAACGCCTACCTGCTCGACGGCGAGACGACGACGCTCGTCGACACCGCCGTCGCGATCCCCGAGGTGCGCTCGGAGTTCGAGACCGGTCTGGCTCGCCACGGGGTGGCGATGGCCGACGTCGACGCCGTCGTGCTCACCCACTGGCATCCGGACCACGCGGGGCTCGCGGGCGAGATACAGGCGGCAAGCGATGCGGATGTGTTCGTCCACGAGGCCGATGCGCCCCTCGTCGACGGACGCGAAACGCCGCTCGCGGCGGACCCGGAGCTCCAGCGCGACACCTTCGACCGGTGGGGGATGCCCGAGGCGCCTCGCGACCGCCTGCAGTCCTTTTTCGCGTCGGTGACCGCGGAGCTCAGCGGTCGCCATCCCGACGTGACGACGTTCGTCGATGGCGACCGGATCGAGGTCGGCGGCGCGGAGCTCGAGGCGGTTCACCTTCCGGGACACTCCGCGGGCCTCACCGCGTTCGCGTTCGATCCCCGAGACGTTCCTGACCACGAGCCGGTCGCGGGCCCCGCCGACACCGATCCTGAGGAGGCGTTCACGGGCGACGCCGTGTTGCCGCGGTACACGCCCAACGTCGGCGGAGCGGACGTGCGCGTCGCGGAGCCGCTCGCCGACTACGCGGCGAGCCTCGCTCGCGTCGTCGACCGCGACTGGGACGCCGCACACCCCGGTCATCGCGACCGGATCGACGAGCCGAGCCGACGTGCGGCGGCGATCCTCGACCACCACCGACACCGAACGCGACGCGTCGTCGACGTTCTCGACCGTCTCGGGCCGCTCACCGCATGGGAGACGTCGGCCGAACTGTTCGGCGATCTGGAGGCGATCCACATCCTCCACGGGCCGGGCGAGGCGTTCGCCCACCTCGAGCATCTCGTGAACGCGGGGGTCGTGGAGCGGGACGGCACGCGGTACCGCCTCCTCGTCGACGCCGTCCTCGACGACACCGACGACAGCGATGCTCACGTCGACCTCGACGAACTGTTTCCGACGACCCGTCTCGACGGCGTCGTCGACGGCGCGGACGCCTAGCAACGTCCGGACACGGATCGCTGACCGCTCAGTCGCAGGGTATCTTTTTGTGTTGGTCCGTGTATACACTAATGGATCATGAAGAAGCTCATTAACGACCCCGGCGACGTGGTCGACGAGATGCTCGACGGAATGGTGACGGCACATCCCGAGTACGTCCGCCGGCTCGACGGACAGGAGGTGCTCGTACGCGAGGACGCACCGGTCGACGGCAAGGTGGGAGTCGTCTCCGGCGGCGGCAGTGGACACGAACCGACACACGCTGGGTATCTCGGCGAGGGAATGCTCGACGGGGCGGCCGCGGGTGAGATCTTCACGTCCCCGACCGCCGACCAGCTCGGCGAGATGGTCAAGGCGTGTGACGGCGGCGAGGGCGTGCTCTGTGTCGTGAAAAACTACGAGGGCGACGTGATGAACTTCGACACGGGCGCGGAGATGGCCGAGATGGAGGACGTCGAGGTCGAGCAGGTCGTCGTCGACGACGACGTCGCGGTCGAGGACTCGCTGTACACCAGCGGTCGTCGCGGCGTCTGTGGCACCATTTTCGTCCACAAAGTCGCAGGCGCGAAGGCGGCCGAGGGCGCGGAGCTGAGCGAGGTAAAACGCGTCGCCGAGAAGGCGAACGACAACGTCGGCACGATGGGGACGGCGCTCACCTCGTGTGTCACGCCCGAGAAGGGCGAGCCGACGTTCGACCTCGGGGAAGAGGAGATCGAGCTCGGGATCGGGATCCACGGCGAGCCCGGCACCGAGCGGGTCGAGCATATGCCCGCCGACGAGATCACCGACCACCTCACGGAAGCGGTCCTCGAGGATCTCGGTACCGACGCCGGTACGGAGGTCGCAACGATCGTCAACGGGATGGGTGGGACCCCGCTCTCGGAGCTGTACGTCGTCAACCGTCGGCTCCAGGAGCTGCTCGATGAGAAAGATGTCGAGACGTGGGACGCGTGGGTCGGCGACTACATGACGTCGCTCGACATGATGGGCTGTTCGATCACCGTCCTCGAACTCGACGACGAGCTGAAGGAGCTGCTCGCCGCGCCCGCGGACACCCCGGCGCTGAAGGTACAGTGAGCCGTCGGCACTGACTCTCGATCGTTTCGCAGCCGCGGACTCACCGCTCGGGATGCGTCTCGGCGTCGAACCCCCCACGGACCAGCGGCTTCGCCACGTGTCGACGGGCGCTCGGGGGGACCTCGTACCAGCCGGTGTCGATATCGCGGTCGATCGGTCGTTCGATCCGTCCCGGGGCGGCCGTCCCGCAGTCGCGACAGCGGTACCCCTGTCCGCGACCCGCCGAGCTCATCCGTCGTTCGCAGTCGGGACACGTCGGTGTCGTGCGCTCCGTCCGAACGAGGTCGCGGACGGCGAACTTCTCGAGTTTGAGCGTGGACCGCTTCGTCGACGTCGAGCCGCCGAGATCCGGGGTCTCCCGCACCTCGTGTTCGCCACAGACGGTGAGTCGGTCGCCCGGCCGGAGCGCGCGAACGCGGTCGCGAAACCGTCCGGTCGGCGCGAACGCGACACATCGAAGCAGCTCGTCCCGATCGGCGCGTGCTCCGACGTCGACGTGGACGTGTCCACCCCGCCTCGTCTCCGGCTCCCCGGCGACGATTCCCGCGACGCGATACCCCGCGCCGTCGCGGAGTGCGCCGATCCGGCCGGGGTCGACGTGGGCGTCCGTCCCCTGGTTCGTGAGAAACGTTGCGGCGCGGTCGACCGGCTCGCTCGCGATCCCCTCGGCGACCGCGCGACACGCCGTGGGGTCGTCGCCGCGGATCCCGTGGAGGATCGGTCCCGGCGCGTTCGGCACGCAGACGACCGCTCCCGTCTCGCGGTCGACCGTGTCCCACACCGTCGGATAGCCGCGCTCCGCGGCGGTAAAGACGGAATCGGCGTCGACCTCGCGGGGCGTTCCACAGCGGTCGAACTCACGGTACGAGACGTGCTCGTGTGTCCAGTCGTCGAACGCGAGCGGCGCGCCGACAGCGGCGAGCGCGCCGATTCGACCGCGCCCCTCGACGGGCGACGCCGTCTCCGCGCCGGTGGTCCCGTCTCGCCGTCCCTCCGTCGCGATCCCGGCGTGACGGAAGCCGTGGTCGGCGGCGAGCTCGGTCGCCTCCTCGAGTGTGAGTCGCTCGCGGAGCGCGCGGCGAGCGAACTCGCCGACGGAATCGGGGATCGTCGACGTTGCGGGGTCGAAGGGGTCCCCGGCGACGTCGATGTCGGCGACGACCACGCCGGGCGACGTGCGTGGGTCGTCGTGAACGGCGAGCTCTCCGATCAGCTCCCGGGCCGTCGCGAACGCCGCCGCCGCATCCACCCCGTCGACGTGGAGCGCCACCGCCGCGTTGCCGCGCGTCTTGTGTTTCACCGCCGGATTCAGCCTGATAAGCAGCCGCCGCCGGACGCGTGCGTCCGCGTCGACGAGCCGCTCCGCGAGCAGCGTCGCGACGTATGTCGTGCACATCCCGTCGGTTCGGGAGTCGGTGTCGTCGACGGCGACGATGGTCACGAGTGACACGTTTCGGCGTCGCGAACAAGCCGGTTTCGGGGACCGCCGACTTATAAACGCCACCCCCGAAGTATATAAACTCGGATCGATCATCGCGGAGGAAACCGCAAGCGGGCGGCAGCGTTCCGCCTGACTCTCCCCGACACAACGTATATATGTCGCGAGAAGCGTACTCACGACCATGTCCCGGACTGCGCTGATCGGCAACGTAACCGCGATGCTGGAGGATGCGGGGTTCCTCGTCAGCGACCGGTGTGCGGTCCGGCCCAAAAGCTTCGACGTGGCCGCCCGGCGGGAGGAGGACCTCCTGCTTTTGAAGATCCTCGGCAACGTCGACGCGCTCGACTCCGCGACTGGCGAGGAGCTGCGTCGTCTCGGCGAGTACCTCGAGGCGACGCCGATGGTGATCGGGCTCCGGACTCGCGACGAGGAGCTGAAGCCGGGTGTCGTCTACTTCAGACACGGCGTGCCGGTGATCAACCCGGACACGGCCTACGAGCTGTTCGTCGAGGGGATGCCGCCGCTCATCTACGCCGCACCCGGCGGCCTGTACGTGAGCCTCGATGGGGACCTGCTTGCGGACGAGCGCGAGGAGCGCGGCTGGTCGCTCGGCCGCCTCGCAACCGAGCTTGGCGTCTCGCGTCGGACCGTTTCGAAGTACGAGGACGGGATGAACGCCTCCATCGAGGTGGCGATCCAGCTGGAGGAGCTGTTCGACCAGCCGTTCTCCAGCCCGGTCGACGTGCTCGACGGCGCTGACGAGGTGCGCGATGCGGATCCCACGCCCGCCGCGCCCGAGGCTGACCCCGACGACGAGCACGTCGTCCACGTGCTCACCAGCGCCGGGTTCACCGTTCACCCGACGGACCGCGCCCCCTTTAAGGCGGTCTCGGAGGACGAGGACGCCTCGCGGATGCGACTGCTCACCGGCCATTCGGCGTTCACCAGCGCCGCCGAGAAACGCGCGCGGATCATGGCGTCGATCGGGCGGGTCGCGCACACACGGTCGGTGTACTTCACCGAGGAGGACGAGAAGCGAGAATCCGTCGACGGCACCGCGCTCGTCTCCTGTGCGGAGCTCGCCGAGGTAACCGACCCGGACGAGATCCGCGAGCTGATCCGCGACCGCGCGGAGGCCCCGTCGGAAGCGTAAGAACCCGTAGCGTCGACAGTCCGGGGCATCGTCGCTTCATATGCAGCGTTCGGTTCGTCGGCAGCGTTCGGTTCGTCGGCGGCTCTCGATTCGCTAGCGGTCGATCGAACACACGAGCCGGAGCGAAGCGGTCCGACGCCCGTCACCGACCGAACAGCCGGCTGAAAAATCCGCCTCCACCGTTCGACTCTGTCTCGTCCGATTCTGCATCGTCAGAAGTCCCATCGTCGGCCTGATCCCCATCATCGGCCTGATCCTCCTCGTCCGTCTCGTCTCCGGTCGCAGCTCCGGGCTGCTCGGCTTCCTCGTCGGCGAGCACGGTTCCGGCCGTTCCGGTGTCGTCGTCACGGAACGGAACGCTCCCCGCGAGTTCGTCGTCGATCTCGTCGGTCTCCACTGGTTCCGTCGCTTCCGCGTCCGTTTCCGACGCGTCCGCAGCTTCGTCGCTGGTCGGTTCCGCCTCACTGACGAGGGAGTCGATATCGTCCGGACCGCTCGCGTCGCCCACGTCGGTCGTGTCGGTTGCATCGTCCGTCTCGGCCTCGGGATCGGGAACGGACTCCCCGGTTAGCTCCCGCGCGAGGTCGCGGTATGCCGCCGTTGCGGGTGCGGTCGGCGCGAACGTCACGAGTGGTTCGGTGGCGCGCTCGGCTGCCGCGACCGACTCGTCTTCGGGAACTCGTCCGAGCACCGTCGTCTCGAGCAGCTCGTCGACGAGCGTCAGATCCGGGTCGTCCGGATCGACGCGGGTGATCGCCGCGCCGGCGACGCTCCCGCCGAGCCGCTCGGTCAGCTGACGCGTTTTCTCCGTGTCGCCGAGCGCCCCGCGCTCGGATGTGGAGACGAGCAGCGTCTCGTCGGCCAGCGCGAGCGGGAGCGAGGAGTCGTGTGAGAGGCCGGCTCCGGCGTCGACGAGAACGTAATCGACGCCGTCGAACGCCCGGATCACGTCCCGGATCCCCGAGGGGTCCGCCTCGGCGTACGCGTCGAGGTCGGTTTCGCCCGGAACGACGCGCAGCCCCGCCGGGCCGTCGTGGATCGCGTCGAACGGATCGGCTCGTCCGGCGAGCACGTCGTGAACCGTCGTTTCGCCGACCTCCACGCCGAGTACGCCGGCGAGGTTCGCCATGCCGATGTCGGCGTCGACCGCGACGACGTCGGCTCCCGACTCCGCGAGTATCGTCGCCACTGCCGCGGTCGTGGTGGTCTTCCCGACTCCACCCTTCGCCGAAGCGACCGCATACACCGTTACCATACCGTCAGGGTCCGACGACTGATACTTAAAGGTACGCGCGGATCGGCGGGATCCGGCGTGTGGCCGGCGCTCCGGCGCGTGGCTGGCCTGCAGCGTACTAGGGTGTCAACTGGCTACCCCGAGGTCGTGCGCCGATGGTCGCGCGCGTATCGAAGCGTTGCGGCCGCGATCGCCGACCGGGCGTGTTCGACGGCCGACCAGACGACCGTCTCGTCAGGGTAGTGTGCTTCCGCGATCGACCCGGGACCGAACACGACCGTTGGGACCCCAGCCGCGACGTAATGCCGAGAGTCCGCGCCGTACGTCGCACCCTCCGGTTCCGCGTCCGGCAGCCCGGTCGCGTCGAGCCCCGCGCGGACGGCCTCCACGATCGGCTCGTCGGGAGCGATCTCCGCGGGCTCGAACTGGACGGAAACGCGCTCGAACGTCGGCGGATGCGCACGGAGCCACGGGTCGGCGTCGACGACCTCGGCGAGCCGATCGGCGAACGTCGACTCGACCGATCGAACCGTCTCTCCGGGGGCGACGCCGATTCGGAACGTCGCGGTCAGCGACGCGGGAACCGTCGACGTCCACGACCCCGCCTCGACGGTGCCGCAGACGACGGGCCACGGGACGGGAAACGCGTCGTAGAGGGGGTGGGTGACGCGCTCGCCGCGCTCGGTCTCGAGGTCGGCGAACGCTCGGCGGATACGCTCGAACCGCGGGAGAACGTCCTCGCCGTGCCAGCGGGTCGCGGCGTGGGCGCTCCGTCCGGTTAACTCGAGTCGGACCATCAGACTTCCCTCGGTGGCGACGATCGGCCGAAGATCCGTCGGTTCGGCGACGATTGCGGCGTCGCGCTCGAACGGGTACGGGTTCGAGAGCGCGGCGGTCGCCGCGCCGTAGCCACCGTCCTCCTCGCCCGCGACCGCCTCGACGACGACTCTCACTCCCGGCGACTCGTCCGCCGCAACCGCTCCGTCCGTCGCGAGGACTCCGTCCGCGACCGCGTCGCGCACGTCGAGTGCGGCCCCGACGCACGCCGCAACGCCGGCCTTCATGTCGGCCGCACCGCGAGCGGTGAGCGTCGTGGCATCGTCGAGGTCGGTGACCACATCCTCGTCGTCCCGCCACGTCGGATCGAACGGACCAGTGGACCACGAGTCGGATTCGGCAGGAACGACGTCGAGGTGGCCGTTCAGTACGACGGTCGGGAGACGGGATTCGGCAGGCGACGCGTCGGTGGCGTCTGCCGGATCGCCGTGAGCGTCTGCCGGATCGCCGTGAGCGTCGCTGGGAGTCGCCTCGAGTTCGAGCACACCGGCAACGCTCCGGCGGCCGGAGACATCGATCGCCGCCGAGTCGTCGGGAAACGAGGGATGATCGGCGAGGAGTTCGGCATCGGCGTCCCAAGCGTACGTCTCGAACCCGAGCGCGTCGAGCCGCTCGCGGACCCACTCGGCAGCGACGGCCTCCTGTCCTGCGGTCGATCGAAACCGACAGAGCCGGTCGGTGAACTCGCGGAGATCGAAGCGCATGCTTGCGGCGACGACGTCGGTCGGCGTAACGCTTCGGATCCTGCGACACGTGGTGGAATCCGAGCCGAGTTTCGCGGGGCACCGAGCTGGGACGAAGGCGAATCAGGTCGTGGGCAAGCCCCGTCGTGACCCGGTTTTCTAAACGTTTATCAGTGCCGTAACGCTAGAGGTTGATGCGGGCCGGTAGCTCAGTTAGGGAGAGCGTCCGGCTTTTAACCGGACGGTCGGGGGTTCGAATCCCTCCCGGCCCGTCAAACCGCCGCGAGCATTTCGCGAGCGGCGGCGCTGTCGAATGAGGGAGGATTCGAACCAGGGAACACGCAGCGCCGAGCGAAGCGAGGCGAACGTGTGAGTGGGGTTCGAATCCCTCCCGGCCCGTCAAACCGCCGCGAGCATTTCGCGAGCGGCGGCGCTGTCGAATGAGGGAGGATTCGAACCAGGGAACACGCAGCGCCGAGCGAAGCGAGGCGAACGTGTGAGTGGGGTTCGAATCCCTCCCGGCCCGTCAAACCGCCGCGAGCATTTCGCGAGCGGCGGTGTCGTCGAGCGAGGCGTACACAACGCAGACGGCGGACGACCGGGTCGAATACGACACGGATCGTTTATAACCACCGAGTTGTTTCACTCGGTAATGAGGCGTTCACGTGAGACGAGCGACGAGACACGAATCGACGGCGAGACACGAATCGACTTCCCTGGCTCCCGTCGCGCGTTCCTCGCCGCCACCGGCGCGGCCGCCACGGTCTCGCTCGCGGGGTGTGCCGCCGAGCCGACCGGCGACGACGGGGACGACGGCGGAGACGATGGCGGTGAAGCTGACGACGCGGACGACGGTGACGACGCGGACGACGGTGACGACGAGCAGGAAAGCGGTGACGACGAGACGCCCACGCTCCGGATCGCGACGTACGACTCGTTCATCGATGCGCCGTCGACCAGTCCCGGACCGTGGCTCCAGGAGACGTTCGAAGAGCGGTTCGACGCCGAGATCGAATGGGCCACCCCCGATAACGGGCTCAACCACTACGTGGAGCGACGAGCGTCGGGTGCGGCGATCGACGCCGACCTCTTCGTCGGGATCAACACCGACGACCTCGTCCGGATCGACGACCGCCTCGACGACGAGCTCTTCGCTGCCGACGGCCTCGGCGACGTCGACGGCCTCACCGACGTCCGCGAGGGGTTGTGGTTCGACCCCCGCGACCGCGCCGTCCCGTACGCCACGAACTACATCAGTCTCGTGTACGACGGCACGGAGACGGACGCGCCGGCGACGTTCGAGGGACTCCTCGACGAGGATCACCGCGGCGCGCTGATCACGCAGAACCCGGGCGCGTCGACGACGGGGCGCGCGTTTCTCCTCCACACCGTCCACCGCTTCGGCGCGGACGGTCTCGCGGGCGAGGACGGCGACGACGAGTACGACTATCTCGACTTCTGGGCCGATCTCCAGGCGAACGACGTGCGCGTCCTCGGCTCGTGGAACGACGCGTACGCCGCCTGGTCCGGCGACGAGGCGCCGATGGTCGTCTCCTACTCCACCGACCAGGTGTTCGCCGACATGGAGGGTGCAGATCTCGCGGAACACCAGATTCGCTTCCCGAACGGCCAGGCGTACGCCAATCCCGAGGGTGCGGCGCTGTTCGCCGACGCCGACCACCCCGATCTGGCCCGCGAGTTCGTCGAGTTCCTGCTCACGCCGGAGGTGCAAGGCGAGATCGCACAGCGCAACGTGCAGTTCCCCGCAACCGACGCCGCCGACCTCCCGGACGACTACGCGGAGCTGGCACAGGAGCCGGACCAGCCCGTCACGTTCACGTACGAGGAGCTGCAGGGAGCCGTCGATGGATGGATCGACGACTGGGAACGGCAGTTCGCGAGCAACTGAGGCGCGCCCGTGACCGACGCGAGGGGAGGCTCCGGTCGGGACGCCCGTCGCCGGACGATCCGCGGGGTCGAGCGGCACGCGCTCGCCGTCCTCGCGCTCGCAACGACCACGCTGCTCGCCGTCGTCTTTTATTACCCCGTCGGCACCGTGCTCGTCGAATCCGTTGTCGTCGACGGCGTCGTCACGCTCGGCGTCTTCGCCGAGATCCTGCGGGATCCGTTCTACTTCGGCGAGCTCGCCCGCCTGCTGCGCGGAGAGTCGCCGACCGCCGTCGTCCGGGATCTCCTCGGACCGGACCGCCGGCTCGGGATCGTCGGCTTCACCGCGTACCAGGCGGCGCTGTCGACGGTCGCCAGCGTCGCGCTCGGCGTTCCGGCCGCCTACCTGCTCGCGCGCTTCGAGTTCCCCGGGCGGCGCACGCTGCGCTCGCTCACGATCCTCCCGTTCGTGCTCCCGTCGATCATGGTCGCGGTGGGGTTCGTCGCCACGTTCGGCCGGAACGGGACCCTGAACACGGCGCTCGGTGCCGTCGGTCTCGGTCCCGTCGAGCTGATGTTCACGCTCGAGGCGATCGTGATCGCTCACGCCTTTTATAACGCTCCGCTCGTCGCGCGCGTGACGACGGCGGCGTGGGAGTCGGTCGACGCGCGGGCGGTCGAAACCGCCCGCAGCCTCGGTGCGAGCCCGCTCCGGGCGTTTCGCGACGTCGTCGCCCCGCAGATCACGCCAGCGGTGCTGATGGGCGCGGCGCTGACGTTCGTGTTCACGTTCGGCACGTTCCCCATCGTGCTGGCGCTCGGCGGGTTCCAGCTCGCGACCGTCGAGGTGTTCGTCTACCGGCTCGTCCGCGACCTCAACTACGGCGAGGCGGCCGCACTCGCGATCATCGAACTCGTCATCTCGCTTGCGATCCTGCTAGCGTACCTCCGATACGAGGCACGACACACGGTGCGTTCCCGCGGCGTCCGGACGCTCTCGCGTCGCCCGCTCCGGCCACCCGCGTGGACGCTCCGGGAGCTGCTGCCGCGGGTTGGACTCGGGGCGTACGCGGTCGTGGCCGCGGTCGTGTTTCTCGCGCCGATCCTCTCGATGGTCCTCGCAAGCCTCACGGGCGGGGACGGCGGGCTCACGCTCGACCACTATCGATTCCTCGCCGAGCGCCAGCGTACGGGAGCCGCGTTTCAGGTGCAGCCGTGGCCGGCAGTGCGTAACTCCCTGCTTTTCGCCGCCGGTGCGCTGCTCGTCGCGCTACCGATGGGCGTCGTCGTCGCCGTGTTGACGACGCGGCGCTACCGCGGCCGGAAGCTCGTCGACGCGGTCGCGATGGCCCCGCTCGCGGTGTCGGGGATCATCGTCGGACTCGGGCTGCTTCGCGGGCTCGTCTTCGGCGTGGAGGTCGCCGGATGGCGGATCACGGTCGCGGGGGCGCTCGCGATCGTCGCCGCGCACGCGGTCGCGGGGTACCCGTTCGTCGTGCGGACGGTCGCACCCGGGCTGGAGGGGCTCGATCGCTCGCTCGTCGAGTCCGCGCGGGCGCTCGGCGCGTCGCGCTCGCGAGTCGTCCGCGACATCGAACTCCCGCTCGTGTGGCCCGGCGTCGTCGCCGGGGCGGCGTTCGTCGTCGCGATCTCGATGGGAGAGTTCTCGGCGACCGTCGTCCTCGCGACCGGCGCGGACGCGTACACGATGCCGGTCGCCATCGAACGGTTCATCGGTCGTCGGCTCGGACCGGCGACCGCAATGGGTGTCGTCCTGCTCGTCGTGACGAGTCTCAGCTTCGTCGTCATCGATCGGCTCGGTGGTGAGTACGATGGACTCTGAGCGACGCGGCGAGCGGCGCGTCGACGGCGACGAGGAGCGGGGCGCTCCGACCTCGGACGCGCCGGTCGCGGTCGAGCTCGACGGGGTGCGAAAGCGATACGGCGAGACGACCGCGGTCGACGGGGTCGACCTCGCGGTGCGGGAGGGGGAGTTTTTCACGCTGGTCGGCCCGTCCGGCTGCGGGAAGACGACGCTGCTCAGACTGGTTGCGGGGTTCGAGTCGCCGACCGCGGGGACGGTGCGTTTCGACGACGCGGATGTCTCCGGCGTTCCGCCGGAGAACCGCGACGTCGGCGTCGTCTTCCAGAACTACGCGCTGTTTCCCCACATGACGGTCGGAGAGAACGTGGCGTACGGACTCAACTTCACTGACCCGCCCGGCGGGATCTCCCGCGAGGAGCGCGTCCGCGAGCTGCTCGAGTTGGTCGACCTTGCGGGAACCGCCGACCGCGATCCGGACAGTCTCTCGGGCGGGCAACGACAGCGGGTCGCGATGGCGAGAGCGCTCGCGCCCGGACCGGACGTGCTCCTGTTGGACGAGCCGATGAGCGCGCTCGACGCACAGCTCAGAGAGCGGCTCCGCGTACAGATCAAAGCGATCCAGCGGGAGCTCGCGATCACGACCGTCTACGTCACTCACGACCAGGAGGAGGCGCTCGCCGTCTCCGACCGCGTCGCCGTCATGCGCGCCGGCGCGACCGAGCAGGTCGCACCCCCGCGTACGGTGTACTGCCGACCGGCGACCCGGTTCGTCGCCGAGTTCGTCGGCGACAACAACGTGTTCGACGGCACCGTCACCGAGATCACGGAGCCGAACCGGCAGCCAACCGCGGGGGAGAAACGTCGGGGACCGAGCGGGACGCCCGGACGAATCGGCTCCAGTGGTTCGACTGCAGATCGAGTTTCGGGTGGAGGAGACGCTTCGGATGGAGAAAGGGCTTCAAGTGGAGGCGACGCTTCGGATGGAGATCCTCCATCCGTCGAAAGCCACGTTTCGACTGGAACGGATCGGACGATCGAGAGGGACAAAACACGTCCTGGTGGCGAATCTCCACAAGAAACGAAGGGGGTTAATGATCGGGCGGCGAAACCGAGGATCGCGGTCGTGGACCTCGACGGGGACCACCTCCGGATCGGCGTCGGCGACGAACCGAACGGGAGCGAGGGGGTTGGCGTCGGCGATCGGGTGACGTTCTGCGTGCGCCCGGAAGCGCTCCGGGTCGGCGTCGATGACGGGCCGAACGTGCTGCGTGCGGCCGTCGAGAGCGCTGAGTTCCTCGGCGAGACGACCCGGGTTCATCTCGACTGGGGCGGCCGAGAGCTGCTCGTCCGGACCCGCGAACCCGTGACCGGCGAGGTCGCCGTCGGATTCGATCCGTGGGACGCGCACGTCGTCGACACGTCCGAGTGATCGTTCCCGCACGGGTGGTATCTTATGAGCGAGCGTCCCGTACGGACGGTATGGCCTCGGAGCCGTGTGACGTCTGCGAACGTAACGTGCGGATCGCCGGCGGTATCGGCGACCTGTGGAACTTCGCGTTCGAGTCGACGCAGGGATTAACCCTCGAGCTGGTCGACGGCTCCGAGTTCTTCCTCTGTTTCGACTGCATGGAGCGCCTTCCCGAGGAACGGGAGCCGACCGCCGCCGACGTCGAGGCGCTCCGCGCTCGAACCGACCCGGTCGAGGAGGACGACGACTCCCTCTGGCACTGGGGGTGACGGCGCACGGCACGCGTCCCGTCACCGTCGTCACCCCCGATATCGGGGTGTCGAGACGAGCCAGCCACGCGGTCGTATCAAAAGGGCCTTGCCGTCTCGCTACGCGGTATCGATCCGTTGAGAGCTCCCATGACGAAGAAACGCGAATACACCGGCGACTATCCGGAGAAGACGCTGTACATTCCCGGGCCGACCGAAGTGCGAGCGGACGTGATCGAGGCGATGGCCGAGCCGATGTTCGGCCATCGGATGGATCGGATGACCGATCTTTACACCACCATCGTCGAGGACACGAAGGAGTTCCTCGGCACCGACAACGACGTCATCATCCTCACCGCCTCGGGGACGGAGTTCTGGGAAGCGTCGACGCTCAACCTCGTCGACGAGAACATCCTGGTGCCGACCTGTGGCAGCTTCAGCGAACGCCACGCGAACGTCGCAGAGCGGCTCGGGAAGAACGTCGACCGGCTGGAGTACGAGTGGGGCAACGCGGTGAAACCCGAGGACATCCGCGAGGCGCTCGAGTCCAGCGACGAGGGGTACGACGTGGTCGCGACCGTGATGAACGAGAGCTCGACCGGCGTCCGCAACCCGATCGAGGAGATCGGCGACGTGGTCGCGGAGTACCCGGACACGTACTTCGTCGTCGACGCGGTGTCTGCGCTCGGCGGCGACTTCGTCGACATCGACGAACACGAGATCGACGTCATCTTCGCGTCCACCCAGAAGGCGTTCGCGATGCCGCCGGGGCTCGCGGTGTGTGTCGTCAGCGAGGACGCCTACGACCGCGAGGTCGAGAAGGGCGACTCCTCGTGGTACGGCGGCTTTCGGCGCTGTCTCGACTACTACGACCGGAAGGGGCAGACCCACTCGACGCCGGCGATCCCCGTCATGTTAGCGTACCGCAAGCAGATGAAACGCATGCTCGAGGAGGGCCACGCGGCACGCGACCAGCGCCACCGCGAGATGATGGAGTACGTTCACGACTGGGCCGACGAACAGTTCGCGATGTTCCCCGAGGAGGGGTACGAGTCACAGACGGTCGCCTGCATCGAGAACACGCAGGGGATCGACGTCGCCGCGACGATCGAGGAGGTGAGCGAGGAGTACGACATGGTGTTCTCGAACGGGTACGGCTCACAGCTCGGCGAGAAAACGTTCCGGATCGGCCACATGGGTGAACACACCGTCGAGAGCGTCGAGGAGCTCACCGACGCGATCGAGGACGTCGCCGGACTGTGAATCGCTCCGACGCTCGTCGGGGCAACGCTCTTTGAACCGGCCCCGGTGGGTCGACGCATGGACCGTTCTAATTTTCGGTAGTATTCAGTAGTGGTCAGCCACAATCAGTAGCATTG
>OBKM01000810.1_pt1 | contig 14329 bp, 11 predicted proteins | sample 1519691 | NCBI WGS metagenome assembly OBKM01 (sample SAMEA37050418, study PRJEB22526) | metagenome | biome: saline pan; feature: lake; material: water | place: Egypt | collected 2015 | depth 0.5 m
GCTCCGCGGGATCGATGTCGACCCCGAGACGAGATGTGCTCACTGGGACTCGCCGATGGACGTGATCGCCCTGCGCTTCGGCTGCTGTGAGACGTACTACCCGTGTGCGTCGTGCCACGACGAGGCGACCGACCACGAGGCGGAGCCGTGGCCTCGTGCCCGATTCGACGAGGCGGCGGTCCTGTGTGGCGTCTGTCGCGAGCGACTGACGGCCAAAGAGTATCTCACGAGCGACGACGCCTGTCCCTCCTGTGGAACCGGATTCAATCCCGGCTGTCGGGCACACCACGACGTGTACTTCGAACAGTGATCGCCGGGGTGTCCCGACTTTCGGAAGGATTAAAAGAACGAGCGGCCTTCCTTCGGATGCGGGCCGGTGGGGTAGCTTGGTATCCTTCGGCCTTCGGGTGGCCGTAACCACGATTCAAATTCGTGCCGGCCCACTTCTCCCGCAACCGGTTTAAATCCTCGAACAGTGGCACGTCGGTCACAACGACCCGGCGGGACGTGACAAGCGGCACACACCATGGAACGAGGACTGGGTAGACACGCGCTCTCCCGTCCCTCCCCCGTCAAACTCGAACCGCGTCTCCGACACACGCCGACTGCGACGAACCATGAGACCTATTGTGTTGGTACCTGATGACATTGTCATGGCAACGACGGACGCCGACACGCCGGACGCCTACGAACAGCTACTCGAACGGAACCGACGCCTGACGAACCTGAACTACGCCTCGATGTACCTCAACTGGGACCAGCAGGTGACGATGCCCGAGGGCGGGGCACCGGGGCGGGCACAGCAGCTATCGGCGCTGTCGGCGACGACCCACGAACTGCTCGTCGACGACGACGTCGCCGAGTGGCTCGACGCGCTCGCGGACGCCGACCTGACCGACGAACAGGCCGCGAACGTCCGCGAGATCCGGAATCGGTACGAGCGCGAGGCACCGGTCCCCGCGCACCTCACCGAGGAGCTATCCCAGACCGCTGCCGAGAACCAGCAGATATGGCAGGAGGCCAAGGCCGACGACGACTTCGCGTCGTTCGCGCCGCGGCTGGAGACGATGCGAGACCTCCAGCGGCAGAAAGCCGAGCATATCGACCCTGAAAAGAGCCCGTACACGGTGCTGTATGAGGGGAGCCACCAGTACGTCCCCATCGAGACGATGGAGGGCATCTTCGAGACGCTTCGTTCGGAGATCCCGCCACTCGTCGCGGAGATCCGCGAGTCGGGACGTGACCTCGCCGACCCGTGGGAGGGTACGTATCCCGACGCGAACCAGGAAGCGCTCTCGCAGGCCGCACTCGACTTCCTCGGGTACGATCGGGACCGCGGCCGGATGGACACTGCTCCGCATCCGTTCATGGCCGGGAACCAGTTCGACGCCCGCGTCACCACGCGGTTCAAGGAGAGCGACCCGATGGACGCGCTGACCGCCACCATCCACGAGCTCGGCCACGCCACCTATCAGCTCGGACTCCGACAAGACGAGTACGGGACGCCATTGGGTGCGGCACGGATGAGCATCCACGAGTCGCAGTCCCGGTTCTGGGAGAACCATATCGGCCGGACGAAACCGTTCTGGGAGGCGTTCCTCCCGGAATTCAAGGATCACATCGACGGCCACGACGACCTCACTGTACAAGAGGCCTACGAGGCGGCAAACCGCATCTACCCGAATAATCGCATCCGCGTCGAAGCGGACGAACTCACGTATCACATGCATATCATCCTCCGGAGCGAGATCGGTCGAGGCGTCGTCGAAGGAGATATCGGGGTCGAGGAGATCCCGCAGGTCTGGAACGACAAGATGGACGAGTATCTCGGCGTCCGCCCAGAAACCGACAGCGAGGGCTGTCTACAGGACATCCACTGGACCAGCGGATTCGCGGCCTTCCACGGGTACACGCTCGGCAGCGTCGTCGCCGCACAGTTGAACGACGCGATCCGCGACGATCTCGATGTCGACGGACTCGTTCGGGAACGGAACTTCGAGCCCATCCACGAGTGGATGACCGAGAACGTCCATCGCCACGGACAGCGGTACACGACACCTGACCTCATCGAGGAGGCAACCGGGCAAGAGCTCTCCGCCGAGCCGTTCGTCGACTACGCCCGCGAGAAGTTCGAAAATCTGTACGAACTGTAGGGTTTCGTGGTCGTCGGGCCCGTAGTGGCCGCCACCGTGGAAGCCTCTCGACTTCAGCCCCGGTTCGTAGCTCGTGCGGCGAGAGCGACGAGTCCACCGTTGAGTACGAGGAACCCGACGACAACGAGGCCAAACGCCGGATCGATTCGGCTGGCTCGACGGTACACCGCGAGGAGAACCACGCCGACCACGAGGGCAACGACTGGCCACGAGGCGTACCGGAGCCGTTCGAACACCGATGACGGGAACGCCATGTCGAAGCCGCCGGGAGCGACGAGTGAAAATCCTCCGGACAAACGGGTCGAAATAACTGCTCGGCGTTTACTCTTCGACCGGAAGGAGTCCGGCCTCGCGGAGTTCGTCGTCGAGGCTCCCGTTGCCGTGTTCGGCGTACGCCGCCGGTGCGTACGTCTTGATCTCCAGTGCGTGGACCGACTGGGTCATGTGGTCGCCGACCGCGTCGTACACGAGCTGGTGTTGATCAACCAGCGACTCGCCCTCGAAGGCGGGTGAGACGGCCACGACCGCGAAGTGGGCGTCCTCGTCCTCGTCGTTGTGGACCCGGGGGGCAGTTACCCGCGCGACCGTGTTCGGAATCTCCGACTCGATCAGCGACTCGACCGTGTGTGTGTCGATGGTCATACCGCGCATGGGTCGCGGACGGGCAAAAACGGACCGGGAGCGCACCGACCCGAACCGGGGCGGATTCGTCGGGGCTCCGTTGCGGGTGTTAGTCGCCCGACGGTGTGGGGTCACCCGCCTCGTCACCACGGTCCGGTTCGTCCGTGTCATCCACGACCGCTGTCTCGCTTTCGTCGTCCGCCTCGTTTGTGACCGGGTTCTCCTCGCGGTTCGCCGCGGACCCGCGTCCGAAGATCCGTTCCCAAAGCGACCGGGTGTCGGGACGCTCACACAGGAGGACTGAGGAGTCGACCTCGTTGACGACGTCGTAGACGAGCGAGCCGCTGACCAGCCGAGAGAGTAGACCGCGCTCGGTCGCGCCCATGATGACCATGCTCGACTCGCGGGAACGTTTGGCGATCGCGTTCTCGACGTCGCCCTCGACATCGACGGTGAGCGTCGCGTCACCGAGCTCGTGTTCCTGTGCCCACTTGCCGAGGAACTCCGTCCCGGCGGCACGGTTGTCCGGACCATCGACGACGTACAGGAGCTCGACTTCGGAGCCGCGCCCGTCGCGGAGAGTGCGTGCGACCTCCGCGGAGAGGTCAGAGTCGGACCCCCCCGCGGTCGGCACGAGGAGGTGCTCGGGGTCGAACCCGCGGTCTTTCAACACGAGGAAGTCACACGGAAGCTCGCGTGTGAGTTCGTCGAAGCCGCGTGAGACGGTCCCGGACGACCAGAACGGCTGGTTCGCCCATCCCATCACGACCAAGTCCGCGTCCCCGGTTTCCGCCGAATCGAAGATCTCCTCGAACGACTGGTGGGAGATGACGGTCCGGGTTTCGACGTCGACCCCGAACGTCTCGGCGCTTTCACGAGCGGAGTCGAGCAAGCGCTGTGACTCCGCGTCGATCCGTTCGACGTGCTCCGCGCCCGCGTACAACGGAGTTTGGTCGGGGACGCTGACGATGTGGACCGCCTCGACGACCCCGTCGTTCGCCTTCGCCATGATCGAGGCCAGCTCGATCAGTTCGCTTTCGGTTCGCGGGTTCGCGAGCGGGACCATCACCCGGTAGCTCGTCTGGTCGGGTTGGACCGACTCTGCGGCCGAGACCGCGGAGTCGGGCATGTCGTCGGCCCGGTCGAGAACGTACTGGCCGAGGTATCCTTGATGAGTCGTTTCACGCCGGGCGTACAGGAAGTACCAGAGCATGGCGGCGACGACGAACGCCGCCGACAGTCCGATTTCGATGGGGCTCATGAACGCGATCAGCCCGAGTGATAACACCATTCCGGCGATCGGCGTGATGGGATACAACGGAACCCGGAACTCCGGATCGTACTCGGGGACATCGGCCTCACGGAACACGATCAGCGCCGCGTTCATCAGGGCGTACACGATCAGGTGCAACACCGATGCCGCCTGCGCGAGGACCTCGACGCTCTGTCCGAGGAGAATAATGAACACGACGATCATCGCACCGGTGAGGAAGATGGACCGGTACGGCGTCGAGAAGCGCGGGTGAATCTCGTTGAGCCAGTTGGTGACGATCTTATCACGACCCATCGCGAAGTTGATCCGGGCCGACGAGAGGATCGATGCGTTCGCAGAGGAGGCAGTTGCGAGCAGCGCGCCGAGCGTCATTACGGTCGCTGCCGCGGCCGCGAAGCCGCTTATTCCGAGCAGTTGGTCCGGGAAGGCGAGTTCCGCCGCCTGTGCGACGGGCGCGTCCGTATCGAGGACATCCCACGGAACGATCCCGAGCATGATCGTTACGAGGATGCCGTAAATGACCGTCACGATGGCGACGGACCCGATGATCGCGATCGGAAGGTTCCGACCGGGGTTCTCAAGCTCCTCTGCGACCGTCGCAATCTTTGCGTATCCCAGGAAGGAGACGAACACGAGTGCTGTCGCCGGGAGAATCGCGCCGTATCCCTCTTCAGTTGGTGCCCAACCGTCGGTGGTTAGGGTTCCGTAGTCGAACGAGAACCAGCCGGCAAGCGCAAACACACCGAGAATAACGAGCAACAGCGTGACGATAACCGTCTGAATACCGCCAGTCTCCTTCGCTCCGATGTAATTCACGCCAATAAACACGATCCCGGCGAACAGCGCACCGATCTGTATCTGTGTGATCGTGAATACACCGAGATCGAACGAGGGGATCAACGCGAGCGTCCCGAGCACTGGCAGAACAAACGTGGTGTCGCCGAGCAGCGTCACGAGGTACTGGCCGAAGCCGATGGAGTAGAACGCGGACGCGAACGCTAACCCGAGCCAGTCGCCGAGACCCGCAATCGAACCGAACATCGGGCCGAGCGCGCGGTTGACGTAGTAGTATCCGCCACCCGCCTTCGGCATCGCCGTTCCGAGTTCGGAGACCGATAGCGCGTTCACCATCGCCACCCCGCCCCCGATGAGGAACGAGACGACGACGACCGGTCCCGCCTCGTTCGCAGCCACTCCGGGGAGGACGAAGATACCCGCCCCGATCATCGTCCCGATACCGATTGTCATCGCGGAGATCAACCCGAGGCTTTTGGCGAGTTCCTCGTCGTCGCTCACGGGTAGCCACCCCTGCCGGTGTTGCGATCGGTCTCGGTTGACATGGGCGTGTGTCTCTACGGGTGTTATTTAACGTCACCGACCTGCCTGTCGTGTTCTACGCACCTTAATGATCGATACGGTATATAATTAGAGTATAATCGATCGTGGGTAGTATTCTGCCGTGTAGCGGACGGAACGCCGCTGTCGGTTCATTCGTCGTCGGACGGTCACTCCGGTGCGTCGACGCGTCCTGTGAGTCGTCGGACGGTCACTCCGGTGCGCCGTCGACGATGGCGACTCCCGAAGACGCTCCGATCCGCTCCGCACCTGCCTCGAACATCGCGAGCGCCTCCTCGTAGGAGCTGACCCCGCCGGACGCCTTGACGGGGAGGTACTCGCTCATCAGTTCGACATCGGGGACCGTCGCGCCGCCGTCCGCGAACCCGGTCGACGTCTTCACCATGTCGGCGTCGGCGTCGACCGCCGCCTCACAGGCGCGGTGCTTCTCCGCGTCGGTCAACAGCGCGGTCTCGATGATGACCTTCACCGGGATCGGAACCGCGGCGACGAGCTCGCTGATCTCGGCGGCGACGGCGTCGTCCTCGCCCGCCTTCAGCCGACCTACGTTGATCACGACGTCGAGCTCGTCGGCCCCGTCGTCCCACGCATCGACCCCCTCCTCGCGTTTCGTCGCCATCGTGGACTGGCCGTGTGGGAACCCGATAACCGTCGCGATCGTGTCGGGTGCGTCATCGAACGCGGCGGCTTCGCTGAGATAACACGGCGGAATACAGGCGTTCATTCCGTGTTCAGCCGCCTCTTCGAGGACGGTTTTCACGTCGCTCCACGTCGTCGTCGGGCCGAGAACGGTGTGGTCGATGCGTGCGGCGACCTGATCGCGATCCATGTTCGAGCCCTCACGGCGCGGCGACAAAGGCCTGCTGGGTCGAGCTGATCCCGCCGAACGAGGAGACATCAACCACGGCGTCACGACACGACGCCCTTCCGCCGGAGTTCCTCACGGATCGCTGAGCGTTTGACGACCGCAAATCCGGCACAGATCAGGAGGAACCCGACGACGGTCGTCTCAGTGATCCCCTCGTTCAGGACGATCCAGCCAGACACCGCGGCGAACACGGGTGCGACGTACGAGACGAGGTTGATCTCGATCGGCCCGAGCCGATCGAGCAGCTCGAAGTAGATCAGAAAGCCGATCCCACTCGCGACGACGGCGAGATAGCCGAGCGCGAGGACCGCCTCCGTCGTCCAGACGATGTCGGCGGCGGACTCGCCGAGCGCGACGGCGGCGAGGTGGGTGAGACCGGCCCCAAACAGCATCGACCACGCCTCCATCGTCTCGATCTCCATCCCCGAGTCGAGCGCGCGCGTGAGCACGGAGCCAAGCGCGAACGCCGCGGCCGCGAGGAACACGAGGAACTTCGCTCCGGTCCCCCCGCCGGTCAGGTTCGAGGGGTCGGGCGCGGCCAACACGACCGCCCCGAGAAGGCCGATCAGGAGCCCGATCACGCCGACGACGGTCAGTCGTTCGGAGGGGAGAAACGCCCGCGCGAACACCGTCGTCAACACCGGCGAGAGGCTGACGATGACCGCGGCGACCGCGCTCGTCACCGCCGGGTCGCTCTCTCCGAGGAATAAGAATGCGTGGTACGCGGCGATTATCAGCACCGCGCCGACGACCACGACCGACCACTCGTCCCGTCCGCGGGGAATCGGATCGTCGGCGGCGTAGAACGCGTACGCCAGCATCACGACGCCGGCGACGTCGAAGCGGAGCGCCGCGAACAGGACCGGCGGAAAGTACGCCAGTCCGGCGTTTATCGCCATGAACGCGGATCCCCAGATCGCGGCGAGCGCGAGAAACGCCCCGACGGTTCGATACCTGCTCACGTCACACCTGAACTGCCTGCGGGACAAAAGGTTCCGGAAGCGGCGGGAACCGCCTCAGCGGATCCGGAAGGCGTCACCGTCGCGGGAGACGACGCCGACGTCGGAGAGCCGACGGAGCGCGTCGGTGACGGCGTCCTCGTGGCTCCCGACCTCCTCGGCGACCGACTCGGGAGTGCCGTCCGTCTCAGTGAGCGCGGCGAGGATCGCGGCGTAAAAACGGCTGTCGGCCTCGGTTCCGAGTCGTTCGTCGATCTCGGCGAGCGCGTCCTCGACGCGACCGTGGACCCATCGCTGCGCCAACGACAGCTCCCGGTCGATCTCCTGAAGCCGTCCGTACTCGGCCGCGATCTCGGCGATCTCGCTCGGCTCGTCGCCACCGTCAGCACCGTTCCGGTGGTCGTTTTGAGCATCGGTGCCCGCTCCGTCCGTCGTCGCGCCGTCCGCGTTCGCCCTCGTCTTGTCCTCATCCGGAGCCCCGACATCGAGCGAGAGATGTGGACATCGCCCGGACATGTCGAGGCTGCTCCGGGCCGGATACGCGCTTTTCGCGCCGAATCCGTACGGCGAGACGCTCACTTCCAGCCGGAGACTTCGGGTGATCCGGAAGTACTTGCGTCGCTGGTCGTCCGTCGTCGACTCGATGAGGCCCGCGTCCTCCAGCTTCCGGAGGTGGTCGATGACCGCCTTCGGACTCACCCCGAGATACTCCGAGATCTCCGTGACGTAGCAGGGTTTCCGTGCGAGAAGCCGGAGGATGCGTCGCCGGTTCTCGTTGCCGAGGAGATCGAGCAGTACCGCGGAGTCCATTAACGTGTGGTTAGCGTCCGAAGAATAAAACGTTGACTTCCCGTTCCCGATCGATCCCGTCGAGCGGTCGCGCGGGAACGAAGGCTAATTACGCCGCGGCGGGGTGATACCGGTATGCGAACTGCACTTGTTGTCCTCGACGGCTGGGGGCTCGGTCCCGACTCGCCGTACCGGACGGACGACCTCGCGGACGAGTCGGGCGTCCCGACCGAGGGCGGACGCGACGCGGTCTCGGCGGCGGACACGCCGACGTTCGACGGCGCGGTCGACCGCGGCGCGTACGGCTCGCTCGTCGTCCACGGCCGGCGCGTCGGTCTCCCGGACGGACAGATGGGAAACTCCGAGGTCGGTCACCTGAACATCGGTGCGGGCCGGGTCGTCAAGCAGGCGTACACCCGGATCACCGACTCGCTCGCGGCGGGGACGTTCGCCGACAACGACGCCCTCGCGTCGGCGTTCGACCGTGTCGCGGAGACGGGCGGACGCGTTCACTTCATGGGGCTCGTCTCCGACGGGGGCGTCCACTCGCACGTCTCGCATCTGGAGGCGCTGATCGACGCCGCGGCCGCGGCGGGCGTCCCGGCGACGACCCACGCGTTCACCGACGGGCGGGACACGGCACCCGAGATCGCCGACGAGTTCCTCGCGAGGGTCGCCGACCACGCCGCCGAGCGCGGGACCGGCGAGGTCGCGACCGTGGTCGGCCGGTATCTGGCGATGGACCGCGACGAGAACTGGGACCGAACGCGACGCGCGTACGACGCGATCGTGAACCGGGAAGCCGACCGCGAGGTCGACTCCGCAGTCGAAGCCGCACGCGACGCGCACGCCCGCGGCGAGACCGACGAGTTCATCGAACCGACCCTGGTGCCCACCGGAGACGACACTCACGGAGTCGCGGACGGCGACGCGGTGATCTTCTTCAACTTCCGGGCCGACCGCGCTCGACAGCTGGTGCGACTGCTCACGGACACGCGCCCGGAGTGGGAGTTCGAGGTCGATCAGCCCGACATCGAGCTGGTGACGATGACGGAGTACGATGAGACGTTCACGTTCCCTGTGGCGTTCCCGCCGGAGATCCCGGAGAACACGCTGGGAGAGGTCGTCTCCGAGGACGAGGGGACCCAGCTCCGGATCGCCGAGTCCGAGAAGTATCCGCACGTCACGTACTTCCTCAACGGCGGCCGCGAGGTGGAGTTCCCCGGCGAGCAGCGATCCATCGTGAAGAGCCCGGACGTACCCACCTACGACCTCCAGCCGGAGATGTCCGCGCCGGAACTCACCGACGAGGCGATCCGCGTCATCGAGGACGACGACCCGGATCTGGTCGTGTTGAACTACGCGAACCCGGACATGGTCGGCCACACCGGCGAGTTCGACGCGGCGGTCGAGGCGGTTGAGGCGGTCGACGCCGAGCTCTCGCGACTCCTCGACGCGGTCGCGGACGCGGGCGGGCACGCCGTGGTCACCGCCGACCACGGCAACGCCGACGACATGGGCACGGAAGCGGACCCCCACACCGCACACACGTTCAACCCGGTCCCGTTCGTTTACCTGACACCCGACGGCGACGACGGGGGCCGAACCGTCCGGTCCGGCGGCTCGCTGTGTGACGTCGCCCCGACGCTGCTCGACCTGCTAGAGCTCGATCGGCCCGCCGAGATGACCGGCGAGAGCCTCTTACAACGATAAACTTCGGGTCGATTTCTCCCGGTTCCACGCCCTTTTAAGCCGCTCAGGGATCTGTGCGGATCCATGACGGATACTACGACGCCGGTGATCGCGGCCGCGTATCGAACGCCACAGGGACGGGACGGAGGGGTGTACGAGGACGTGCGCAGCGAGGACCTCTCGACGCGGCTGATCGACCACACGCTCGCGGAGACGGGGCTGACGAGCGACCACGTCGACGACCTGATGTGGGGCGTCGCACAGCAGCGGGCCGAACAGGACAACAACGTCGCACGCGTGATCGCGCTCCTCTCCGATCTCGGCGAGTCGGTGCCGGCGACGTCGATCAACCGATGGTGCGCCTCCTCGATGCAGGCCGTCATCTCCGCCGCCGACGCGATCGCCGCGGGCAACCGCGACTGTATCGTCGCCGGCGGCGTCGAGAACATGAGTCGCGTGCCGATGGACGGCGACTCCTATCAGCACCTCCATCCCGAGCTCTCGGAAGCGTACAACGTCTTCCAGCTACAGATGGGGATGACCGCCGAGAAGGTCGCCGAGGAGCACGACGTGAGCCGGGAGGCACAGGACGAGTACGCCGCACGGAGCCACCAACGAGCCGCGAAGGCGACGGAGTCCGGTCGGTTCGACGACGAGATCGTTCCGGTCGAGACCGACGACGGCCTCGTCGAGGCGGACGAGGGGATCCGCCCGGACACGACGGCCGAGAAGCTCGCCGGGCTCTCGCCAGCCTTCACCGGCGACGGAACCGTCACCGCGGGGAACGCCTCACAGATCTCCGACGGCGCGTCGCTGACGCTCGTCACGAGCAAGGCGTTCGCGGAGGACCACGGGCTCGACGTGCTCGCGGAAGTGGGGACGAACAACGTCGCCGGCGTCGACCCGACCGTGATGGGGATCGGTCCGGTGCCCGCGACTCGTGGCCTGCTCGACCGCGCGGGCACGACCATCGACGACTACGACCTCGTCGAGCTCAACGAGGCGTTCGCCTCACAGTGTGAATACTCCCGGCGAGAGTTGGGGATCGACGAGGAGAAGTACAACGTCAACGGCGGCGCGATCGCCATCGGCCACCCTCTCGGAGCCTCCGGCGCACGCCTCCCCGTGACGCTGATCCACGAGATGGCGAAGCGCGACGCGGACCGAGGGTTGGCGACGCTCTGTGTCGGCTTCGGGCAGGGGGCGGCGATCGAGTTCTCGCGGTAGAACGCCGGTTCCGACCGATCACTCCCCGTTCGAGTCGCGAACGGCTCCCGTCCCCGCTCGGTCCGTCCCGTCGAGCCGGATCGGCCCGCCGGCCACGTCGACGCCCTCGTAGGGGTCCGCGGTGAGCAGCAGCGAGCCGTCGAGGTCCGCGTAATCGAGCAGCGGCGCGAGGTGCGTTGCGGCCGCGATGGAGGCGTTCGACTCCACCATACAGCCGAGCATCACCTCCAACCCGTGGGATCTCGCGGTCGCGATCGCCCGCCGAGCCTCTAGGAGTCCGCCCGTCTTCATCAGCTTGAGGTTCGCGATGTCACAGCGATCGGCGATGGCGGGGATGTCGGCGGCGGTCACACACGACTCGTCGGCGGCGATCGGCAGCACGGACCGCTCGTAGGCGAACCGAAGCCCCTCGGGATTCTCGGCCGGAACCGGCTGTTCGATGAACTCGACGCCGAGGTCCGCGAGCCATTCGCTCTTCGTGACCGTCTCGCGGGGCGTCCACGCCTCGTTGGCGTCGACCCGGATCGTCGCCTCCGGCGCGGCCTCCCGGACCGCCTCGACGATCTCGCGGTCACGGTCGGTTCCGAGTTTGACCTTCAGAACCTCGTACCCCGCGTCACCCGCGTCCGCCGCCTTCTCGCGGATCCGCTCGGTCGTGTCGAGTCCGACGGTGAACGATGTCTCGGGCGCGTCGTCCGGATCGAGTCCCCACAGCCGGTAGAGGGGGACGCCGAGCCGCTTGGCCGCGAGGTCGTGGACCGCGATCGACACCGCACAGCGCGCGGCCGGGTTGTCGTGGACGGTCGCCTCCATTCGGGACTCGATCTCGTGGAGCGCGTGGGGGTCGCCGACGGACTCGACGACTCCGAGGAGTTCGGGAAGCACGGCGGCGACCGTGTCGGCCGTCTCCCCGTAGTGTCTCGACGGGGCCGCCCCACCGACCCCCGTCATGCCGCCCTCGTCGGTCACCCGGACGATCAGGTTCTCGACATGGGTCCGGGTCCCCCGAGAGATGGTGAACGGCTCCGCCAGCTCCATCGACACCCGCTCGATCGAGGTTTCGAGGGTCATTCGTCCACCCCTCCGTCGACGTCCTCGTGGTCGAGCCCGTCCAGTACTCCAGCCACGATCCGATCGGCCCCGTCCCGGATCGGGTCCGCGGCGGGAACGCCGGTCTCCGCCGCGACCGACTCGACGGCCTCCGTGGCGGCCGCGTCGTCGAACCCCTTCGTGTTCACCGCGCCGGCGACGACGTTCGCGTTCGCGACGGGCGCGGCGAGGCTCTCGTAGAGGTCGACGTACTCCGCGAGCGGCGGAAGCGGGAAGGACTCGTAGCCGTGGATCGCCTCGCGACCGGCCGCATGACAGAGCACCAAGGCGTCGGGCATCGCGCCGTGGAGGATTCCACAGGTGACCGCCGAGTAGGCGGGGTGTGTAATGGCCCCCTGCCCCTCGACGACGAGCAGGTCGTGGTCCGTGGCCGCCTCGACGACGAGGTCCTCGACAGCGCCCGCGGTGAAGTCGGATACCACCCGGTCGATCGGCGTCCCCCACCCCGCGATCATGATCCCGGTCTGGCCGGTCGGGACGAACGCGGCGTCGATCCCGCGCTCGCGGGCGGCCTCGACGATCTCCAACGAGGTCGTCATCTTCCCGACCGAACAGTCGGTGCCGACCGTGAGTACCACGTCGGCGTCGACGTCGCCCGCTTCGCCGCTCGCGACCGAGAGGTCCTCGGGCGGCCGGCGTACGTCCCGGAGCGTGACACCGTGATCGGCCGCCAGCGCGGCGAACTCCTCGTCGTCGGTTAGGAAGTAGTGGAGTCCGGCGACGACGTCACAGCCCGCTGTGATCGCCGCGCGCACGTCCTCACGCCACGACTCGTCGAAGCCACCGCCGATCGGCGCGATCCCGATATATAAGGCGTCGACGTCGCCGTCGGCGGCCGCGAGCGCGTCCGCGAAGGAGTCGACGATCGGCGCGTCCGCGACGTCGGGGACGTGGTCCGAGACCCGGTCGCCGCCGCGGTCGCGGTCGAGGACGGCCTCGACGGTCTGATCGCCGTACCGCATCACGCCGAGCGCCGTCTTCGCGCGGTCGGGGAACTTTCCGTGGGCGAGGACGACGATCCGCTCGGTTTCCATGCGCGGCCCGTCGCTCCGGCCGGGCTTAAAAGGGACGGCTCGGGCGGAGGTCGCCGTCACTGAAGCCGGTATCGTAGGATCGCTGCGATCCCGCCGAGGTTCGAGAGCTGTTCTCCGGGCGCGAACTCCGAGGAGAAGACGACCACGTCGCCGCCCTGTCGCTCGACCGACTGAATGACCTCGTTGACGTCGATGTGCCAATCGCCCTCGCCCTGTCGCTCGGTACGGAGCCGGTCGTCGACGACGAGCAGGGTCTCGATCGCGCCGAACTCCGCGGCCTCGGCGACGTCCTCGGGACCGTAGGTCGCTTTCGCGCCGGTGGCGATGTTCTCGGTCAGTTCGTCGATGAGGTTCGCCTCCTTCGAGATCCGTGTCTCCTTTTGTACCTCGTCGACCGCGCCGCGTTTGAGCACCTCGTGGACGCCGCGGTCGCCGACACCTGAGGTGTCGACGGTGGTGATGTCCTCGGCGAGATCGCGGAACTCCGCCTCGATGTAGTCGCGAGCGTCCTGCTTGGTGAAACCGGGCCCCGCGAGGATCACGGCGTCGGCGTCGAGATGAGCCAGCGCCTCGCCGAGTTCGGCGAACAGCTCCTCGCGCGGACGGGAGAACTCACCTTTTCCGGTCGGTTTCGTGAACGAGGCGTACTCCTCGGTGCCGTACTGCTGGACGGTGTGGACGTACGCGGCCCCCTCCTCAACGGTCGCGATGGCGACGTCGGGGTTTTCGGCGGCCTCCGTCGCCTCCTCCAGACGCTCGGTCTGGTCCGGCTTGAACTGTTTCTCGACCGTGATCTCGTCGTGCTCCTCGACGTTGATCGTGTGGTGAGCGTTGAGCTGGTCCTCCCGCGAACAGTCGACGATCACCCCCGAAACGCGGAGTCGATTGGCGAACCGTGCGAACTCCACGTCGTCCACTTCGAGCGTGACGAACAGGTGTTCGCGCTGGCCGCCGGTGTCCCGCATCTGGTCGTCGTTCCGTTGGATCCGGCGAGTCGTGTCGCCCTCGACGAAATCTCCCGGTTCGAGGACGTGTGCGAGGTGCCAGAGGTCGTCGACGTTCTCGGGGACGAGCGTGAGTCGTTCGCGACCCTCCTCGCCGTATCCTCGCTCGGCGATGCGCATGAGGGGGCGTTCGGTCGGGTGGGTATCAACCCTTGTCATCCGCCCCGGTCGGACGAACGAGCAGTCAGCCGTCGGTCCGCGGCCCCCAATCGAAGCCGCCGTCATCGTCGTGATCGCGGTCGG
>OBKM01000811.1_pt1 | contig 14310 bp, 18 predicted proteins | sample 1519691 | NCBI WGS metagenome assembly OBKM01 (sample SAMEA37050418, study PRJEB22526) | metagenome | biome: saline pan; feature: lake; material: water | place: Egypt | collected 2015 | depth 0.5 m
TCAACTACATGACGTTTATCGCACAGGAGCTGCGCGAGATCATGGCCGAACTCGGCTTCGAGACCGTCGACGAGATGATCGGGCGCGTCGACATGCTCGACCAGCGCGCCGACGTCGACCATCCCAAGGCCAAAAACGTCGACCTCTCGGACGTCCTCTTCGAACCGAACGGCGACCAGCGCCGGAAGACCCGAGAGCAGACCCACGAGGTCGACGAGCAACTCGATCACGACCTGATCGAGGCCGCCGAGTCGGCGCTCGAAACGGGCGAACCGGTCGCCATCGAGACCGAGATCTCCAACGCCGACCGCGCGGTCGGCGCGACGCTCTCGAACGCCGTCTCGACGGAGTACGGCGGCGAAGGGCTGCCCGAGGACACGATCGACATCGACCTGCACGGCACCGCCGGGCAGAGCTTCGGGGCCTTCCTCGCGGACGGCGTCTCGATGCGATTGACCGGGAGCGCAAACGACTACGTCGGGAAAGGTCTCTCCGGCGGCAAGCTCGTCGTCTCGACGCCGCCAAACGCGGGGTACGACCCCAGCGAGAACATCGCGATCGGCAACGTTGCACTCTACGGCGCGACGCAGGGCGAACTGTACGTCAACGGGACGGCCGGCGAACGGTTCGCCGTGCGAAACTCCGGTGTCAAGGCCGTCGTCGAAGGGGTCGGCGATCACGGCTGTGAGTACATGACCGGCGGTGTCGTCGCCGTACTCGGCGATACCGGCCGGAACTTTGCGGCTGGCATGTCCGGCGGTATCGCCTACGTGCTCGACGAGGACGGCGAGTTCCCCGAGTCGGTCAACCGTGGGATGGTCTCGGTCAAGACTGAACTGGAGGATGCGGACATCCCGATGCTCCGCCGCCTGATCGAGAACCACGCCGCGTATACGGACAGCGAGAAAGCCGAGTGGGTGCTCGACAACTGGGACGATCTGCTCGATTCGTTCGTCAAGATCATGCCCGATGCCTACGCGCGAGTGCTCGAAGAGGGCGCGGACGACGTCCGTGAGACGCTGCCGTCTAGCGCGACGCCCGACCCCAGCGTCACGACCGGCGAGCTAGCGTCGAGCGACGACTAATCCTCGTCGAGCGTATGTTCGATCAGCGTTATCATCCCGCGCCGAAGTCGCTCGGACGCTGACTGGCTGGAGACGTCCAGTTCCTCGCCCAGCCCCGCAAGCGATGTTTCCCGCGGAATCGAAAAGTAACCAGTCTCGGCCGCAGTGAGGAGCGCCTCGCGCTGGGCTGGAGTGAGGCCGTAGGAGTTGCTGGGGTGCTGGTGATCCTGATCGTAGACTGCGTGGATGTCGACAGTTATTCCCACTGCTTCGCACCTGTCGCACCACTCGTTTAGCGCGTCACGGTCCGGGAACCGCATCCGCCCGTTCCAGCCGTCCCCCGCCGTTCGTGCGTCGAGCACCAGCCCGTCGAGTTCGACGACCGCATGATAGGCCTCGACACCTGGCAGATCATCCCGATAGATCACCCGGTAATATCGGCTGTCGCCGGTTTCGGTAACTCGTTCCGGTTCCCTGACTGTGGGATCGGCTTCGAGTCCGTCCTCGAACGCCCCGAAGTCTCCCCCTCTGGCCCAGAAAAACTTTCGGAGCGAGACGGTGTTGGTCGAACTCATATGATCCATCTCCACTCTCATCTCCGGTGCCTCCGCCAGTGCCGCCTGCAACGTAGAGATGTCAAACGAGAACTCAACGATCATACGAATTACATAAATCCTGTAAGCATAACAAGGTTTGCGTTTATTTCACCATGAAAACCACGGGGTGTCGCCCCGTGTCAGGGCCATGTCAGAGCCTGCAGGGTTCGGACCGCCCGACCCCATGCGATTTTGATGTTTATCGCCATTACCTAAAACAATAGGGCCTGAATATACAACATGTCAATCGGATCCGTCTCTTCGGCAATGTTTTGTTCCCGGCCCCGAACCCATTGGCATGAGCGATCACGCACTCGTCGTCGGCGGGACGCGCTTTATCGGACGGCATACGGTCGAGGAGTTTCTGGCACACGACTACGACGTCACGGTGTTCAACCGCGGGAACCACGACAATCCTTTCGCCAACACGGAGGGCGTCACCCATCACGAGGGCGACCGGACGGACGACGCCGATCTCGCGGACGCTGCAGCGCTCGACCCGGACGTCGTAATCGACTGTGTGGCGTACAAACCACGCGAGGTCAGGACGGCAACACGCGTGTTCGACGACGTCGACGCCTACGTCTTCGTCTCCAGCGGCTCGGCCTACGGCGACGAGGAGATTCCGAAACGGGAGGACGACACCCGGCTCTGTGAGTGTACCGACGAGCAGGCGGTCGACGACTCCCCGGCGAGCTACGGCCCGCGGAAGGCCGAGGGCGACCGCGCCGTCTTTGCCGCCGCCGAGCGCGGCGTCAACGCGATGAGCGTCCGGCCCTGCATCGTCTACGGCCCACACGACTACACCGCACGGACCGACTACTGGATCGATCGTGTACGAAACCACGACCGCGTGGTCGTTCCGGGCGACGGCTCGAACGTCTGGCACCGCGTCTCCGTCTCCGCGGTCGCCGAGGCCCTCCGCGTCGTCGCCGAGGGGGGCCAGCCGGGTGAAGCGTACAACGTCGGCGACCGCCGGATGCTCACGCTCGGCGAGACGGTCGAGCTGATCTCGGAGACGCTCGCCGACGCCGGAGTCGCGGACGCCGACGTCGAGGTCGTCACTGCGGGCGAACGCGAGCTGGCCAGTGCCGGGATCGGGATGGAGGAGTTCCCGTTGTACCGATCCTACCCGCACGTCCTCTCGACGGCGAAACTCGCCGATCTGGGCTGGGATCCGATCAGCGTGGAGGAGGGGTACCGACGTGCAGTCGAGGACCACCTCGATAGCGATCGTACGGGCCGCGAAAACGGGCCGGATCGGGAGGATACAGAGCGGGTGCTCGGCGTGCTGGACACGCTCTGACGGACGCGTTCCAATACTATAGTTTTCGAAGTGTATTGCTACAGTAATTGTAGTGTGGCCGTCTCAGCCAGTGGCGGAGAAACCCCTTTCACGCTGGCGTGAGAGCGTTCGCGTATGTTCGATAAATCGACGTGGATCCGCCTGCCCCGAAACGTCCTCGTCGGCCACGGCGTCCTCGACCAGACCGCAGAGGCCATCGAGGAGCTTCACCTGCGCGGCCAGCCCCTGATCGTCACCAGCCCGACGCCGTACGAACTGGCAGGCGATCGGATCGAGGCCCAGTTTTCCTCGTGGGACGAGGAGCCCGCCGTCGTCGTCGTCGAGGACGCCAGCTTCGACGCGATCGAGCGAGTGATCCAGCGCGCCCGCGATGTCGATCCGGGCTTTTTGATTGGCCTCGGCGGCGGAAAGGCGATCGATATTGCGAAGATGGCCAGCGACGATGTCGGCCGGGGCTTTGTCTCCGTGCCGACCGTCGCCAGTCACGACGGGATCGTCAGCAACCGTGGCTCGGTGCCCGAGGAGGGGACCCGTCACAGCGTCGCCGCGGAGCCGCCGCTGGCGGTTGTCGCCGACACCGAGATTCTGGCGAACGCGCCCTGGGAGCTGACGACCGCCGGCTGTGCGGACATCATCAGCAACTACACCGCCGTGATGGACTGGCGGCTCGCCTACCGGCTGAAGAACGCGCCCTACTCCCAGTACGCGGCCGCGCTCTCGGAGATGACCGCCGAGATGCTCGTCGGCAACGCCGACTCGATCCGGCCCGGTCTGGAAGAATCCTCGTGGATCGTCGTCAAGGCCCTGGTCTCTTCGGGCGTCGCTATGAGCATCGCCGGTTCGTCGCGGCCCGCCAGCGGCGCTGAACACCTCTTTTCCCACCAGCTCGATCAGATCGCGCCGGGGCGAGCGAGCCACGGCCATCAGGTCGGCGTCGGCTCGATCATGACCGCGTATCTTCATGGTGGCGAAAACGGGCTCTGGCGTGAGATTCGAAACGCGCTGGCGAGTATCGACGCGCCGACCACCGCGGCGGAGCTCGATCTGGACGAGGGGGAAGTGATCGAGGCGCTGACGACCGCCCACGAGATCCGCGACCGGTACACGATCCTCGGCGACGGCATCGACGAGACGGCGGCGCGGGAAGTCGCACGACAGACCGACGTGATCTGAGTTCCCGGTCGCGTCCCCACCGGAGAGAGTCGTATCGCCGTCCGGCCCCACGCTTGCTGTGCTGTCACTCCAACGAAACTAGCCCCGGACTGATCTGACTGCACACGACCACACCACGGCCGAGGAGCTACTCCTCGACCGTACCGTAACGATCCTCGATCAGATCGTTGTACCCCGAAAGAAACGCCGCCTGGCTCCGGTTCCCGGCCCCGGCCTCGACGAGCAGATCCTCGAGCTCGTCGCGGGGCTGGTGACAGAGGTCGTGATCACAGGGCTTGCACAGATGCTCGAACTCCTTGCCCGTGCGCTCCCATCGGTCGCCGTGCTTGTCGTACTCGCGCGCCTCCGACCGTGGGAGCGAACAGCCACATGCGATGCAGGTGACTGACTTCTGCTCTGTCTTCCGGGAACCCCACATAGTTCTGTGTTAGCGGGGATCGTACTTAGCGTTTGCCGGATCCATCAGCATCCGGGGCGTTTATGCGCGCTCCGGCGTTGGTGTGGAGTATGGAAATCAACTCCCGGCATCACCTGCGTAGCGACGGGGTGTCAGAACTGGAACGCGCCGTCGCCGAGGGACTGGGCGTGGAGATCGACGGCGATACGTACGAACTCGTCGAACTGGCCGACTCGAAGTTCGATCTCGTGCTCGTCGACGGCGAACCCTCGGTGCTGTACGTCGACGACGAGCCGTTTCTGACGGTTCGGGGCGCGAACCGGTTCGAGCCAGAGACCCACGTCGTCACCGTCGACAGCGGCGCGATCTCCTTCGTCAGCGACGGCGCGGACGTGATGCGGCCCGGGATCGTCGAGGCCGACGACGATATCGAGACCGGCGATCTCGTCGCGATCGCCGAGGAGACCCACGGTAAAGTGCTCGCGATCGGCCGTGCGCTCGTCGGAGGGTCGGAGATGGTCGGGAAGCAGGGAAAAGTCGTCGAGTCGGTCCACCACGTTGGCGACGATCTCTACGAGTTCGTCGTCTGAATCGAGCGGCCGCCGGATACCCACTACTGTCTCGGGTTGTGGACGACGAGATCCGGGACGTGTTCGAACCCGGTGTCGGCCGTTACCAGCGCAACATCGTCCGACCGGGCCGCACCTGCGATCAGCGTATCGAACGAACCGATCTTCTGGCCGTTGTCCGCGAGCTCTCGTTCGATCGCCGCCGCTTCAATTGTCGCCTCCTCTGTTAGCGGCACCGTTGCCGTCCACGAGAGCGCATCGATCGCGTCCGAGATCGCGTCGATGCCGCGCTGGCGTGCGACGCCGACGTAGAGTTCGTACAGGGCAGGCGCTGGCACGCCCGCGGTTCGAGCCATGGTCGGGTTCCGATCGAGATGTTCGAGTGCGTACTGCGCTTCTTGCAGATAGTCGATCAGAAAACTCGTGTCAAAATAGCTCATCCTGATCTGCCTCGAACTCCGCGTCGACTTCCCGTTCGAGCGCCTCGATTTCTGCGTCGAGGTCGCTATCGGCAAAGGCACCGAACCCGTCACGCCACGGCGCGTCGGAGCCAGCGGTCGCCAGCCGCCACCATACGATCGTCCGCGCGCCGACTTCTTTTCCCGCCACGTATCCATCATCTCGGAGCCCTTTCAGCCGCTCCCGGACCGCCCGCGATCCGATCGGCAGGTCGGCTGCGATCTCGCTGGCAGTCAGTACAGGGTCGTCTGTCCGCTCGAACGCCCGCAAGAGCTCCTCGTCCGACGTATGGCGGGTGAACCGTCCTCCATCATCGTGACCCGGATCGCTCATATGCGGATTTCAGTCCGTATCGTATATAAACACTCGCACGTCAGCGGTTCTGGAAACATGAACATCCAACGTCGGAAACGGTGGCGGGAGTGCGAGCCCGTGGCTATCGGGGTCTGATCGGTAGACTGTAAAAATGGGGCCCGTTACTCTCGCAACGCGTCCTCGCGCTCGGTCGCTTCGAGCGTCTCCTCCTCGATGTGGGTCGCAACGACCGCCGGCTTGAACGCGCCGCCGTCGATCATCTCGTGATCGCTCACCGAGGATTCGACGAAGCGCTGGAACGCGCGGCGGTTCGCGGGTAGTTCGCCGTAGAGCACCTCCTCCTCGACGAGATCGTAGACCGGAATGCGCGGCGTCAGGAGTGTGTTCTCGCCGACAACGCTGTTCTCGCCGACGACAAAGCCCGAGGTGACACGACAGCCAGCGCCGAGCGAGACATTGTCTTCGACGATGACGGGCGCGTCCTCGACGGGTTCGAGCACGCCGCCGATCAGCGTGTTCGCGCCGAGTTTGACGTTCTCACCGATCTGGGCGCAGGAGCCGACCGTGTCGGCCGAATCGATCAGCGTGCCGTCGCCGACGTGTGCGCCGATGTTGACGAAACTCGGCGACATCATGATGCAGTCCTCGCCGAGATACGCACCGCGGCGGATCGTCGTCCCGTCCGGCGTGTTTCGAGTCCCGCGGTCGTTCAGGTCGGCCGTTTTGCGCAGGGGGAGGACGTCGTGGTAGGTGACCCCGCCATACTCGCGTTCGGCGGTGTGGCGCAGGCCGAAGTTGAGCAGGATGCCCTGTTTGACCCACTCGTTGGCGATCCATTCCTCGCCCTGCTTCTCGGCGGCCCGAACCTCGCCCGCTTCCAGCGCGGCGAGGAACTCGTCGAGCACCGTAAGATCCTCCGCGGTCGCATCCTCAGCGGTCAGTCCGTCCTGTTTGCGCTGCCAGAGCGCTTCGACGTCTGTCTGCAGACTCATCACTCGTCGATTACCGCTCCGAAGGTATACCAGTCAGGATTTCGACCGGCAACCCACGCCGCGGCGTCGAGCGCCCCTGCCGCGAAGACTCCTCGATCCTCGGCGCGATGTGAGAGGCTGAGTACCTCGTCGTTGCCCGCCAGCACGAGTTCGTGCTCGCCGCGGACGTCGCCCGCCCGGCGCACGAGCACGCCGATCTCGTCATCCTCCCGGGGGGCGTGGCCCTCGCGGCCGTACACCGGTTCGACGTCTCGCTCGGCCTGCACGGTGTCGAGAATCGTCCTTGCGGTGCCCGACGGCGCGTCGATCTTGTCGTTGTGGTGGGTCTCCATCAGTTCGAGGTCATAGCCCTCCAGCGCACCGACGGCCTCGCTGACGGTTCTGAGAAGCACCTGAATCCCGCGGGAGAAGTTCGTTGCTTTGAGCACGGGGACCGACTCGCTCGTCGCTCGCAGGTCGGCGAGCCCGTCCTCGTCAAAGCCGGTGGTCCCGACGACGAGTGCGACATCGGCGTCGACACACGCGTCGAGGACGCCCAGCGTCGCCTCGGGGACGGTGAAGTCGATCAGCGCGTCGGGGGAGTACTCCGCGAAGGCGTCGGCGGCCTCGTCCGGGGCAACGACCGGCACGCCGTCGACAGTCGCCGCATCCGCGACGTCGATGCCGAGGACGACCTCCGTCTCCTCGCGGTCCGCTGCCGTCTCGATGACGGTGCGGCCCATCCGGCCCGCAGCGCCGTTGACCGCAATCCGCGTGGGGTCGTTACTCATCGGTCGGCCTCCGCAAGGTCGGCTGCTGCTTCGCCGTCCAGCTCCGCCAGGAGCTCCGCGAGTTCGTCACGGTGCTCTTCCGAAAGACGCGTCAGCGGCGAGCGAACGATCGGCTTCGCGTGTCCACGGATATGCATCGCCTCGGCGACCGGGATCGGGTTCGTTTCGGTAAAGAGTGCCCGAGTCAGCGGTGCAAGCTCGTGATGGAGTGCCCGTGCACGCTCGAAGTCGCCCGACAGCGCCGCACCGACCATGGCGCAGGTCCGTTCGGGCTCGACGTTCGCCACGACGCTGACCGCCCCGCTTGCTCCGACCGAGAGCATCGGGACTGTCAGCCCGTCGTCGCCAGAGACGACGGTGAACTCCTCGTCTCGTGTCCGCTCGATGATCTCGGAAATCTGGTTGAGATCGCCGCTTGCAGCCTTCAGTCCCGCGATGTTTTCGTGGGATGCGAGCTCGACGACCGTATCGGCCTCGACGTTCCGACCCGTCCGCGAGGGGACGTTGTAGACGAGCTGTGGGAGGTCGACCGCGTCGGCGACGGCCCGGTAGTGCTCGATCAACCCCTGCTGTTCGGGCCTGTTGTAGTACGGCGAGATGAGGAGAAGGCCGTCAGCGCCCGCGTCGGCGGCACGCTCGGAGAGCTCCAGGGCCTCGCGAGTGTTGTTGCTCCCGGTGCCCGCGATGACCGGTACGTCCTCGACGGCGTCGACGACCGTCTCGACGACCTTGACGTGTTCGTCGTGGGACAGCGTTGCGCTCTCGCCGGTCGAGCCCACGGGGACTAACCCGTCCACGCCCGCGGCTTCGAGGCGCTGGGCGTCCGCTCGCAGTTGGTCGTGATCGATGCTCTCGTCGTCGTCAAATGGCGTCACCATCGCTGGCAGCACGCCGTGGAAGGGGTTCGTTGTCATATCTGTTGTAATGTGATCGGCAGGTATCAATCGATCCATCCGCGACCGAACGGGCCACCGACGAGGTCGCTACGCTCGCCGGAAGCCCTGGCGGCCGCGTTTTTTCAGAAGGGCGGGGGAGCACCCGCTCGACGTCGACATTGACCGGCCATGCCGTCGAACGAGCCCGTACACGGTTGTGAACGTCAGAGTCCCGGAACTTATGCGTTGTGTTCGACGCCGGTATCCATGACAAGTGCTGGCACGACGGACCGCTGCCATACGACTTATAGGTCGTCGCTAGCTACGAGCAGGTATGCGACACATAGGTCTCAAACTTCGAATGGCGCTCGTCAGCACCATTCTGTTCGCGTTCTTTTCGCTGGCTGCTCTCGTCGCAGTCGTTGCCTTCGGTTGGCCGCTCTGGCTGGTCGGGATACTGACGGTCGCGTTCATCGGCTTCCAGTACCTGCTGGGAACGAAGATGGCGCTACGAAGCGTCGGTGCCGAAGATATGCCCGAAGACGAGTACCCGCAGATCCACCAGACGGTGGAGTCGCTCTCGCGCGATATGGGGATCAAAAAGCCACGGCTGATGGTCGCGAGCATGGGAACGCCCAACGCCTTCGCGACCGGTCGCAAGGGGAAGGGGACGGTCGTGATCTCGACCGAGTTGATGCAGGTCCTCGACCGCGAGGAATTAAACGGCGTGATCGCCCACGAACTGGCACACATCCGTAACCGCGACGTCGTGACGATGACCATCGGGCAGTCGATCGCGGCGATCGTCGGGATTGCCGCCCAGTGGGTCGTACTCTTCACTGGCGAGCGATCCATTGCGAACTACGTGCTCGCTTTCGTCGTCGGGATGATCACACAGATGCTCGTGATGATCTTCGTCATGGCCATCTCCCGATACCGCGAGTACGTCGCAGACGCCGACGCCGCGGACGCGATCGGCAACGGTGAACCGCTCGCCCGGGCGCTCGAAAAGATCCAGCGGAGCGCAGAACGCACTAACGCCGAGATGGATGATTCGGTTGCCGCACTCTGTATCTCGGGTGGGGCCGCAAAGAAGCTCCTCTCGACACATCCCTCGACCGAGGAGCGGATCTCCCGCCTGCGTAACCGTCGGTAGTCCCGCCGACTCCCGTTCTTTATGTACTGGCCCGCACAAGAACCGACATGAGCGAGATCCATCCGGGCCAGCGCGTCGCCGTGCTCGTCGACGCACAGAACCTGTATCACAGCGCCCAGAGCCTCTATACCAACAACATCGACTACTCCTCGTTGCTCGAAAAGAGCGTGCAGGGTCGGGAGTTGACCCGCGCCATCGCGTACGTGATCCGCGCGGACTCGCCCGAGGAGGAGAGCTTCTTCGACGCGTTGACTGACATCGGCTTCGAGACGAAGATCAAGGATATCAAGACGTTCAGCGACGGCTCGAAGAAGGCCGACTGGGACGTCGGGATGAGTCTCGACGCGGTGACCCTGGCCGAACACGTCGATACGATCGTGCTCTGTACCGGCGACGGCGACTTCTCGCGACTTTGCTCGCACATGCGCCACGAGGGCGTCCGCGTCGAAGTGATGGGGTTTGACTCCTCGACCGCCGAGGAGCTAAAAGAGGCTGCGGACTCCTTCGTCGATCTGAGCGAACGGACGGAGACGTTTCTGTTATAGACGGGACCCGGAGACCGACACTCACACTGCTCGACCGTCGCCGGACGTCCCGACGAGCAGGGAGCCAGCGGCCATCGCGAGCGCTGCTGCACCTGCGAGCACGGCCGGAACGCCGAATTCGATCGAACTGGTCGCAAGAAGAATGACGCTGCTGATCCCGATGAGAACCGCACCTACTGCGACTTTCGTAGTATCCATTTGTATAGGTGTGCCTGAGGGCTTCTAGTTTATATGTCTCCCTGTTTTGCCGACAGTTCGTATATTGATAGCACATACCCAGGGGCCAACTCACCGGTGGCATGTCGAAGCGTTTTCACCGACAGGACTCCTCCAGCCGACAATGAGCGACGACGCGGATACCGGACTGGGCGAGGACGGCGAACACCTCCGGACGGTCGCTGACTACCAGTTCGGCGGCGGGGCGGGGACGGTGCTGTTCCCCGACGACGAACGGTTCACGATCAAGCGAAGCAGCTCCGGGCGACCGCAGCAGGTAATCGGTGAGTCGGGGCGGGTCGTCTCGCTGAACGTCGACGGGCGGTACACGCTCGGTATCGAGGGGGGTCGACGACTCCTCGCGCTGGCCGAGCCACGGAATCGCGTGGTTGTCGGCGACGAGAGCGAGCCGTTCGTACGTGACGGCAAGAACGTCTTCGCCAAATTCGTCGACCGGGTGGATGGCGGGTTGCGACCCGGTGACGAGACGCTGGTCGTCCACGAAAACGGCGACCTTCTCGCCGTCGGTCGGGCCGAGCTATCGGCCGACGCGATGCGGGATTTCCAGACCGGGATGGCGGTGAAGGTGCGAGAGGGAGCAATCGGGGAGTCCTAGCGGGGGACGGAACGGTTTTGACAGTTGGCACACGTTCGTTTGATTGTGACCGAGCAGCTCCGGTACGGCTCCGAGTTCGCCTTCGAGCTTCGGGTCTGCTACTGGGCGGAACGTGAGTGGCCGCCAGCCGGTACGCTCGGTGACGACACGGTCGCACTGGTCGCGCGCCAGCTGGGGACGAAACGGCGACGCTGGGACACGATCGTCGTCGAGACGACCCGCGAGGCGCTCGCCCAGCGGGCACAGTTCGGAGCCAAACGACTGGACGACGACCTGCGCGCTCTGCTCCGTTCCGCCCCCGATCAGTGGCGCTACTACCGTGACGCGCTGCCGGAGCCTGATTACCCGTGGCGGTACGTCCGCGAGACGATCCACGAGGCCGACGATCGGGGGATTCTGGACGTTCGAAAATCGGGCAACCGGATCGAGATCCGGCGCCAGCAACGCTATCCCGACTGGGTCGATCGGCTCGTCGCCATCGAGAACAAACCGGACCTCGACGCGAGTGCGGCGAGCGCGCTACAGCCACAGCTCGAACGGGACGTCGCGATGGGGCTTGCCGACGAAGCCTGGGTGGCGACCCGCGCGACCGACGACGTGGTGTCGCCCGTGCTGTTCGAGGATCTTCCCGTGGCGGCTGGCGTACTCGAACTCGATCCCGCGACGCTCTCGTCGTCGGTTGCCTGGCACGCCGGGACGCTCGACTCCGGGAGTTTCGGGACCCGGATCACGGACCGCGGCGGCGCGGACTCGTCGTTCGATCGTTCCGCGGCGACGTTCGAGTACGTCCCCGCCGATCGAAAGTCGACGCTCCGCTATCGGATCGCCGAACGGGCATACGAGCGGGGCTGGCGATCCTTCGTCGACACCATGCGCCACGACTGCCGCTGGTTCGGCGCGCGCGAGCGCGACGGGCAGGCACTCCCGTGGTGTGATTCATATTGCCGTGTCCAGACCGCAAGCGAGTGTTCGGCGTCGTGTCCGGCGTTTGAACCCGAGCCCCCGGCGTGGAGACAGCACGGCTGGCCGATCGAAGGGGGACCGGGGAGGCGTATCAAGCAGTTGCTTGCGGCTCGGCGTGCCAGAACACGTGGCCGGAAAAAGTCGTGATTCATCCGATATGTGAGCGCCTCGGTTACCGTCTACTGGCACCGAACGTCGCTAAGCGTTCGGTTTACTCCTCGTTTTCCTCACCGTTTATTCGTCGTCTTCCTCCTCTTCTTCCTCGCCGTTCATCTCGTCGTCTTCCTCCTCTTCTTCCTCGCCGTTCTCCTCTACGTCTTCCATGTCCTCGTTGTCGACGGTGAGGACGAGGTCGAACTCCTCGTCGACCGGGGCCTCCTCCGGTTCGAGGTAGCCGACCGCAAAGGCCGAGTACACCAGTCCCGCATCGACCCCGACCGGGAAGTCGGCGACCGCGTCTTCCTCGCCTGCCGCTCGCACTTCGATGGTGTACTCGCCCGGTGGGACTTCGACGGCTCCCGCTTCGCCGAAGTCGACATCCTCGAGCAACACGTCGCCGTTGGCCGCGATGTCGACTGCGGGGGCGTCGGGCGATGCGTGGACGGCCCGGATCCTGGCGTCCTCGCCCGGATCTTCGAGATCGTCCTCGTAGGTTTCGACGGCGAACTCCTGGGTTGCCTCCTCGTCGAGCTCACCGATTGCAGCCGCGGTGAACGCGCCCGCTGGGAGCTCGACATCCTCGTTGAACACCTCGGTCTCCTCGTCACCGGCTGCCGTAATCCGGATGTTGTACGTATCGGGTTCCAACTCGAGGTAGTCACTGACGGCCCGGAACGGAACATCTTCGAGTGTCGGGTCATCCTCGACGAAGACGTCCACGTTCGGCGCGTCGGGCGAGAGATGTGCCACGCGGAGCATGGCCATCTCCTCCTCTTCCTCCTCTTCTTCTTCCTCCTCTTCTTCCTCTTCTTCTTCCTCCTCTTCCTCCTCTTCTTCTTCCTCCTCTTCCTCCTCTTCTTCTTCTTCCTCTTCAGGGTCTTCCTCGGGATCCTCTTCTGGATCTTCTTCCGGGTCCTCGTCGTCGAGACAGCCCGCGAGGGTACCGAACACTACTGCCCCGCCGGTCGCTTTCAGAATCGTCCGTCTTCGCTCGTTTGGTTTCATAACGACGTATACAGGTAGGGAAATCACACGTTTCAACGATTTCCGAACTTCGACCCGGATCTCTCCGAATTCTCTCCGGTATGTTCGGCTTGTCTACACAAATCCGAGCTTACGTCCTGATCGGCTCAGCGAGCTCACGGGTATCTGGCGAGTACTTATATCACCCCCAGCGTTACGTCGCAAGCAGATGAACTCCGATCTCTGGTACGTCTTCGGGCGAAGTCGGGGCGGACCGAATCGGCTTCGGCTCGTCCGGGCGCTCGATGATAGACCGAGAAACGCGAACCAGCTCGCGAAAGCGCTCGACCTCGATTATACGACGGTCAGACACCACCTCGACGTGCTCATGACACATGGCGTGGTCTCGAAGACCGACGACGAGTACGGTGCCGTCTACGAGCCGAGCGATCCCGCCAGAGAGCACTGGGACACGATCGACGAGATCGCCAGAAAGCGGCTCGAAATGGAGACGCCGGAACGCACCGCTTGACCTCCTCCCCCGACTGAAGTCGTTCGGTAGCTCAGTCGGATCGTTCGACGTCCAGTTCCCCGCGTTCGACGCTCAAGCGAAACGTCGGCACGCTCCGATAGACGACCTCCACGACACCCTTGCGGCGGAGACTCTGGAGTGCCGACCGGACATCGTCCGTGTCAGGATCGATACCATGGGCGTCTCGAAGCGCGTGTAGCACGGACACGACGCTCTGTGAGCGCTCGTCCGGCCCCGCAAGCACGCCCAGAATCCGCGCCTGCAGTTCGGGGACACGAACGAGGTTCGGTACGTCGTCGTCGTCCGATTCGATTCCGGGCTCGACGTCGACGAGATCGTTGGCCTCGCTTGTCGCGCGAATCAGGCTGTTGTCGTCTCGATAGTAGTAATCTCCGAGTTCGGATTCGAGATACCCGTGCACCTCGCTGCCGCTTTCCATCGCCCACCGGTCCTGTAGCTCGCTGTTTTTCGTCGGCTGCAACTCCACGACGTCCGCGAGGCGATCCCGTGCCTCCTCCGAGAGCGTCATCGAGTCGTGCTATCGACGCCGCGGTACTTGCCAGTTCTGGATCCCGGCTCCGCGATACACCCGTCGGTAGCCAATAATAGACATATATGAACGATGATGGTATATGTGGACCTAT
>OBKM01000812.1_pt1 | contig 14299 bp, 18 predicted proteins | sample 1519691 | NCBI WGS metagenome assembly OBKM01 (sample SAMEA37050418, study PRJEB22526) | metagenome | biome: saline pan; feature: lake; material: water | place: Egypt | collected 2015 | depth 0.5 m
ACCTGATGAATACCGACGTGATCTCGGCGTACCGCGACCAGATGTCTGCGATCCAGGAACAGAAACAGCGGGCCGAAGAGCAGGGCAACGAAGAAGCAGTCGAGGAGATCGAGCAACAGCAACTCGACATGGTCGGCGACCAACTCGAGATGTTCAAAGAACAGTTCCGGCCGATGGTGTGGATCATGCTGTTCACGATCCCGATTTTCCTGTGGATCTGGTGGGCTGCCGACCAGATCACGACCGGCATGGTTATGCCAATCTTCGGGGAAATCGCGGCCGAGGAGTGGAACGAAGGGATCCTCGGCCCACTTCGGCCCTGGATTCTGTGGTACATCGTCTCCTCGATTAGCCTCACCCAGCTGATTCGGAAGACCCTCAACATCGAGGTGCTCCCGAGCTGACCGCTCCCACGGGCTGTCAAAAAGCGTAAATCACTGCCAGACGAACAGCCGACAGTGAGTGGACTCCCTGGCCAGCGTGTGAGCGTCCTCGCAGACACACAGAATCTCTACCACACGGCACAGAACGTCTACGGAACGAACCTCGATTACGCGGCCTTACTCGAGGCAGCGGTCGAAGACCGGACCCTCGTCCGGGCGATTGCGTACGTCATTCGTGCGGATGCACCAGAGGAAGAGCAGTTCTTCGAGGCCGTCCGTGAGATTGGCTTCGAGACGAAGAGCAAGGCACTGCGCCGCTTTGGCGACGGATCGAAGAAGGCAGACTGGGACGTCGGGATGAGCCTCGATGCGGTGACCCTCGCAAACCACGTCGACGCGATCGTTCTGTGTACTGGCGACGGTGACTTCGCGCGGCTGTGTTCGCATCTCCGCCACGAGGGGGTTCGGGTAGAAGTGATGGCCTTCGGGCAGTCGACCGCCGCCGACCTCATTACGGCGGCGGATTCGTTCGTTGACCTCAGCGACCAGCCAGACCGGTTCCTCCTGTAGCTGAACTGGTGACACCCGGCCCACTGCGTCAGGTATTTGCCCACCGGGACCGTTGATCGGGGTATGTTCGGTGGTGGCGGACTCGATCCGAGAAAGATGGAGCAGATGATGAAACAGATGGGGATCGAAGCCGAGGATATCGACGCAACGGAGGTCGTGATCCGAACTGAGGAGACCGACCTCGTCTTCGACGCGCCGTCGGTAACGAAGATGGATGCACAGGGCCAAGAGACCTACCAGATCCTTGGCTCCCCGACAGAACAGGCCCGTGAGAGCATGGAGCCTGCGTCGACGACCGTCCCGGACGAGGACGTCCAGACTGTCGCCGACCGGGCGGGTGTAAGCGAAACGGCAGCCCGTGAAGCACTCGAAGAACACGACGGCGACCTCGTCGCGGCCGTCACGTCCTTCGAGTAACAGCGTGGCTGTGTTGCTCGTCAACGAGGACCGCGAGTACCTCGTGCAGCCGGGAGAGCGCCTCGAAACTGACCTCGGCGTGCTCACCGTTCCAGAAGACGTCACCCACGGCGACCGGCTCAGTACCCACCTTGATGTCGAGTTTACCGCCCGCCGGCTCCGCGGCCGGGACTTCTTCGAGCACTTCGATCGGACTGGGGCGCCGATGATGCCACGGGACATCGGGCTCATTCTCGGTGAGACCGGGATTGGGACCGACGACCGGGTGCTCGATGGTGGTACTGGAACCGGAGTCTTAGCAGCCTACTGTGTAAACGCCGGCGCCGACGTACTCACCGTCGAGGCCGACCCCGAGACGGCGGCCACTGCGCGGGAAAACTTCGCCCGCGGTGGTCTCGCCGCGGCAATCGAGGTTCGGGTTGGCGACCTCGAGAGCGTCGTCGCCGAGGTCACCGGTCCCTTCGATGCGGTCACACTCGACCTCCCGGGCGCGGCAGCCGTCCTCCGGCAAACGCCCCCGGTACTTACCCCTGGTGCAACCGTCGTCGTCTACTCACCGTTCATCGAGGCGGCCCGTGAGGCACACGACGCTGCCGTTGACTGTTCGTTCAGCGACGTCAAGACCTTCGAGACAATCCAGCGTGCGATGGACTTCGACGAACGTGGTTCGCGGCCCAGTACCCGTGGAGTCGGCCATACTGGGTATCTGACGCGGGCCCGGTGGGAACACTCCGGGTAGCGAGCGTGAGTCCATGTTGAAGCCATCACGTGACTTGGACAAACACGTCCAGTAACTCGGCCTTGTAGGCCGCAGTCGCTTCTTCGGTCGCTGGGTATGCACCACCTGCGAGGACGAGCGCATCGCTGTGACACAAGGCCAGGTAGCCCGCGTACTGTTGCTCGGTCTCCGTCTGGGACTGAAACGGAACGATGCGCACGGCCGCCGGCGCGTCTGGATGAGTGCGTGAGGACTCGTACTCGACGTTCGTCGCACCACGGTCGGTCAGCCGGTCTGTAAACCGATCTTTAGCGGCTGTGAGGACCATCGACTCGACTCGCGAACGGAACAGTGAGGGCAACGACGGCTGAAAGGCGAGTCGAGTGAGAAACGTAAACCGGCTGTCACGCTCATAGACCTGTGTCCGCCCAGCGACGGTGACACCCGGCATCTCGAAGAGCACGTCGGTCGTGTCTTCGGTCTGGTCCCAGTCTGTGAGCGCAGTCCCGGAGAGCGACGGCGGCGGGACCGAGGGCACCATACGTGGTCAATGGTCGTCTTCCCGCCACTTGTGCTCACAGTCCGTGCAGATGAAAAACCGCGTTTCGGATTCGTCAGCGGCGCGGATCTGCTGCATGTACCAGTGGGCGCGGTCGTTGCCACACTCCGGACACTCCGTTTCGGTGGTCGGGAGGCTGCTGTCTGTTTCGGTCGTCTCGATTACCTCCTGTGCCTCTTGATCTTCCGTCAGTACGTACTCTGCGCTTGGATCTTTGGGCTGTTTCTCGCCACAGCTCGAGCACACCCACAGCTCGTCGTCGGCTTTCATCATCGAGCCACACGCATCACAGAACTCCATACCGGTGTGTACCCCGCGGTTGACGTAACTATAGTGGTTTCTGCCGGCAGTCGATCAGGGCTCCTGTCGCGGGAGCATCTGTCGGATTTCATTGAGCAACGCCTCTTCTGACTGGTAGGTATCGCTGTCTGCTTCGGAGACGAGCTCGCCGAGATTAACGTCGCCTGTGTCTGTAGTGACGATGGTCTCAGAAAGCTCGACGGCAGCGTCTGAACGCACAATCGGAAACGACAGGTCATCGAGAACGCTGGGTACCTGGTCGGGTGTCACGCGACGGGACATATGTGCACACAAAAGGCCTTCCTTCTTTTACCTTATGCAGGCCCTCGCGGCGAACGCCGCTTGGTCGTGGGCAGGCCGTGTTGTCTCAGCCGGCTCGGGCGTCTGGAATCGTCGGTATCATACGGCTTGGCTGATACTACTGTCTCGTGGGCGTTCTCGATACCGACCGACGGGTGCTCGTCCTCGGGTTAGCCAGAATGGCGGATGCAGTCGCGAATTCGTTTCTGATCATCATTCTCCCCTTGTACATCGCAAGCGGGGGTGTCAACGTGTCTGGGCTGGTCGGCCGCCGGCTCCTCGGGATTCCGGTCACCCTCGAGTTGTTGATCGGGATCGTCCTCTCGCTGTTTGGGTTTCTCAACAGCTTCGCACAACCGTTTACCGGCCGGCTGTCCGACCGGACTGGTCGGCGGCGGCGGTACATTCTTCTCGGTCTGTTAATTCTGGCTGTCTCCGGCGCCGCGTATGCAGTCGTCGAATCGTACCTCGGTCTCGTTGTCGTCCGCGCACTACAGGGCATCGGTGGTGCCTTCGTTATCCCCGCCACGATTGCCCTGGTCAACGATCTCGCAGCCTCAGACAGCGACCGTGGCAGCAACTTCGGTGTGTTCAACACGTTTCGGCTGCTCGGCTTCGGCGTTGGCCCGATTGTCGCTGGACAGGTCGTCGAACTGGGGCCGTACTCGCTTCCTGGTGGACAGACAGTCGGTGGCTTTACTGCTGCCTTCGGCGTTGCCGTACTCGGTGCACTGGTCAGCTTTCTGCTTGTCTGGGCGTTTATCTCGGACCCAGAAGGGACAGAAGCAGCAGCCGGTGACGACCTCTCGATTGCGGTGTTCGACCGCGATGGCCCCCACCGGTTCGATCCGGTGTTCATCCTTGGGGTGGGTACGTTTTTCATGGCAACCGGAATCGCGCTGTTTGCGACCCTCCAGGAGCCGATCAACGCACGGCTGGGACAGGGCCCGACAGTGTTCGGGCTCCAGTTTGCGGTTACCGTCGTCGTGAACCTCCTCGTTCAAGTCCCGATCGGGCGGGGGACCGATATCTACGGCCGGCGTCCCTTTCTTCTGCTTGGCTTCGTGGTGTTGATTCCCGCCGTCGTCGCACAAGGACTGGTCTCAACGCCTATGGGAATGCTCGCTGCACGGGGCCTCCATGGGGTCTCGGTGGCGATGGTCTTCGTCTCGAGCCTCGCAATTGCCGGTGATCTCGCGGGGGAGGGACAATCAGGGACAACGCTGTCCGTGCTCACCATGGCCTTTGGCCTCGGCACGGCGGTTGGGCCGCTGTTGTCGGGTGTGCTCGTTGCCTACGGGTTCGTCGTGCCGTTTCTCGTCGCTGGTATCCTGGGTGTCGTGGCGTTGGTGTTGACCTACACCGAGATCGACGAGACCCTCGGTGACCCGGCTCCGACGTCCCTGGCATCGTCTAGCGATCGGTGAAAGTCAGAATCTCCAAATGGGCCCACCAGCTACCAACAGGTATGCTGTCGGAGACTGCCCGTCGTCGCCTCGCCGACATCGTCGAGTTGCAACCGACGAAGAACGCCGAACTCCAGGAGCAGTGGGGTCTCGACAGCGGCAGCGACGTCCACCAGTACCTGGAAGCAGAGCTTGAGGAGTATTACTACCGCGACGAAGACAGTCTCATCCGGGCAACGCCCGCAGCAGACGACCTCGTTGAGGACATCGTCGATTCGACACCGGCGTCCTCGATCCAGGTCACCGACCGGCAGGCGACCCTCCTGACTGTCCTGCCTGGCCCTGACGAACGGGCCCAGAGTGTCGTCTCGCTTCTCCACGCACTCGAGACTGAAACCGACGACCCGCCGAGTGCCGATACCCTCCAGTCAGAGTTGACGAAACTCGCCGACCGCGGCCTCGTTACCGTCGTCGACCGGCTGGTTCCGACGTATAAACGCGCGGCCGAGGACATCGACGCGACCGTCGGGACGGAGTGACCACAACTCACTTCTCCGGACGACGCCGGCGGCGCCGCCGTTTGAGGACCTCACTGAACCAGCTGCCAGGCCCACCGTCGATGGGCCACTCGTTCATGCGTGCCTGTGGGGGCTCGGGCTCGAACTGTGCACACGAGCCGGCACACTCCCGTTGGGTCTGACAGCGCCCCTTGGCCTCACACCACGGGATGTAGCCGGTTGCGTGTTCCCTGAGCGTGAAGTGTCGACAGTCCGGCCGCATCGACTCGATGTATGACCGCCAGCCTCGACCGTACACCCGTTCGGCAAGCACGAGCCGGGTCGTCCGCTTTTGCTCTGCTGAGACAGTTCCTCCCGTCGTCTCGGACCGGTGGTCGATCTGTTGCCCCGGTGCCAGTACCTCGAGTTGGCGTGGGTACCACTCGACTGTGCCCATCGCTTGGGCCGGATCGACCGTGAGGATACCGGCCTCGACGGGAATCGATTCGAGGACGATCGGCTCGACTGCGTCACCGGTCCGGCGTGTACACACCCAGGTCTCGTCGGCGAGGCCGAGTGCTACGTCGTGGCGGAGCTGTCCTGCCAGATCATCGGCAGCACTCGCATCCAGATCGGGCTTGTTTTCGAAGACAACGATGCGGTCAGGCCAGTCGGGAAACGTCCACCGACGGCGGTACTCGAGCCGGCCGCTGCGGTGGCGGGTTTCGATGAGGTCACGCTCGCTGGCACGCCGAACCGCCTCACGTACGTACCGCCACGGAAACTCGGGGGTCGGGATCACGTCCCGGTACCACTCGAAGGCCGCTGGTGCGTTCTGGAGGACTCGAAGCAGATCCGCATCGAGGGTGTCTGGCCCGAACCGGGCTCGCTGCCGCAGCGCTGTCCGCGTCGCGACGACGACGGCCGTATCCCACCGTCTGTGTTGGGTGCCGAGTTGTCGGCCAACGAGCACCGTTTGGTCGTCTTCGAGGACACCCGCAAGCGGCCAGTTGCGCTCGAGCCACCGACAGACGAACAGCTCGAATGGAAACTCCCGGTCTAACTCCACACCGAAGCTACGCCGGCCGTGTAGAAGATGTTTCGCTACCGGTACTCCTCGTCGATGAACCGGTGTGCGCGTTTGAAGATGTCACGCGGGCCGTCTTGGGTGATCGTGTTGACTGCCTGGTCGTAGTCTCGCCACTGGTGGTCGCGGTGTTCCTCAGACAGCGTTGCCGACGTCTCGAAGGACTCGGCGATGAACAGGTGGACTGTCTTGTGTATCGTCTTCCCGTTTGCCTCGAACACGTAATCGTAGTCCTCGCGAAACCCATCGATCAAGCGAAAGTCCTCGATTCCAGCTTCCTCTTTGACTTCACGGATCGCTGTTTGCTGCAGCTCTTCCTCGCCTTCGACGCCACCCTTGGGAAACTCCCAGTCCCCAGGCCGGCTCTTCAACAGGAGGTATTCGCGCCGCCCGCGAGTGTCACGAAAAAGAATCGCGCCGGCGCTTGTCGCTTCGACTGGCATTGGCGGGTGTTAACTGATGGGCGATTAAGAGGCTACCGGAGCCCCGATTGCTGGGCTGGCCGGTAAGTTATCCCCTGATGTTTGCGTCTCCGGACCGGGGATTGAGCGCGTCGAAGTGTCGAGTTAACTGGAAGACGACACCGACGACGAAGGCGACGCCGAACCAGACCATCGAGAACTCCGACAGTGTCGGATCGACCGCACCCTCGGTGATGATCATGATCCACAGTGGTATCACCACCCCGAGTAAGGCAGCGCCGGCACTCGTCGCGACAAGCGCAACGATATCGGTGTAATACCGCAACGCGAGGAGGCCCCCGATGAAGCCGACACCAACAGCAACCGCGAGTGTCTCCTGTAAGGCTGCCTGCTCGAACACTGGTGCGGTACCTATCCGCTCGATTGCCCGTCCTGGGTTCGCGATAGGATCGTCGGGAATTGCTTCGAGGACCGCATCGAGCACCTCTTCGCCGGTCAAGACGACCGCCGTCGCGAGTGCTGTGCCCGCGGAGCCAGCGACCGCGGCCGTGAGCCGGCCAACCAGTGGCACGAATGCGTAGCCGATCAACGCACCCACGACCACGCCGCCAGCCCCCGCCAGCAACTGGGCCTCGAACTGTAACCCGCCAAGCAACGGTGGTACCACGGTGAGGCCGATCCCACCGCCGACGACTGCACCGGCGAGCGCACCGCCGGCTCCCAACAGTGGTTTCGCGATTTCGAATCCGAAAAGCAGCAGTATCAGCCCAATACCGGTTACGACCCCGATTGCCCCCACAGTCAGTAACTCAACCATACCCGTTTTGACACTCTCCGCTCGCTCTGAATGAAGGTTACGCTGCCTGGTTCCCCGCGAGCGAGGCCGAGCGCGCATCGAAAGCGACGACGACCACCATGCTCACGATGAGCCGATCTGTACAGGCGCTGACATCCGAACAAGTATAAGAGGCGAGCCCGCCGCCTGTTCGTATGGACATCGACACGGCCGGCGAGCGACTCGACGCGCTGACCGACGAGATTCTCGGCGCTGTGATTGCCGAACGTGAGTTCATCGAGTTACTGCTGACCGGTGTCCTCGCCCGTGGACACATCCTCCTCGAAGACGTGCCAGGGACGGGGAAGACACTCACCGCCAAGTCACTCGCAACGGCACTCGGGCTTGAGTTCTCTCGGATCCAGTTCACCCCGGATCTGTTGCCCTCCGATGTCACCGGTACACACATCTTCAACGAACAAGAGCGGTCCTTCGAGTTCGACGAGGGACCGATTTTTGCGAACATCGTCCTCGCCGACGAGATCAACCGGGCACCACCGAAGACCCAGGCAGCACTACTCGAGGCGATGGAGGAACAACAAGTCACCGTCGGTGGCGAACGGTACCCGCTCCCGACGCCGTTTTTCGTGATCGCAACACAGAATCCGGTGGAGCAAGAGGGAACTTTCGAGCTCCCCGAGGCACAGGTCGACCGGTTCCAGATCAAGTCTTCGATCGGCTATCCCGACGAAGCCGGTGAGGTGGAACTGCTCCACCGTCGTGCAGGCCGCGATGATCAGACGCCGACGGTCGATCGAGTTGTCGACGCCGAGACGGTCGTTCAGCTCCGACAAGTCGCCGAATCGGTCCACGTCGATCCCGATCTGATCGAGTACATCGTCACGGTCGGACGAGCGACCCGTGAGAAGCCGCGGGTCGAGGTCGGCGTCTCCCCCCGTGGCATCCAACGCCTGTTCGAGGCTGCTCGCGCCAGAGCGGTCCTCAGTGGACGGGATTTCGTTGTCCCCGAGGACATCAAGCAGGTTTCCGAGCCGGTCTTCGCTCACCGCCTCGTGTTGACCCCCGAGGCCAAAGTCAACAACGTCAGCCGGCGGCTGATCGTCCGTGACATCATCGACCAGACGCCGGTTCCGACCATCGAGCGCCCTGCCTGAGTGCTCACCGTACGCGAAGCGCCCACAACAACACGACACCGGCGAGTAGCAGTGCTACCAGTGTGGTAGTCGGCTGTTCTCCCGCAGCGAGTTCGTAGCCAGTAACCCCGACAGCGGCAGCACCCGCCGCGACGATTGTCGTTCCACCGAGGTGTGTCAACTCAGCCTGCGCCGTGGCCCCGACCGACCGCATCGTCCCACCGAGATCGACGGCGAGGTGAGCAGCATCGTACGCTACGATCGTTGCGACAGCCGCAATCACGATCTCGCCGACGCCACCGCCGGTTGCACCAGCGGCCACGATACCGGCGAAAACGACGCCGCTACCAAGTAACACACCACGCTTCCGGCCGGTGACAACGCTGCCAACCAATAGAAGTCCCCCAGCGGTGGTCAAGTAGCCACCGGCGCCTGACGGGAGTGTCATGACACTCGCAACGAGTACACCTACTGTGACACCGGCGAGTGAGACCCGTGGCGCACGGTAGGCCGGTTCGGTGAACGTCTCGTCTCCGCTCATCGCTCTCCCTCGTGTGCCTGTGTCAGGGCCGTCTCTAGCGCAGTCTCCGGCGCCCAGTCGACGACTGGAACGCCCTGTCGTCGGAGTTCACCGATTCGAAGCGTCCGCTCGAGCCGTCGGTACCGGCCGCCTGGCCCCTCCGCAGTCGCCGGCGCCGGGGCGATAGCCGTCGGTGTGTGGCCGGCGGCTGCGAGCGTCGTGACGACGAGGCTGCTCGCTGCATCCAAAAGCGGCGTGCACACGATCACCTGTGTGTGCTGTCCGAGGCGGCGACGCATGAGGCGTAACTGCTGGCGCACGACCGTCTGCCCGATGTCCGTCCGCCCGGGCGACCAGTCTGCATCGGTCGCCAAAGCCAACAGTCCCTGTGTTCGGTGTTGCTGCCCCGCATCGGGTGAAAGCCAGTACGACGGGCCAAGGGTCGCGAGTCCAACACGATGACCCGCGTCGAGTAACGTGACGAACAGGCGGCTTACGGCCGTGTGAATCTGGAAGGCAGCGTGGTCTGTCTCCGGTGTCGGCCGGTGGAAGGACGGCTCGCGAAGGTCGGCGAGAATCAGTATCGCCGCCGACCGCTCGGTGCGAAACTGCTGTGTCCGTAGCTCTCCAGTCGCGGCAAACTGATTCCAGTCAATTCGCCCGACGTGATCTCCACGCTGGTACTCACGCATTGTGTGAAACTCGATGCCACTTCCTGGGTTACTGGTCGTGAGCTGGCCCGCATACGGTGTCGTGAGTCCGCGTAACGCTGCCGTCGGCAGCGGCGCCGGGGTCGGTCGACAGACGAGTGCGTCGTCGGTCTGTAGCTTGCCGGTCTTCTCGACTCCGCCCGCTGGATCTCTGACTGCGATGCTCGCTGCCTCGAAGTTGTGCCGGCCCCGTCGTGCCCGGAGCCGGTAGCTGAACGTCTCTGCTTCCCCTGGCCGTAGTGTCGCCGTTACCCGTGTCGTCCCGTCGAGGACGGACAGTTCCGCCGGAATGCCCTCGATGACCCGCAGCTCCGGCAGGATCGCAGTCCCCGTGTTCGTGATGGTCGTCTGCACGGTGACATCCGCCCCTGGCTCCGGGTCTGTCGGCGTAATCTCTCTCGACAGCGTCACCGACGGTTCGATCCCCGTGACCGTATTCTGGTAAGCGAGAACGCCGACGCCAACGACGGCCACAATGAGAAGCGCTGGGGCCGAAAACAGAATTCCTACTCCAGCTGCGATGAGAGCTGCTGGCACGAGGACCCACCACCGCTCGGTTAACTGGGTTCGAACGTCGGTCAGTGTGGTCTCGGTTCCTGTGATCGTACTCATCGTGCTGACTCGTCGATCATCGACTCAAGCTCGGCGATTGCTGCTTCGAGTTTTCGGCTATCGCCCGGTTGGAACGGGGTCGCGTCTCGCATGCGCAGCGAGAGTGGCGCCCACTCGGGGTACTGTCCAGTGAAGTACGCTGCCGCGTGAGGACTCTCGGTCCAGGTCCCCTGGCGTAACGCCTCCGCTGCGTGGTCTTCGGGCATGCCTGCGTGGGTGGCGAGAATCCCGCAGGCCGTCTGCTCGAGGTCTTCACGGACCGTCCGCCGACGCCGAATTGCCTCTGGCCCAACACCCGACAACAGCTCGAGGTCACGCTCGAAGTCAGCGCCGATCGCGGTCCGCTCGCGTGGCGTCTCCGGGGGATCGGACTCCGTCGACACGGTCTCCGGTCGCCCCGTCCATATCATGTATACACCGAGGCCGGCTGCTGCAACACCAATAACGGTTGCCACCGTCACCGACAGTGGAATCGCACTCGCTATCCCACTGTCGACTGCAGCCCCAATCCCGAAAATAAACGCGAGCACACCGAGTCCGATGAGCCGCCTACTCATCGTCGGCAAGCCGTGCGGCATGGTCGGCAAGTGTCTCGTCGTCGACAGACTGTGCGATGACTCGAAGGGCCTCGACGGCGTCTGCACTCCGCTCCGGTGTCGGCTCCACGACATCGTACCGCACTGCCTGGAAGATCCCAGTCAGCTCCCGGACAGCCCGTGTGTCGTAGCCCGCGTCGGCTGCGATTCTGGCGTACTCCGCTGGCGTCGTCGTCTGCGGATTCGACACCGCGAGGGACGTGGTGAATGCGGTCCATGCCTGGTAAATCGTATTCTCAGGTGGCAGGTCTCGCTGGGGTGTTGCCGCCGCCGCCAGCTGCTTTCGTTGCTGGCCCGCTACCGGGCGTGATGCTCCGGCAGACTCCTCGGAGTCCTCCGTTGTCGTTGATCCCTCGCTGTCCCGGAGGCCCAGGACCACTCCCAACACACCGACCGCAACGGCTGCCAACAGAATAATCGACGGGACAGAGATCGGCTGCGTGTCACCGTTGCCGCCCTCATCGATGAGCCCCTCCTCGTCGGACGTGAGTTCAGCCTCACTCGGGAGCACCGTCGATGGCTCCATCCCTCCGCTTGGACACCCACCAGTCAGCAGGAGTATCGCAACGACGAGCGTCCAGAACCCGATGGTTACGACCGTCACAGCTACCGCTGGTCCGGCGAGTGCGTAGCTCAAACTCCCTCCGACGAGCACGAAGCCGAGCAACAGAACCCCTGGTGGGATCTCCGCAAGCGGCTCGACACACAGGTCAATTGGCGCGCCCCCGTCTCCTTCGCGGTCTGTCGTATTCAACGGAACACCGACGGTCTCCTCGCTGCTTGCCGGCTCACCGATCGCGTCGCCTCCCCGGTCGAGGCCGAGGTCGCCATCGACGGTCACCGGCGAAGTCAACGTGGCAGCAGCAAGGCTCAGGGCAACGATACTCAATAAGCCGATAACGACCGGGCGAGGGCTGATCTCCATGAGGTCCCGACACCGCTGTCTACCATATGTCCACAGTGGCAGCGTAAACGTCTTTTCCTTATCGTATCTATCGGGACCGAATGCCTTCGTTGCCTCAGCTGGCCGTCGCCGTTGGCGTCCTCGTCGTAGCTGGACTGTTCTGGGTCCTCGGCGGACGCCGGCTCCGTCAGGCTGCCGCGAACCGGCTGCTCTATGGTCTCCCCCTCGGAACGATCGTGGTTGTCGGCGTGTTGGTTACCGTCTACCTCTTCTTGCAGGATGGACTCACCCACTGGTCTGACCCACTCGTCTTTCCTTTCGTGTCGTGGTCGTACCAGTATCCCGCTGGCGTGCTAACGGCCGGCTTTACCCACAGTTCGCCGTCGCATATCGTCTCGAATCTTACCGGACTCGTTGCCTTTGGCGTGCTCGTCGAGTACGCCTGGGGCCACTACCGCCGGCCGGAAGAGACGGGCAACTGGCCCTGGGTCAGAGCACTCCTCGTGTTTCCGGCCCTGTTACTTGGAGCCGGGTTTGTCACGGCGGCCGTCGGCCTCGGCCCAGGACTCGGCTTTTCCGGTGCTGTCTTCGCACTCCTCGGCGCTGCCGTCGTCACGCTCCCCGGCCCGGCGGTGCTTGCAGTCCTCGCCGCTAGTGTGCTGTCGACGGTTGTCTCGTTTATCCAAGAGCCCATCGTGGAAGGTACCGTGACGGCGGCGCCGCCGACACCGCCTGGCTGGGCCGGTGTCGGCTTCCACGCACACGCGGTCGGGTTTCTCCTCGGTGTGCTCTTCGGGCTGTGGCTGTTGACCCGAGACCTACCGCGGCCGTCTATCGCGAGTGTCGCTGCCGGGACCTTCGTCGTCGGGGTGGTCCAGGGACTGTGGCTGATCGTGCTCACTCCAGCACGTTCGACCTTCGTTCGGTACGACGCCGTCGGGTTCGTGGTGCTCGTCGGGGTTGCCATGCTCGTCGGGGTCGCTGTCGGCGGCTCGACAGCCCGCTTCGAGCCGATCCTCGGGTCCCGGCGCTGGCTCCCGTCGCGACGGGGCCTCGCGTGGGGGTGGGGCGTCTTCGTCGTCGTCGGGGGGATTGCCATTGGCGCTGCCGGTGTCCTCGAGTCGACGGTTCCACTCGGTACGATGCTCCTGTTCGTCGGGGCTGGTGTGGCTGCTTGGGTGCTCCCCGCCGTGGCAGTCCTGTTGCCCGGTCGGGGACCGCTGTCACGTCGCCGACTGGCTACTGTTGTGCTCGCGATGGGACTCATTCTCCTCGCTGCCCCCGGCATCTACTCGGGGGGTGCGAACATCGTCGATACCGGCCTCGAAGACCGGTCGACACTCGACGTCAACGACTACCAGGTGGTCTACGGAACCGATCTCACCGTAACACGGGGCAACCTCTTCGATGGCCCCGGCGAGGCGTTCAACACGAGTGATACCGCAGCTGTCGCTGTCACCAGTCAGCAACGACAGCTGTGGACGCTCGGGGTCCGGAGTGTCCGGCTGGCTGCTGAACCCACACAGACGATCGTCGTTGGCGGTGTCGGCTGGCGTGAGGATGTGTCGGTGACCCGATCCTCGTGGGGGGTCGTCGGTAACGAAACCGTCTATGCAGTCGACCTCGCTGGGGACGACCAGTGTGTGCGGTCGTTTACATCACCACCGGCAACGGCCGGCCACACCCTCGGTGACCGCCAGGTCGCTGTTGCCCCGACGGACACCGGCTTCGAAGTACAGCTCACCACCACCGACGGGCAGGTGATCGATACGACCCCGGTTCCACCGGTAAACGAGACGACGACAGTCGATACCCTGTCGGTTACGACAGTCGACCATGGTAATACCCATGTTATCGAAGTGTCGACGGCAGACACGACGGTGACAATCGCCGACCGACCTGCCGATGCACCCACCGGGTGTGTGTGACACTGGGGGCGCTGCCCACGTCACTCACTGACGGTCGCCGCCACCGCCGTTGTGACGTCGTAGATGCGGTTTGTCCGCCGTCGCCACCCTCGTTTCTTTTCCACGAACGGGCACCACTGCTGTTCGACCGCCGGTGGGGTGATTCCGGACTCAACGTGTTCGACAGTCGCTGATCGAACCCGGTAGTAAATCCGAATACCAGACTCGATTCGCTCGTACCGATCGGGGGTAACGACGATCGTTTCCTCCTCCCCGAGGTAGTGGTGGTGTGCACCGGCTGTATCGACACCCAGGTGGACGTACTGTTCGCCGGGGACTAGCTTGTCGATGGCAGCTGTCGACGTCGAGACCGTGTTCATCGCTCCACGCTGGCCGCGCAGTCAACATTGACATCCTCCCCCGCGTGAACGCGGAGGAATCCCACGGCACCGCGCCGCTGGA
>OBKM01000813.1_pt1 | contig 14292 bp, 15 predicted proteins | sample 1519691 | NCBI WGS metagenome assembly OBKM01 (sample SAMEA37050418, study PRJEB22526) | metagenome | biome: saline pan; feature: lake; material: water | place: Egypt | collected 2015 | depth 0.5 m
CGATCTCCGCATCGAGCGGCTCTGGGCGCAACACTATTGAGGTGAGCTCAACAAGATCCTGTAGCATCCCGCCGAAGGCTGTCCGCTTGCACATAGCAACTAGCGTACGGCGGGATGCTGTAATTCTCAGGGTGCTGTTTCACTCAGTTCGGTAAGAGCCAAGCCATATTCGGATCTGTTGAAATCTTCAGAAAGTGACATATCTTGATCCGGTTCCGGTCAGTACAGGGGAACGAACTATCATATCAGGTATTCATCCGCTCAGTATTTGTCAGAAGCGGCCTATAGTGTATAGAGAGCGTACATAACACTATGATCCGTTTCCAGACCCGCTTTTTATGACCTCGTCATAAGATGCCGTAATCGGATACCGCCATCCGCTGTCGAACGCCTTTGTCGTGACACGGAGCGACGGTGGCGTCTGTTCACGTTTGAATTCCGCCCGCGTAAGACGGCGCACAACCGTTTCGACTTGATCCCGTGTCGCATCAGTTCCGTTGACAATTTCCTCTACAGTCTCTTTCCCGCCAACGTATCGCTTGACGACGGGGTCAATAACTTGGTATGGAGGAATATCATCTACGTCAGTCTGTCCCTCAGCCAACTCGGCGGTCGGTGCTTTCTCCAACACCGAGTCGGGGATCGGTGCTGAATCAATCCACGACGGAGGGTCTGCGTTGAATGACTCAGCAAGCGCATACACTCGGCGTTTGGTACAGTCGCCGAGCGGTGCGATTGCACCAACTGCGTCGCCATACAGAGTACAGTAGCCAACCGCCGCCTCGCTCTTGTTATCGGGGGTTAAAACCAATGCATCTGTGTCGTTGGCGACGCCCATCAGTAACAGCCCCCGTACCCGAGCCTGTATGTTCTCACGGGTGATACCCCGCGTGCCAGCTCCTTCTGTGAGTCCCGCAATCGACGTAACTGCGGTGTTCGAGAGCAGCTTGATCTCTTCTTCACCGAACTGTATCTCTAAGTTGCGGGCAACACGCTCTGCATCCGTGCGGTTCTCATCTGCAGTGACGGCACTGGGGAGAGTGATTCCATAGACGTGTTCCGGGCCAACAGCCTCGGCGGCAAGCGCAGCAGTGACAGACGAATCAATACCGCCTGACAGACCAATTACAATCTCCTCGAATCCAGTCTTGTGTAGGTAATCCCGGATTCCAAGCTCAAGCATATGTCGGAGTTGACCCGTGTCGGACAGCATTGTTGCCCTTGAGAGGTCTCCCTCCGATGTGCTGGACAGGATATGAGGCTTGCCGACTGGCGCGGAGGCGAGTGTGGAACCAGTAGCGTCGAGCAGTATCGACGTTCCATCAAAAAGAATATCATCATTTCCACCCACCTGATTAGCAAAGACCATGGGAGCGTTGATACGCTCAGCATGATTGCCAAACCGAGTTGCGCGTGACGAGGGTTTGCCTACCCGGTAGGGGCTTGCAGACAGGTTGACGAGAAGGTCAACGGTCTCGTACGATGTAACTGGGTTCGTTCCATGTCGCTGTTGACCGGTCACTTCGTGGTCGTACCACGCATCCTCACAGATTGTAATGCCAACCGTTGTGTCGTTCACAACGACGGACTGGGGGGACTTACCTTGGGAGAAGTAACGACGTTCGTCGAAAATGTCGTATGTGGGGAGGAGGCGTTTGTCATATCTCGTGGCGGCTTCGCCGTCGATGAACACGGTGGCGCTGTTCGTCAGCGGCGGGCCGCTCTCTTGAGTTGAGGGGGCGGTGTGTCCGACGATGAGTGCTGGACCGTCCACGGTGGTACGGCCAAGTTTATCCAGAGCCGCCTGTTCAGCGTCAAGAACGGCTTGTCGATGAAGGAGGTCGCGTGGTGGATACCCGAGGAGTGCAAGTTCCGGAGTGATGACCAACTCAGCACCCGCATCGGCAGCTTGTGAGTATCCTCTGCTGATCTGATCACAGTTGCCAGAAACATCACCAATAATGGGATTGTGCTGTACGACGGCAACCTGGATCGGCAGATTCATACCTGAAATTGGGTTCGCTATGGTATAAACCCACATACGTCTCTCCCTGAGCAACTCAGTGGCATATGAAACACCTTCCACGAAATTCTGAGCTGACTGTGTGTGCTATTCGCCATGCGTTTTGTCGGACGGTAAAAGATCTATGTGAATCGGTCGAAGTTCAAACGAGCAATCTGCAAGAACGATGTAACAGGCAATTCAGCGTTGAACCTGCGAAAACAACACCTTGTGAAGCGTTCTATGACACCCTGAATGACGGTCTAACCCCCAACGAGCCGATGTTACTCCGACGTTCTCCAGCTCAGCACTGCAAGAAGACTCTACATCAACAATGTTCACATGTATCTGTTACTGCATTTCAATACTTGAATAGTCGATAACAGTCTCAAAGATGAGTACGCGTTTTCCAGATTATAATCTGACTGCAGATCTACCAATATCCGAGAGTGGCGGGTAGGTGGCTTCTAACTCTTTATTTCTACAAATTGCACTAATGAATAGGCATGTATTAAAAAAATTGTTTAACGTACGTGTTACGCTGTTAATTAGATGACGCGGTTCTGCAGGTAATCGAGGTGTTTCGCGTTGTAGACGATCTTGACCTCGTCGGCGTCGGGACTACCGATGCAGGTCAGGCGGACGCCCTTCTCTTCGACTTCCTCGTCGCTGAGGATCTGCTGCATGTCCATGTCGATTTCGCCCTCTTTGACGATGGCGGCACAGTTCGCACACGCACCGGCACGGCACGAGAAGGGCCAGTCGTAGCCCTGTGCTTCGGCCGCTTCGAGGATATACTCGCCTTCGTTAACTTCGAGTGAGCCGTAATCCTCGCCGTCGAGGCCGGCGTCAGCAGCCTGCTCGAAAAGGTCGTCGTCGTCCATGTCCCAGCCCTGGTCGTCCAGCACTTCGTAATTGAGGTATTCTACGGTGGGCATCAGCATGACGTTCGGGGTCCTAACGGTTAGAAGTTATTGTTTCACGCTGCCCCCCGAACCGCCGAAAAATGAGGGGTAAGGCTCTTGAACCACCATCATTCGCCTCCAGTTGTTTAAAAGCCAAACACCGGAACGAACTCGAAGACGAGATACGCGCCGATCGTCGAAATCGCAGGCACGAGGTTCTGTAGCAGAATCACTCGGCCGGTCGTCCCCGGGTCGAACAGGTCACCCGCACTCGGGATATCTTCGGGCTGTTCCTCGCCGATCTCGGGAAGCTCTTCGCCTTCCTCGTCCGCGGTCAACGCACCGACGGAGACGGTGGCCTGCTCTTCACCTCGAACTCCCTCACGCACGCCGGCGGTCCGGGTCGCGCGCCCCCAGCCGAGGCCGACGATGCCCATCGTCGCGATGACGACGAAGCTGGCGGGGATACCGAGCGCCGAGAGCCCAACGACGATAAACGAACTGACGGTGGCGATGACGATCGCAGCCGTCAACGGCAGGTGGGTGATGTCGTTGCCCAGCGTCTCCATCGTTCGGCGACCGATGGTGAACGCGCCGATCCCGACGGCGACGCTGCCGATGATGATCCCGGCGTTCATCTCCAGATCGCCGCTGCCGACCAGCGGTGCGATCGCATTAGCGATGTTGCTCGTCCCCGAGCTAAACGCCATCAGACAGCCGATCGCGATAACGAGCCCGGCACCGAACAGCTCGCGTCTCGTCGCTTCGTTGCTGATTCCTACCCGTGGTATTCTCCCCGACGTGTCGATGATGAACAGGTCGTTGTCGCTGCGCTGTATGTTGATCCACGCGTTGATCTGAGGGTAAAAGTACCGACCGATTACCCCACAGACCCAGAAGCCGATCAGCGGCGCGACGAGCCACCACGTCACGATCTCACCGAGCTGTGCCCAGTTGAGCGTCCCACTGGCGTATCCCAGCCCTCCAATCGCGCCGACGGTCGTCATCGACGTCGACGCGGGGACGCCAAAGAAGTTCCCGATGAACAGCGCCGCGCCAATAAAGAACAGCACGGTGATGCTGGTTTCGAGCGTGAAGACGCCCGGGTCGATCAACCCCTCGCTCAGCGTGTCGACGACCTCGCGACCGATCGTAAACGCGCCGACGAAAAAGAACACGGACATAAACGCCGCTGCTGCCGTCTTCGTAATGACGTCGGCGCCGACTGCCGGGCCGAAGGCAGGACCGGTCGTCGCCCCTCCGATATTGTACCCGACGAAGATCGCTACGACGAGCCCGATCAGTAGTAGCGGTTCGATCACGAACAGATAGAGAGTAACTGTTGACTTAATGCGTTGGATATCGCCACGATCCACCGATAGTTCATCTGACCAGTACCACGGGAACCGTCGCCCGCTTTGACACCGTCTCGGCGATGTTCCCGACGAGGTACCGATGTGATACGCGGCTCCAGTCCGAGCCGTGCGCACCGAGCACGATCGTATCGTAGTTCTCGGCCCGATCGAGGATGTTCCGGGCGGGGTGACCGACTCCGACGACCGTGTCGATGTCGCGGTCCCGATCGGCGGCAATCCCCCTGGCCCGCTCGAAAACAGGTTCCGAGCGCTCCCCAGCGGCGGATTCGAGATCGTCCTCCAGTGACAGCGCCGTCGCCTCGCCCATCATCATCGACGGTACGCCAACGACGTGGAGCACGGTGAGTTCGGCGTCGGGATAGTTATCGAACGCGTATTCGAGTGCGTCCGCTGCGTGCTCGGAGTCATCCATCGGAACGAGAACTCGTGAAACCATATGACGGAGTACGATGCCCATCTACCTAAGCGTCCGGATCACACGACTCCCGGGAAAAGCACAAAGAAACCATATGCCAGCCCGGTCGACATCGTCGGGCCGATGATCCACATCGAGATGTACTTGATAATCGCCCGGGGGTTGAACAGATCCTCGGCGTTGAGGACCTCGCTCGGTTCGGGTTCACCGATCGGTGCGGCTTCGTTGCTGTCTGTCGTCTCTGCGGTGATGGCACCGGTGACGATCTCGTGGCCGTTCGCATCGCGGGTCACTGCTTCACGGACGGTGATTGGTCGAGTTGCACGCCCCCAGCCGATACCGACGATCGTCATGACTGTCGACATCACGAGACTGATCGGGATCCCGATCCAGGAAAGCAATGTCGTGATCGTCGAGGCGGTCACCATCACGAACAATGCGGCAAGGAGTGGGATGTCGCTTAGCTCGCTTCCGACCGATTCCATCGTCCGTCGGGCGATCGTGAACCCTCCGAGACCGATCGCCAGTGTGGCGAGGATAATCGCGGTGTTTTCGGGGAGCCCGCCCGCAGCACTCACGAGTGGCGCAGCAGCGTTCGGAACGTTGCTTGCCCCCGCGCTAAATGCCATGTAACAGCCGATGACGAACACGATCGTCGTACTCACGACTTCCGACCACGTCGTGTTCGGCCCGAACGACGGCTTCGGCACACCCGAGGCCCGATCGACGACGAAAAGTGGCCCGTCGGTCTTTTTGATCTCCACACGTCGGTTGACTTCCGGATACACGTATCGCCCGATGACGCCGCCGATCCAGAACCCGATGATCGGCGTCACGAACCACCACGAGATGATCTCGGCGATCATCGGATAGTTGAGCGTATCCGTCGCGAGACCCAGTCCGGCGATCGCGCCGACGGTCGTCATCGAGGTCGGGACGGGGACGCCAAAGACGTTCGCGACGAGAATCCCGAGGCCGATGAAAAAGAGGATTGCGACCCCGCCTGCGAGCGGAATGCCTCCCTCTAGGGTAATGATCCCCTCGCTCAGCGTCCCCATGACGTTTCGGCCGACTGTCCAGCCGCCGAGAAAGACAAAGACCGTCATAAGCGCTGCTGCGGTGGTTTTCTTCACGACTCCGGCACCGACCGGCGGCCCCCACGCGATCCCGGTAGAGGAGCCGCCGATGTTGAAGCCGACGAAGATCGACGCGACGACGCCGATAGCGAGCAGCGTTTCCATTGGGCACCAGTACGACAAATCCGATAAAATAAGTGACGTACTCGTCTCGACAGCTCCCCCCTCGCCGCCCTGACGCCAGCGTCCGACCGGTTCGGTGGGTTTAGGCGCTCCCCGGTCTACCCCCCACGTATGAGTGCATTCCCCGAGTTCGAGGTCGTTCCCGCGGTCGATCTGCAAGACGGTGAGGTCGTCCAGCTGGTACAGGGCGAGCGCGGCACCGAGAAACGCTACGGCGATCCGGTCGAGGCTGCCGAACGCTGGATCGATCAGGGCGCGGCGACGCTCCACCTCGTCGATCTGGACGGCGCGTTCGAGGGCGAGCGCGCGAACGCCGACGCTGTCGAGCGGATCGTCGAGGCCACGGACGTCTCGCTTCAGCTGGGCGGCGGGATCCGCACCGCTGCGGACGCCGCGGACTTACTCGAACGCGGCCTCGACCGTGTCATTATGGGCACTGCGGCGGTGAACGATCCCGATCTCGTCGCCGAGATCAGCGCGGAGTATCCCGAAAGCGTCGTCGTGAGCCTCGACGCGAAAGACGGCGAGGTCGTCGTCGAGGGGTGGACCGAGGGAACGGGGATCGATCCGGCGGAGGCCGCCACACGCTACGAGGAACTCGGTGCGGGCGCAATCCTCTTTACCGACGTCGATGTCGAGGGACAACTCGACGGCGTCCAGACCGATCCCGTCCGGCGGGTCGTCGAGGCGGTCGATATTCCAGTCATCGCCAGCGGCGGCGTCGCATCGATCGACGATATCCGTGATCTGCGCGCAGCGGGCGCGAGCGCGGTGGTCGTTGGAAGCGCGCTCTACGAGGGCGAGTTCACGCTCGAGGAAGCGCGGGCGGCGCTACGGTAACGACGCACCTGCGGCGCTCGCCACCACGGAGACGCAGGAACCATAGTGCTCGGGTGCGTTGTCGCCGATATGACCGACCGCGCCGCGGCAGTCACCCGCCAGACGGCCGAGACCGAGATCGACGTCACCGTCGAAATCGACGGGGACGGCGACGCCGCCGTCGACACCGGGATCGGCTTCTTCGATCACATGCTCGAATCGTTCGCCAAACACGGCCTGTTCGATCTCACCGTCGATTGTGATGGCGATCTGGAGATCGATGACCACCACACGATCGAGGACGTCGCGATCGTGCTGGGCGACGCCGTTGCGGAGGCGCTGGGCGACAAGCGCGGGATCGTCCGCTATGCTGACCGGAAGGTTCCCCTCGACGAGGCTGTCGCCGGTGTCGTCGTCGACGTGAGTGGCCGCCCGCTCTTCCGGTTCGACGGGGAGTTCTCGCAGGCCGCAGTGGGTGGGATGACCAGCCACATGGCCAAACACTTCCTGCGCTCGCTGGCGACCAACGCCGGGCTCACCCTCCACGCGGAGGTCACGGGCGAGAACGCCCACCACGAAATCGAGGCGCTGTTCAAGGCCACGGCCCGCGCGCTCGACGACGCGACGCGGATCGACGAGCGTCGGAGCGACACGCCGAGCACGAAAGGAGAGCTCTAGCGGTCTCAGCGCCGATCCCGCACCTAGAAGTGTCGGGCCTGCCTCTTCCGAGACAACGATGTTCGACGAGATCATGGAGAAGTTCGAGGGGAGCCCCTCACAGCAGGCGGTGATCCGCTTGCTACTGGAACGCGGTTTCTCGGTCAACGATGAGGGGCGGGTCGTATCCGGCGGGATCGAGATCCCGAACACCGGCATTGCACGCGAGATCGACGTCGACCGCCGGGTCGTCGACTCGACGACCGATGCGATCCTCGACGACGACGAACTCACCCGCATCTTCCAGAACATCTCGCAGGTGCCCAGCCTGATGGATCTTGCCCCGGTGCTCGATCTCACCGTACTGGCGATCGCCGTCACCGACGCCGAACGGGAGGGAATCGTCGCCAGAGTGACCGGCCTGCTCGCCGACGAAGGCGTCTCGATCCGCCAGACGATCAGCGAGGATCCGGAGTTCACCGACGAGCCGCGCCTGTATATCGTCACCGATCAGGAGCTGCCGGGATCGCTGATCAACGAGCTATCCGATCTCCCGTTCGTCCGGTCGATCGAACTCAAATGACGCTTCGAGAACCGACGGGCTATTGACTCTCAGGTGACGAGTTCGAGTATGGACGAGAGCGTCCGGGGCACACTCGAATTTGCTGGGGTACAGCTGGCGGCGGTCGTCGCCGGACTCCATCTGTACTGGGCGATCCCACGGATCGTGACGGCGGCACGGATCGACCAGCCGATCTACTGGGATCCTCGCCCGCTGCTCTTTATTCTGTCCGGGATCGGGATTCTCGTTGGCCTCGTGCTCGTTCGCAAGCAGTTGCTCTCCCGGATACGCGCGTACAGCCTCGGCATCGGCCTGATGCTCACCTATCTCCTTGGGTGGGCCTACTGGCATCTCGGCGGCCATATGGCGGTGCTCCCGTGGGTCGACGACGGCCACGGGCACGCTCACGACGGCAATCCGGTCGTCGTGCTCGCCGAGCATCTGGTTGCGTCGCCGATCGACGGCATCTCCAAAACCGCCGAAACGCTGTTGCTCGTCGTCCTCGCCGTCCTCCTGTACGTCGAGTACAGCGCCGAGACCGACGAGACGAGAGACACAACGACCACCGACTCACCGAATGACCGACGATAGCTATCGCTCTGTCTCGGAGCGAGCCAGCGCCGCCTTCGAGGTGATGGGCTCCGAGTTCATCGGACACGTTACACCGGCCGAGACGACGGACCGGGCCGAGGCGTTCGTCGAGGCGATCGAGAGCGAGTACGCCGACGCGACGCACAACGTTCCGGCCTACCGGGTTCGGTCGGATCCGTTTCGGGAGTGGTCGAGCGACGACGGCGAACCCGCTGGATCCGCCGGGAAACCCGCACTCAACGTCCTCCAGCAGGAACGTATCGAAAACGTGGCCGTCGTCGTGACCCGCTACTACGGTGGGACGAACCTCGGCGTCGGTGGGCTCGCACGAGCGTACTCACGCGCGGTCAAAGAAGTGCTCGACGAGGCGGGAGTCGTCGAGGAACGCCCGCACGAGCGGGTCTCGGTGACCGTCGACTACGACGACTCCGGAACAGTTCGGGGGATCCTCGAAAGCGTCGGCGTCGAGTTCGGGGCCGACTACAACGAGCGCGTTACGTTCGACGTGCGTGTGCCGGTCGAGGATGCGTCCGACCTTCGTGATCGGCTCCGGAGTGCAACCAGCGATCGAGCGGAGCTGGAATAGCTCCGTTTCGTTAGCGGTGTTTTGCCGTGCTATCGGATCTCCCTCTGCCGATCTCGACCCGAAGTGAACGGGTTCGTGCTGTCGGTCGGCTGTGCTCTCTCGTGGATCAATCGACGATAATCTCGTCGTCATCCAGCGGGTCGTCGTCGGCTTCCATCTCCGCTCGGTAGCGGCCGATCCAGTCGGCAAAACAGGGTGGGCAGAGCCGCTGGGTGTCGACCTGCGACCGATCGACAGTGAGCCGGACTGTCCGCGCAAGCGGGTCCGACACCGGCTCCCCACAGCTACCACACGGATCAGACATCTATTCGATCTGTGTCCCTGTGCTACAAAATTCCAGTGGTCGTCCCCGCCCGCAACTCACTGCGTGCGGAACGCGCGGTCTCCGGCGTCGCCGAGCCCGGGGACGATGAAGCCGTCATCGTCGAGATGATCGTCGATAGCGACGGTCAGCAGGTCGACCTCGTCGAACTGCTCGCCGACGCGGAGGAGGCCGTCTGGCGCGCTCACGGCCGAGAGGACGATGCAGCGCTCGGGCTCGGGTGCGTTTTCGAGCACGTGATCGAGGACGGTACACATCGTCGAGCCGGTCGCGAGCATCGGGTCAGCCACGATGACGGTATCGTCCTCGGTGATCTCGGGTAGTTTTACGTAGTCGACGGTGATCGGAAACGAGCCGTCCTCCTTGCGTGCGCTCTCGTCGCGGCTGGCGCTGATGACGCCCTGTCGCGCTCGCGGAAACGCTTTCAGGAGCCCCTCGACGAAGGGCGTTGCGGCGCGCAACACGTTGATGATGACGACGTCGTCGAGTCCTTTCACGCGTTCGCCCATCGTCTCTTCGAGCGGGGTGTCGATCGAGACGTATTCGGTCTCCATCCGCCCGTCGATGATCTCGTATCCACAGATCCGGCCGAGTTTGACGAGCCCCTTGCGGAAGGCAACCTGTTCGGTCTCGACATCCCGGAGCCGCGAGAGGGTATCTTTCGCGAGCGCGTGCGTGACAACGTGTGCCTCGTCTCGGTTCTCGATGGTCATATCGCCACATCGAGCGTCCGGCGAGTATAAGCTATCGGTCTGTGCCCGCGCTGGGGGCTCCACCATACCGCCGTATTGGGCCTGGAGAGCGCTGTCCCACGGTCGATTCCGGAAACGTCCTCGCAGATCACCGTGGCTTTGTGCCCGCGGCGACTACTCCCACCGATGACGGACGATCTGTTCTCCCCACTCGCGCTCCGCGGGACGGAGATCCCCAACCGTGTGATGGTATCGCCGATGTGTCAGTACTCCTGTGAGGATCGCGACGGGCTCGCCACGGAGTGGCACCGGACACACCTCGGCGCGCGTGCGGTCGGCCGCGCTGGCATCGTCATGACCGAAGCGACTGCAGTCGAACCGCGCGGCCGGATCTCCCCCGAAGACCTCGGGATCTGGAGCGCCGAGCACGCCGACGCGCTCGCGCCGATCACCGAGTTCATCCGCTCGCAGGGAAGCGTGCCGGCGATCCAGCTGGCTCACGCCGGTCGGAAGGCGAGTACGCGCCGACCGTGGGAGGGCGGGGGGACGGTCCAGCCAGACGAGGGGGGCTGGAACGCCGTTGCGCCGAGCGAGATTCCCTATCCAGGCCACGAGTCCCCCGTCGAGGTCGAGGCACTCTCCCGTACGGAGATCGCGGCGCTGGTCGACACCTTTGCCGATGCCGCCGCACACGCTCTCGACGCCGGGTTCGAGATCGCGGAGCTCCACGCGGCACACGGCTACCTGCTCCACGAGTTCCTCTCACCGGTCACCAACGATCGGGACGACGAGTACGGCGGGAGCTTCGAGAACCGGATCCGGTTCCTGCTCGAAGTCACCGACGCAGTGCGGGAAGTGTGGCCCGACGACCGACCGCTGTTCGTGCGGCTCTCGGGTACCGACTGGCTGCCCGACCGGCGGTCGTGGACGGCCGAACAGTCGGCCCGCCTCGCCGACCGGCTCGCGGCTGCTGGCGTCGATCTGCTCGATATCTCCAGCGGTGGCATCCATCCCGCACAACAGCTTCCCGCGTCCGGACCGAACTATCAGGTACCACTCGCCGAACACGTCCGCGAGCAGGCGGGCACGGACATCGGTATCGGCGCGGTCGGCGGGATCACGACGGCAGAGCAGGCGGACGCGCTGATCCGGAACGATCGGGCCGACCTTGCGATCATCGGGCGCGAGTTCCTTCGGGATCCGCAGTTCCCGCTCCGGGCCGCCCGCGAACTCGACGCGCTGGACCGGATCGACGTCCCGCCGCAGTACGAGCGGGCAATCCAAGCCCGATAGCGAGTCGCTGCGGCGTAGATGAGGATACATGCCAACCTGCACTCGAACCGAACTGCCTATGTCGCGCCCGCTCCTCGTATCGAGTATGGGTTTTGGTAGCTACGACGAGTCCGAACAACAGGATCAGAACGTCGAAACCGACGACGACGACGCGGTCAATGTTCACGAGAACGACCACGATGGCGCTGTGAGCTTCGATACCGAGGAGTCGACCGAGGATCTGGTCGGTCGTCTCCAGCAGATGAAAGACGACGACGAGGAGTAGCTGCTGCGACGAGTCCGCAGGGCCCATCGAGTGTAGGGATAAAACGTATATAGACGCCTGTTTTACCGGGTACCCACACGGCCATGGAAGAGAGCATCTCGGGATTCAAGATCCGAGGGACGTGGGGGGACGTTGTGGAACACGGCGAGCGCATATCGCGAGCGCTGCGTGACGTCGAGGTCCACCGAAACGACGAGTACGCCGAACCGTTCGAGGAGTGGGACGAGTGGCGGCCCAAATCCCACGAGCGGATCGAAGAGGACGTCAGTGAGAAGACCGCCGATCAGGCGAGCGTCGCCGAGGGGAAAGGTGAACAGGCGGGCAAGGACCCCGACGAGGATATCAAGACCGCCGGCGAGAAACTCAGCGAGTCCTACGAAAAACTCGATGAGGACGACGCAGAGGGGGCGGTCGGCAAGTGGGGCGAATCCATCGACTACGTCGCTCGGGCAGCCGACTCGGCTGGCCGGAAAGCGCTCCGTAAAGTAGAGGACACCGTCTATCAGCGCGTGATGACCCAGCTTGCTCCCTACTATTTCGACAACGGCCTGATCAGCGCGAACCTCCAGCAATCGACCAACGGCGGCGAGGAAGAGTTCATCTTCGAGGTCAACGTCAACGACGACGATCTGAAAGATGAGGTCTCCATCCGCCTGGCGGAGTACGAGGACACGATCGATCGCTGGCATATCGATACGGAGAAAGACACCGAGATCGTCGAGGCGGTCGAAGGCGTCGAGCCACCGGAAGACGATGTCGACGGGCGCTCCAGATCGACGAAGAACTGAGCGCGCGCGAGCGAACGGGGGGCCAATCCGACCACTTCCAATATCGTTTAAACTGCCGTAAACGGGCACCTGAAGGCTGCTACCGGTCGATGAACTACTCTACATCGGAGCTCCCGTACTCACCGTCCCTGTACTGATCGATCAATTCACCCCGGAGCGTCAGTTGCCGTTTGTCCAAAAGCTATACATTGTCCGGTGGCTCCCCTGCGTTTTACAACCTTATACAAATATAATTGAACCGTATTTCTTAGCTATTGCAATTAGGGCCAGACAATTCACCAGTTTGTCAACGCCAACCCTTATATTGAGTTGTTTCAATACGATCAACCGCAATGGCAGTTATGAACGTGCGAAATAAGTTGGAATCGCTGGACGATCAATCACTGGTGTTCCGTAAGCCATCCGACGGCTCACAGGTGGTCGTATGGTAGCACCGTTTATACTCGAGGTCAGTGTCGCTGACATCGAGCAGCTCGCGACCGGTGTCAACATGGTCTGGGCGCTCACCGTCACCTTCCTGATCTTCTTCATGCACGCTGGCTTCGCGATGCTCGAATCGGGCCAGGTGCGCTCGAAGAACGTCGCGAACCAGCTGACGAAGAACATGCTCACCTGGGCGATCGGGATTGCGGTGTTTTTCGTCGTCGGGCTCGGGATATCGAACAACATCGGCTCGTTGCTCGTTGGGGGCGGCACCGGCGAGCTGACGATGTTCGGTGCTGACTCCGGGTTCGGGATGGTCAACGTCCTGTTCAGTGCGGTGTTCGCGATGACGGCCGCGACGATCGTGTCGGGGGCAGTCGCGGGACGTGCAAAACTCCGCGCGTACCTCACGTACACTTTCATTCTGGCGGCGATCATCTACCCCGTCGCCGCAGGACTGGTCTGGTACGCGCCACACGCCGGTGCCGACCCGCTCCTTTTCGGTCTCGGCTTCGACGACTTCGCGGGCGGGATGGTCGTCCACGGACTCGGCGGCGTCGCAGGACTCACCGCTGCGTGGGTGCTCGGCAGCCGGATGGACAAGTACAACGAGGACGGCAGCACCAACATCATCCCGGGTCACTCGATGACCTTCGCCGTGCTGGGGACGCTGGTCCTCTGTTTCGGCTGGTTCGGCTTCAACGTCGGTACGGCCGCCACGGTCTTTAGCGTCGAGGGCGGCGTCGTCGAACTCGCTGCCTTCGACTTCGTCGGCCGTGTCGCGATCGTGACCGCGCTGGGTATGGGCGTCGGCGGGATCGGTGCGGCCGCCGCAGCGCTGTACATGACCGGCAAAGTCGACACGCTGTACGTCGCAAACGGGATGCTGGCCGGACTGGTCGGTGTCACCGGCCCGACGGATCTGATCACGCCGATGGGTGCGATCGCGATCGGCTTCCTCGCCGGCGCACAGCTCCCGCTCGTGTTCAAGTTCGTCGAACAGACGCTCAAGATCGACGACGTCTGTGCAGTCTTCCCGGTCCACGGGAGCGCCGGGATGCTCGGTCTGATCGTCTACCCGCTGTGGTCCGTCGAGGGAACGGCGATCGGCGGCGGGCTCATCGCTGGCGGAATCCTGTCGATCGATGCGGCGGCGTTCGGTCCACAGATCCTCGGCGTCGCGGTGCTGACGATCTGGACCGTCGTCTCTACGGCGGCTGTCTGGGGTGCACTCAAAGCAGCGGGTCAGGCACGTGTCGCGCCTGACCACGAGCGTGATGGCCTCGACGTCTCCGAACACGGCGTCGACACCTACCCCGAGTTCGGCGGTCCCGACG
>OBKM01000814.1_pt1 | contig 14280 bp, 15 predicted proteins | sample 1519691 | NCBI WGS metagenome assembly OBKM01 (sample SAMEA37050418, study PRJEB22526) | metagenome | biome: saline pan; feature: lake; material: water | place: Egypt | collected 2015 | depth 0.5 m
GGAGGAGTATCTGAATGACTGGGAACAACAGGCAGTCGTCGAACGTGCGTTTCAGACTGCTATCGAGGCCTGTCTAGACATCGCAGAACTACTACTCAAAGAGCTTGATGAAGACATCCCTCCCACAAACGCCGAGAAGTTTGCGCGTCTCGACGAACGCGGGGTGCTTCCTCCCGAAACAACGACACAGATGCAGGCGGCGGCTGGCTTTCGGAACGTACTCGCCCACAACTACGGTCACGATATCGACGATGAACTTGTGTATATGCATCTGCAAGAGGATATTCACTGGTTTCCGAGATTCCTTCGTGAAATCCGTGAGTATCTAAAGGTGGATTGAGATTCGAGACAGTGTGGGGACTGGTCGTCACCAACGGAGATGTTGCAACCGACCTCGACTGCACAGCCGAGGCCGCCCGGCGGACGCTGGATGAACTACACGAGGACGGACCCCTCGCCCGCCGCCGGACTGCCGGTCGGCTGATTTACTGGCGCGAAGACGACGAGCAGCGTGGGGGACAACCGGGCGGTCCGCCGGCGGGGCTGGGCGAGAATAGGACGGGCACCCTCCGGAACGCCTCGATACGACCCCCATCGAACGGCAGTAACACTGGTGGCAGACGTTTATACGATGGCAGGCGCAACAACAGGATATGAAGCAAATCGTCTCCGACGAGGCGGTGTTGGGTGGCACACCCCGACTCGACGGGACGCGGATCGGTGTCGTCCACATCTATCGTCAGTACCAGAACGGGGCGTCGCCGGAGGCCATCGCGAGCAACTACGACGATGTCACCGTTGCCGACGTCCACAACGCGCTTGCGTTCGTTTTCGACAACCCGGCGCTGCTTCGGGACCAGGAGACAGCCGAGGAGGAGGCGATCGAGCGGATCCGGACACAGCGACCCGTCGATCCCGAAGAGTTCAAACCGCAGATATAATGCGATTGCTCGTCGACGAGAACGTGATTCCGGCCCACGTGTCCGCACTCGATTCTGCGGGCTACGATGTCCTCGTGACTCGATAGCTGTACACCAATAGGGGTATAAAAGTGTATCACAACTGGATACAGCACCCGACTCTGGATCGCGAACGCGGGGGCAGTGGCGAGTTCATCCCGACAGTGACACCAGACCGCGTCCTCTCCGTTTTCGACGCGGTCGAGGGATCGGTGATCACGTCCGACGACGTCGCGACCGAACTCGGTTGCACGACCGAGGCCGCCCGCTGGACACTCGAGGTGTTACACGAGGATGCCCGATCCAGTCGCCGCAGGACTGTCGGGCGACTAATCGACTGGCGGGTGGCCTGGAGGACGTTACCAAATTATTGGTCCTGATTGTCGGCAAGCGGTCGGAGGACCGCTTCCGATGTGGCGATAGCGAGTCGACTCCCCGTAGACAATCTAACCGACCACAGCCCGACACGGGTGCCGACTGCGATACATACAGACTCCGTTTGCGTGTCAGATGTTGGCCGGATCGATCGCGCCGACATCCACAGCCCGCTCACGCCGTCCGTCGGGCTCATCCTCCTGCTTCTCGGACGGATGCCGCGGTAGCGCGTCGGTCGAGAGATAGCGCTCGTGACGGTGTCTACGGGTTTTCACGCGGTGCTTGAAACCCGAGGGGCCGGTTTCACGCGGTGCCAGAAACTTTTCACGGAGGCCGAGATCCGTTTCTGGCGTATCAATACAAAGGAGCGTGGTTTCGATATGTAAGCCAAGCGATCCGGGGGTGACGTGGGGATGTCACGTGCGCTCGGACATGAGTCGCATGCGACAACAATCTAAGAACCTATGAAACGATACACACTCAGCGCGCGCGTGAATCGTGCAATCAGTACGCGGCCGCAGTCGACTACCGGCGCGTTCGCGGGCGTTGAAGCCGCCCGTGGCAACGTCGATGTAACCGAATAAACGAACCGGCACGGACTGTCTGACCCATCTCGAAAAATGAACCGCACCGTCACTCTCACACTCGTTCTCATTGTCCTCCTCGCCGGCGCGACCGCCACCGCGGCCGCGTTCACCGGCGGCGACGAGGTCGCCGCTGACTCCGCGGTGTATCTCGAGCGCGCCGACAGCGACAACGCAGAGCGGTACGTCCAGTTCGACGAAAACGACGAGATCTACCTCCAGTTTGAGCGCCTTCTGCAGAACAGCCTCACTCGGGCCGATGATCTGTTTGTACTCGGATTCGACGGCGACGAGCCGACCGAGATCCGCCTCGAAAGCACCGATGACCGGGTCACGCTTATTCGGATGGACACCGGCGAAACCTTCGGCAACGACACGGTCGAACTCAATCAGAGCGAGTCGGTGCTGTTCGGCGCGGAAATCGAGACCGGCACGGAGGGATTCACCAGCCGTATCGAGTTTGAGGTGCGTGTTCCCGAGGGTGTTGACGATATCCCTGAGGATACTGGCGGTGGCGGTGGTAGCGACGTCGGTACCGACGCTGCCTCTGCGGACGGCGATACCTCTGAGGATGACGATACGACCGACACAGCCACTGAAACCGGTCTTGGCGCTGGGATCGGGGCGACCGGTATCGACACCGACACTGGAATCGGGTTGATCGAGATCTCCGCCCTCGGCGAGGGCATATCAGTGGCCGTTATGGGCGCTCTTGCAGCGATTCTCTCGCTCAGCTACCTCTATCGGGCCCGGGTGGCTGCCGGTGGACAAACGGGGAATCAGGAGTAACCAGCACAATGGCAACGACAGTTGACACCGAGAGTACACCGACGGCCGACCGGGAGGCACACACAGCCGAGTCGTTCGGTGACGCCGTCCGCCGGGTTGTTCGGCTACCGGACGCAGTCATTCTCCTGTTTCCCGCTGCGGTGTTTCTCGGAGTTGGCATCTTCCCGCCGGGCGTTCGGCAGCAACTGGCGTTCTCTTACGGCGACCCGGATGTGTTGACGGCGTTTACTTCGCATTTCGCTCACGCCGACGCTGCCCACCTGCTCCGGAATCTTGCGGGATATCTGATTATCGTCCCGACGGTGTATCTCCTCTCAGTCCTCGCGGGGCGTCGTCAACTGTTCTATACCGTTTTCGTCGTCATCCTCGCTGCGTTCCCGTTCGTGCTATCAGGGCTCAACCTCGTTGTCCCTCGCGAAGCGCTCTCGTTGGGTGCCTCAGGGCTCACACTCGGCTTTGTCGGCTATCTTCCGGTCGCCGTTGCTGCGTACGTCCGCCGCTGGTTCGGTGTTGATGATGTCGTCCGGCGCGACATTGCTGGCGGACTGTTCTTTCTCGGACTGATTGTCATCATCCCACTCGTCGTGGCTGCGTTCCGACCAGTTCTTGCGATCGTACTGACCGCTGTTTCGGTTCTTGCCGTTCTTGGATACGGTCTCGCGCTGCGAAACTCTGGAATCGATCGTGAGACGCTTCGAAAATCGCCACCGGGGTTCGCTGAATTCGGCGTCTGGTCAGGTTTCGTGCTTACTGCCGCACTGATAACTGGATTTGCGGCGGACCCTCTCTCGGACGCCGGTCTCGTGAACATGTATACGCACTTTTTGGGGTACGCGCTTGGATTCCTGAGCAGCTACCTCGTCGTGCTTTTCTTTTCCGGTGACAGTGAACTGTGATCTCTGATCCGAGATCGGTCACATAAACTCGGACGTGATTTACCCGGATCCAACGGTGAACTGTTGATCCATCTCGTATGAATAAAAAAGCCAGCCGATTTCCTGTTTTGTCGCCTGCCCCGGTGGCTACGGCCGCCGACGAGAACGAACAGTGAGCCATGAGTTCACTGTCGTCCGACTGTCTCACCTCGCGAACGTCGATACACGTCGCCACCGTCTCGGTGGGTACGGACTGGCGGCCGCCCGTCGTTCTCACCGGTACAGCTTCGACAACAACGACCGTACCGACCAGTTCGACGGCCGCTCTCGCTTTCGGTTTCGAACCCGTCCGCTCCCGATCAGCGCGTAGCTGAGCAGGAACATCGAGCCGCCCAACATCGCATTGATCACCACAAGCGGCACCAGTGGATGCACCTGATACAGCCCGGTGATAACCGGCTCGGGAAGCACGGCGAGATACCGCCGTTCTTCGAGAAACAGCCGGTAGAAGCCGGTTTCGTCGGGCGCTGTCCGGGTTACTTCCACTGATTGCTCTGCTTGCCCCCCGACCGCAACGTGGCGCTCACTTACCGCGATCTCGTCGCTGCCGGGCTCAAAGTACACCTGCACCCCCAGCACGCCGGCGTTCGGCACGAGGAACTCCTGGGTGTCGGACTCGCCGGACCGAATCACATCCGGCCTGTCCGAATCGAACTCCGCGCTCACCACGCCGAACTCGTGGGTCTCGCTCGGCACCACCATCGCCATCGTTGCCGCACCCATCACCACCATCGCGAACACCCCCGCAATAAGCAACACTGAGGTGCCTTTCTCTCTCGTTCGATCGCGTTCGCGGTTCTTTTGTTTGCCACCCGAGAGATATGCGTCGGCGACGTAAGCCACGATCGAGAGGCCGAAAAAGAGGTTTGCGAGCCCCTGGGTTCCGAGGAACAACCGCGTTCCGAACGTGACGGCCAACTGCTGTTGGAGGCTTTCGAGCCCGCCCTGTATCGCCAGCGCAGCCGTTCCGAGATGCGGAATAGTCACTACCGAGCCGCCGGGCTGCCAGGCTTTCGCCACGATCTGTGCGTCCTGAACGGGCGGTTCGTTGTTGTCCTGGTCGGTGAACGGATTGGCATCTCCCCGTGTGATGTACCCCCGTTCGCCCTCGCCGACGACGCGGTGGGTTGTGAGGCCACCCCCCTCGATTTCCTCGGCATCGAAGGTGATTACATCACCCTCTTGCACGTCGCCGCTCACCGCCGTTGGAATCGCGACAAATCCGTCGCCGGTCCGGATTGTCGGCTCCATACTGCCGGTCTCGACGAAGCTCAACAGAATCGGCTGGCCGAGAAACTGTCCGGCGATAAGGGCAACCGCGACAATAACAACGAGCACGGTAAGTGCGGTTCCGACGTGGTCTTTGAGCGTCATCGTGTCTTTGACCGGTCTCGCCGTGGTTGTACAGTGCCGTCACATATCAATCTACTGAATTTTTCTCCCCGACCCAAGCCGAATCTTTATCAATTGCTGTCGTGTTGGTTGAACGTAATGACGACTGCGAGTGAATTTTTGCGGCCCCTCCCCACCACGCGCCGCCAATCTGTCGCCGGTGTGTGGGCTGTTCGCGGCGCTGCCCGGAACGGTCGTCGAGCGGAACGCTCACCCGACTGTTTCGCACCACGACCGGCTGTTTCGCCGCTCGGGAGGTCGCGATGAGCGACCGGCGACTCAGACTTCGGGCGCTTATTGACGCGCAGTTCGTGGGTATTCTCCTGGTGATTCTGGTCGCCGGTGTCGGGGGCGCGGCGCTCGCGTACGGCCCGTACGTCAGTCCTGAAACGGTGACCGAACAACAAACCGAGACCGTTTGGAGCGTGACGACCGAGCACACCCACAGTGCAACCGTTACTGAGCCGAACCCGGCGTTTGAGGTTGAGACCACCCTTTCGGACAGAAACACCTATCCGGCACGTGTCGCCCCTGTTTTGGATGTCGCTGTCGACGTATCGTACGACGCGACCACCGCCGAGGACGTAACGGTCACCACTGACTCGTTGCTCGTGATTGAGAACGTTGAGGAGGACGGCGAGACGGTTTTCTGGCAGGTTGACGAGCCACTCGGTGGAACCAGTGAGGCGGCTGCGCCTGGCGAGCCGATCGGTACGGCCTTTTCGATCAATATGAGTGCGGTCGACGAACAGATTTCCGAGATCGAGTCCGAGCTCGGCTCCTCTCCCGGTGAAACCAACGTGTACGTTCGGACCTCGGTTTTGCTCACCGGGACGGTCGAGGGCGACTCGGTCGAGTACAGCAACACGGTCGATCTGCCGATGAGCGTGAGTTCCACCGAGTACGTCGTTGAGAGCGACGGCACCGAGGTCGACCCGATTGAAGAGACCTCGGTTGTCGAAACCCAGCGCGAGTACGGTTCGCTGCACCGGATTGTTGGCCCGGTCGTTGCGTTCGTGAGTCTGCTCGCAGCCGGAGGGTTGCTTGTTGCCCGCAGACAACAGCGCTTTGCGCTTTCTGCGGCCGAGCGCGAGTATCTCGCATACCGTGCGGATCGAGACGAGTTCGACGAGTGGATCACGCAGATCCGGCTTCCAACCGAGGTGCTTCAACGAACACAGGTTCAAGCGGAATCGCTTGCGGATCTCGTTGATCACGCGATCGACTCCGACCGGGGCGTGATTCAACATCCGGTGACAAACCAGTACTACGTGCTTTCGGAGGATCTCATCTACACATATGCCCCACCCACCGATCCACGAACGCCCTCGCCGGCCGCCGCACTTGGCGTGCCAGACGACATCGACACGGACGACGGCACCGACGACACAACCGCCCGTGCTGGCGATGCGGACGCGGGTGCTGGCGGTACGGACGCGGGTGCTGGCGGTACGGACGAAAGCGTCAGTGACGCGGACGACGAGAAAACCGCATAATATCGGTGCGCCTGCGGTGCGTGAAACACCCTCAATTCGTGCCGTCGGTTCTTATTCGTCGGCATCGTTGAGCCGTTCGAGCACCACGCCAACGACGGCCATCAGGAGAATGAAGCCGGCGAGCGCCGCGACGAGGGCCAGCGCGCCGGTTTCGGGCAGGTCGTCACCGCCGTTGTAGACGATGCCGATCGTGACGAGCGACGCGACGAACAGGCCGACGGCAACCAGCGAAATAATCGTTTGCCGACGGACTTCCGCGTCGATTTCCATACGTCGGGTTTTTCCGGCCATTGCAAAAGCGCTTCGAAACGGTCGACCCGCTTGCCGTTTTGCGACACCGTTCGTGTGCTGGCTGTGTCATGTCCGGCGAATTCGGTGGGTCACTCCTGGAACCGACTCAGAGATCGTCGAGTGTGGTTCGTTGGCTGTGGCCGACAAATTCGTCGAAGTCGATTCCCTCGGCGAGCGCGGTTTCCTTTTTTACGCGGTAGTTGCCGCCGTCGGTCACGTGGAGGTCGCCGGGATGGAAAAAGTACCAGTCCTCGCGGTCGAACCGGATCGCAATCCGGCTTTTTGCACCGAAGTTTTGCGCAAAATAGATGAGCGCCTCGACCTCCTCGCCGCTCAGATAGATCGGTCGGCCGCTGCTGGCTTTCGCCTCGATGGCGTAAAACCGCTCGCCGTCGCCCGCGAGCACGTCGGGCAGTTCGCGTTCGGTTGCGCTTCCACTGGCGGGCGCGCGCATCACGGCGAATCCGTTCTCGTCGAGTCGGTTGACGAGTTCGCGTTCGCGTCGGTCGCCCTTTCGGTTTGCACTCATTTCGTCGAATCGGCCGCCGCGTCGCCCTCGCGTTCTTTGCGCGCATCCGCCAGCGAGTTCGAACCGATATAGATGAACACGAGCGACGACGAGACGACGATGAGTCCGAGTGTCTCCCAGCCTTCGAGGTGTATCGCCATCCCGAGGACGACGAGAATCGCCGCCAACGACATATATGCCCAGCCGATTTTCATACCGGACGGTCGCGCTTTGTCCTCTTAAACGGTCGGTGTTTCTTCGCAACCGGCGTGACCGGGTCGCTACGTGCCGTGATCCCAACTGCCCATATACTCGCGTTGCTCGTCTGTCAGCGAGTCGTGGGCGACACCCTCGGCTTGGAGTTTGATTTCGGCGACCGTGCGGTCGAGATCGTCGGGAACGTTGTGAACGCCAGCCGTGTACTCGCTGCCGTTGTCGGCTAACTCGCGAACGGCAACCGCCTGCACGCCGAAGCTCTGATCCATCACTTCGACCGGATGACCGAGCGCGACGGGCGCGGCGAGGTTGACGAGTCGGCCCTCCGCCAACACGTTGAGCCGGCGTCCGTCGGGCATCTCGTAGGCCTCGACGCCGTTTCGCGCCTCGAAGTGGTCGACCGCGCGGTCTTCGAGTGCAACAAGGTCGATCTCGATGTCGAAGTGGCCGGCGTTGGCGAGCAAGACGCCGTCTTTCATTTCGTCGAAATGTTCGTCGATGACGACATCGCGGTTGCCCGTGGTCGTCACGATTAGGTCGGCCTCGGCGGCCGCCTCGGCCATCGGTTTCACGTCGTAGCCCTCCATGTGGGCTTCGAGCGCCTTGCGTGGGTCGACTTCCGTGACGGTCACGTTGGCGTTCTGGCCGGCCGCTTTTTTCGCCACGCCTTTTCCACAGTAGCCGAAGCCGGCGACGACGACGTTTTTGCCCGCAAATGAGAGGTTCGTCGTCATCGCGATCGTCGCCAACGCGGACTCGCCGGTGCCGTGGACGTTGTCGAACAGCGTCTTCATCGGCGTGTCGTTGACCGCGAACACGGGGTACTCGAGCGCGTCGTCGCGCTCCATCGCGCGAATCCGGTGGACACCCGTCGTTGTTTCCTCACACCCGCCGACGATTCCGTCGATCAACTCGGGATACTCCTCGTGAATCCGGAAGATCATGTCGCAGCCGTCGTCGACCGTGATCGTCGGCTCGTGGTCGATCACGGCGTCGATCGCATCGTAATACTCCTCGTCGCCGACGCCGCGAACGGCATACGAGGTGATGTTCTCGTGGGCGTCGAGCGCGGCGCTCACGTCGTCGTGTGTCGACAACGGGTTGCAGCCGGTGATTGCGACCTCCGCGCCGCCGAGCGCGAGCAGTTCGACCAGATTGGCCGTTTTGGCTTCGACGTGCATTGCCATGCCAATCGTCTCGCCGGCCAGCGGCTGGTCGGCCTCGAACTCCTCGCGGAGCGCCTGCAAAATCGGCATATGCTGCAGCGCCCACTCCATTTTGCGTCGTCCCTCGGTTCGTGCGGCCTCGGGGGCTTCGAGGTGCGCAGAAACCGGCGGGTAGGCTGATTCGCTCATGGGTTGTGTTCGCCACAGACGGTGAAAACGGTACCGAAGAACGCTCCACGTCGACCGCGTCGGCTACAAGAGACCGCGTCGTCGCTCTCGCTCCCACGTCGTCGCGTCGCTCCCGCGGTCATTCGGCGCGTGCGACGAGGTCGGCGGCTGCGGTGGCGGCACGCCGTTTCACGTCGCGTTCATCGAGCGTCTGTACCTCGCGTTCGTTCATCAACACCGTCCCGTCACAGATCGTGTGCCGGACATCCGAGCCACGCACCGCGTAGGCGAGGTGGCTGACGTAGTCGTGGACCGGCGTGAGGTGTGGCGCGTCGAAGTCGACGACCGCGAGGTCGGCAACGCCGCCTGCCTTGATTCGGCCGGCGGGCAGACCGACCGCCTCCGCACCGTTTTCGGTCGCCATCCGAACCACCGATTCGGCGGCCACGTCGCGGGCGTCGCCCGCGGCCAACTTGCCGACCATCGCCGCATCGCGCATCTCGTCAAACAGATCGAGGTCGTTGTTCGAGGCCGCGCCGTCGGTGCCGATGGCGACGTTCACGCCCGCATCCAGTAGACGCTGTACGGGCGCAATGCCGCTGGCGAGTTTCATGTTCGAGGCCGGACAGTGGACGACGCTCGCACCGCAGTCGGCCAGTAACTCGATTTCCGCGTCGTCGACGTGGACGCAGTGGGCGAGAAAGTCGCCCTCGGCGAGCAGTCCGTGGTCGTCGGCGTACTCCAGCGGTCGAACGCCGTGTTCGGCAACGATGGGGTCGACCTCATCTGTCGTCTCGTTGGCGTGGTAGTGGATCGGAATTCCCTCTGCTCGGGCTTTTTCCGCGAACTCGGCGAGGAGTGGATTTTCGGCGGTCGTCAGCGAGTGCGGCATGAGCGCCGTCGTGATTCGACCCTCGGCCGCGCCGTCGAACCGGCGGGCCATGTCGAGGCTCTCCTCTGCATCTGCGCGGGCCGCCTCCTCGTCTTTGCCGATCGTAATGAACGAGTGGCTCAGGTTGGCACGAAGCCCCGACTGAGCGGTCGCCTCAGCGATTTCGGGCACCTCGAAATAGGCGTCCGCAAAGCCGGTAATTCCGTTTTTGATGAACTCGACGAGGCCGAGTTCGGTGCCGACGCGGATGTCTTGGGCCGTCAGTTCGCTTTCGACCGGCCAGATGTCTTCGCGAAGCCACGCGCCGAGCGGTTTGTCGTCGGCGTAGCCCCGAAGCAGCGTCATCGCGACGTGGGTGTGGGCGTTGATGAGCCCCGGCATGACGAGCGAGTCGCTCGCGTCGAGTGTTTCGTCGGCGGTGACGTCGCCAACGTCGAGCACGACCCCCTCGGCGCGGTCGACGAGAACGTTTGCCTCGCGAACATCGTACTCCGGGGTGAGAACGTGGCCCCCCTCGATCGAAAAAACGTCCGCGGTGTCGGCTGTCATACCGGCGGCTTGGCGCGCAACTCCCTTAATCAGTCAGGGTTGCCGGCCGAGCGGTCGGCGTTGTCCTCGTCGGTCGCGTGGGCGACTCTCGCTTGGCGTCGCGTGGGCGACTCTCGCTTGGCGTCGTGTGGCTGATTCTCGTTCGCCGTCGTGCGGCCGCATCGGTTCGCATTCTGGGCTCGCTCAGCGCTCGGCGGCCGCGCGAAGCCGCTCAATTCGCTGGCCAAGCGGCGGCTGCACCGACACCCACGTCTGCCAGCCGGCGGCTTCGGGTTCGACACCCCGAATCGACGCGACGGTCTCGAAGGCGTCGGCGAGTTCGCTGGGGCTGATGTGTGTCGCGGCCGCACGGTCGGCTGCGAACTGGAGTTGCCGGCCGATCCAGAACAAGGCCAGCGCGGCAATCGCGAGCGCAAAGAGGCCGTCGGAAAACGACACCAGGCCGCCGAACATGGCGGTCGCAATGGCGATCACCGCGGCCGACGCGAGCAATCGGTACTCGACGTAGTAGTGTCGCGCCCGCTCGGCCTCCGCCGCCAGCAACCCGCGTGCCGTATCGCCGTCGAGTTCCGTCAGGACGTAGTCGGTGACGATCAGCCGACGCCGACCCGGCAGGCCGCGAACCGAGACCTGAATCGACTGCTCGCCGACGGTGTCGACGACGTCGATGCCGGCCGGCTCGTAGCCCGACGGTTCGAGCAGCCCGTCGAGCGTGTCGGCCTCGCGTCCCGTTGGCGACCGGCTGTCGCGAAGCGAGTGGACGACCAGCGGGGCGACCAGCGCAGCGAGCAAAAAGAGGCCGACTGCGGCGACAACGAACCAGAGCGGGTCGATAACGACCTGCAAAACACCGGCCGGGGCCGAGAGCGACTCGATAGATGTCCCGAGCGCGCCGCCGCCGGTCGCGATTAATAGGGCCGAGAGACCGGACATACAGGCGGCTCGGTTCGAGAGCGTCATAGCGGTTGCGCTCTCGGCGTGCCTTTCGTCGGCGCGCCTCGCCACGTCGAGAGGGAAAGACAGTTGACCTACCGGCGAGAGGGTCGGGTATGCGCATTGCCGTACCCAATAAGGGGCGTCTCCACGAGCCGACGGTCGAACTGCTCGAACGCGCCGGGCTCACCATCGAAAACGGCGCAGACCGAAAGCTCTACGCCGAAACCGTCGATCCGGACGTGACGATTCTCTTTGCTCGCGCCGCGGACATCCCCGAGTACGTCGACGACGGTGCGGCCGCGGTCGGCATCACCGGGCTCGACCAGGTTCGCGAATCGGGCTCCGAGCTGGTCGACCTGCTCGATCTCGAATTCGGCCGGTGTCGACTCGTTCTCGCCGCACCCGAAGACGGCGAGATCACCGACCCCGAACAGCTTGCGGGCAAAACGGTCGCCACCGAGTTTCCCCGGATCACGCGAACCTACTTCGAGGAGCGCGGAATCGACACCCAAATCGTCGAGGTCACCGGTGCGACCGAACTCACGCCGCACGTCGATATGGCCGACGCAATCGTCGACATCACCTCGACGGGCACAACGCTCGCGGTCAACCGTCTCGCCATCATCGATGAGGTGTTGGCCAGTTCGGTTCGGTTGTTCGCCAACCCCGATGTCGTTGACGACGACAAGGTCAAACAGCTCGAAACCGCCCTCCAGTCGGTGTTGGCCGCAAACGGGAAGCGGTATCTGATGATGAACGTTGACCAATCGAATCTCGACGCCGTTCGCGACGTGATTCCCGGTTTGGGCGGGCCGACGGTCATGGATATCGCTGGGGGCGACGATGTTGCGGTTCACGTCGTCGTCGACGAGCGAAACGTGTTCGAGGTGATCAACGATCTCAAATCCGTGGGTGCGACCGGAATTCTCGTCACCGAAATCGAGCGGTTGGTCGAGTAGTCCGTTCGAACGCCCTGCGATTTTTGTCGAATCTGTTTTTCCCGTCTCTCTTGGCGTTAGCCCGGTGCAGTCATCGCAATCGCGAGCACCCCGAACAGAACCGTTCCGAGGAGCACGGTGACAATGACGTGTATCGCGGTGATGTAGACGCTGGTCCGCCGCGGTTGCCCGTAGAGCCAGTGGATTGCGAACCCGTCGACGACGAGCGCAACGAACACCCCGATGCCGCCCGGCACCGACAACAGCGGCGTGCCGACCGAAACGAGTGCGGGGCCGATTCCGACGCCGAGAGCGGTGACGACCGGCACCTCGCCCAGCACGTTGCGGGCGGCGAGATGTGCGGTCACCGAAAAAAACAGCGCGAGCAGCCCGACGGTTCCGATGACCGCCAGCGGCGTTGGCTCGGTGGTCAACACCACCGGCGTCGACAGGGTGACGGGCGACATACGAGAACCGAGGAACTCGTGGGTGTCGAATCTATCGTTTTGATATGGATTGTTGCGTTCCGACTGGCACCGACCGACGTTGTTGCGGCGGTGTCGCCGCCGGCAGTCTCAGTCGAGCAGTCCGAGCTCGTCGAGCCGTTCGATAATCACGTCGACCGCGTCGCCGGCGTCGCTCGGCTTTTTGCCGCCGGTGATGACCAGTTTTCCCGAGCCGAAAAGCAGGGCGACGACCGCGGGCTCGTCGAGGCGGTAGACGAGTCCGGGAAACTGCTCGGGTTCGTACTCGATGTTTTCGAGTCCAAGTCCGATCGCGATGGCGTTGAGGTTGAGCGCGCTGCCGAGATCCGCGCTGGTGACGATGTTCTGGACGGTGATTTCGGGGTCGTCCTCGATCGGAATCTGGAGCTCGCGAAGCTTGTCGAAAACGATATCCAGGCTCTGGTGAACGGCGTCGGTCGAGTTCGCGCCGGTGCAGACGATTTTTCCCGACCGAAAAATCAGCGCCGCCGACTTCGGCTCTTGGGTGCGGTAGACGAGTCCGGGGAACTGTTCGGGGTCGTAGTCGGCCCCTTCGAGATCCATCGCCACGCTCTGGAGATCGAGTTCCTGGCTGATCCCCGTCGAGGCGACGACGTTCTCAATCGAAATCGTGTCTTTGGGATCGCTCATCAGTATATGAGCAAACGGCCGTCTGTGTTATAAATGTGGGCGACCGGTGGTGGCTCCGTCCCCCGATTGGTTCGGGTGCGATGATATGAGTGGTCGACTCGGGCGACCCCCGAATGAGTGCATCGCCACACGCTCACGCATGCGGGGAGACCGACACGCTGATTGCGTCCGTCGGGTTCCCTGCGAACGTGTACTGTCTCGAACTCGCCGGCGACGAGGATCGGTTTGCGGCCTGCGAGGCCGCCGCGGCGGCAACCGCTGTCAAGGTCGTCGCTCCCGGCCTTGCGACCGCCCGCGGCGTCGACCTCGCCCGTCTCCGAACGCTCGCGTACACCCGCGCCGCAAGCGACTGTTTCGCTCGCACCGACGCCGACATCGCGTCCGCCGAGCGCGCGCTGTCGGTCGCGGCAATCGAGCGAACCGGGTCGGTCGCGGTTCGCGCCCGCGACGTTCGCTCGACGACCGGCGTGAGCACGCAGGCGGCCGAACAGCGCCTCGGAAGCGTGTTGGTCGACCGCGGCTTTCGCGTCGACCTCGACGACCCCGATCACGAACTCCGCGCGCTGTTTTCGGGTCGCGACGACGACTCGGTGTGTCTGCTCGGCTGGCTGGCCGCCGAGAGCCGTCGTGATTTCGGCGAGCGCCGGCCGACCGACCGCCCCTTTTTTCAGCCGGGCAGCATGGCCCCGATCGACGCCCGCGCGCTCGTCAACATCGCCGGTGCCGCTCCCGACACCACCGTCGTCGATCCCATGTGCGGCACCGGTGGCCTCCTGTTGGAGGCCGCACTGGTCGGCGCGGACGTGGTCGGTCTCGACGCGCAGTGGAAAATGACTCGCGGTAGTCGGGCAAATCTCGATGCGATCGGCTCCGCCAATAGCGTCACCGACAGCGACACCGACAGCGACACCGACAGCGACACCGACACACCCGCCGCGCCGACGGCCACG
>OBKM01000815.1_pt1 | contig 14265 bp, 10 predicted proteins | sample 1519691 | NCBI WGS metagenome assembly OBKM01 (sample SAMEA37050418, study PRJEB22526) | metagenome | biome: saline pan; feature: lake; material: water | place: Egypt | collected 2015 | depth 0.5 m
GGCGTCCAAGACGAGCACGAGTCGGCCCCGCTTCTGCGCCGCGACCCGCCGGAGGAAGGCGAGATCGACATCGGCGACCTCCGCTTCGGGAGCGTGAAGTTCGATGAGGTCGATGAGAGCGAGCTCAACCAGCCCTCGTCGATGAACCAGCAGAATCAGGGCACCGTCGGGATGCCCGAGCTCCTGCGGACCGACATGAATCCGGTGCTCTCCGACAACCAGCTGCTTCCGGAGACGATCATAACGCTTACGGTAAACGCCTCGACCCGAGACGACGTAAACGACGTCCTCCGCCCCCTCGTGGCGATGCACCAGCGGATGCCGTTTTGCGCCGTACGTAACGCGGACATCGCGCGCCTTATGCTGAACGTGGGCGTCGGGAGCGACAATCGGGAGCGACTTGAAGAGCTGCACCCGAACCTGAGCTCCGATGAGATCGACCAGATGGCCGCCGCCCTCGACGAGGGCGAGCCGAGTCGCGTCTGGGTCCCCGTCACGATGCGCAACCTGACGGTGCAAGCCCAGCCGGGCGCGCCGGATCTCTACCAGGTGCACCTCGTGGTGCGATATGCAAATGTGCAGGCGTACGTGCCGGATCTTTTCTTCTGGGAGGAGACCTCCGACGCCGCCCAGTGGGCGCAGTACCTGGGGCTCCGCAGCGACAAGGGGTCGGAAGTGAGTGAGGTCGACCTGCCCGGGCGCCCGATGGGAAGCGCCCAGATCATAACCCGCGACGGCCAGTCGGTAGTCGCCCAGCCGCCCCGTGAGATGGATCCGAAGCAGACGGCGAGCCCCCACCAGTCCTACGTCTTCAAGAAGTTCTACCGCGGGCTGCTTGAGGAGTACGACCCCGGCGTCTACAACGAGATGCTCGAGGGGGAGGGCCGAAGCGGTGGCCTGAAGCCGATTGGCACCGCTCAGAGCGGAGACGAAGTGTACGAGCCGGCCTACCCTATCAGCGACCGGACGCGCCTCTACGAGACGTATGACCCGACCTCGGACCTCGGGCTTCGCTTCGAGATCCCGTCGGTCGGGAGCCAGGAGGAGCGGTTCGGCCAGATGATGCAAGACTTCCAGCAGCGCGCCAACGTCGCCGAGCAGATCCGAAGCGCCGCGCAGCTTCTCACGTCCGGCGAGGACCTGGAGGACATGTACGAGGTGGGCAAGGTGAGCCCGTACATGATCGGCCCCGCCTACGACATCGGCGTCATCATGAGCGGCGTGGGCACGACCACCCGCGCGTTCGATAGAGTCTCCGAGCGGGTGCGGGAGCAGATCAAACACGCCGAGCCGCAGCTCGCCCCGGAGATCGACGCCTTCATGTACGACGGCGGAGAAGTGACGGAGCTCGACGTTGACGCGGACTTCTTCCCCGAGGACTCGCTCGCGAGCGACCTTGTGCGCCAGCGGGGCTTCGCCAATGGCGACGGCATGGTGGACTTCGGCGTGCCGGACAGCCGCTACCAGGAGATTTTCATCCCGTTTACCGATCGGCTGCGGGAGCTGCAGAAGGGGACGCTTGCGGCCTACGCGGATATCATCCACGAAGCTGAGAACAAGGACGGCTTCCACAGCGATTTCAACAGCCGGATGGAGCGGGAGTACCACGCGGAGTTCTTCGACGGCGACGGCGGAGAGTTCGGCGAAGGCGATGGCGGAGGAGACGCCGAGTTTGACGACGAAGCGCCGGGTTTCCAGGACCGCTTCGCCCAGTACATGCTCACCTACGAGTATGTGGCCGAGCTCGCGCAGTGGCTAGAGGGCGAGGGCCACGACGAGCTCGCAAGGCGCGCCCAGGACCTCGCCGAAGCTGTCGCCGAGATGTCGGTCGCCGTCGAGGAGGGGATCGCGTCGGAGCAGCAGTCGATCGAAGAGTTCTACAGCGACGCCGGGCGGCAGATCGACGGTTTCCTCAACTTAGAGCGCGACGCGACCATTGAGAGCCTCTCGGTGAATTTCGGCCAGCGCTTCGGCGACCGCGAGTGGCAGGGCTTTCCGCATCCGGTAAGTCAACACGTAGGGGGTTCAAATGCGGAAGTTACCCTCGAGATTACGACGAACGACCGCCTGCTTCTCGACCAGCTCGGCCAGATGAAGCGCGCCCAGGAGGCGATGGCGGAGCTCCGCAAGTCCGTCGACGTCGTCCCCGCGCTTCTGGACGTATTCGGCGAGGGCAACCTCCTGCGCTCGCTCGGCATCAAGCGGCTCGCGTATCAGAGCCACACGCGCACCGTCTCCGACCAGAACCCCGGCTACTACCAGATCCGCCTCGACCTCGTCCAAGACGAGGAGACGCTCCCGCGGGCCGAGTCGCTCGCGGACGTGGGCGGGCTGCAGTCCGACCAGTTCTTCGAGATGACCTCGGTGAAGCCGCTGCTGATTCCGGCCACAGGGGAGGCTGTGAATTCGGTGGTGGGCGAGGGAAACGGCGCCCGCTCGCCCGTTCGGCAGAGGCAAGTGGGAGAGGGGAAATCCCTATTTCTCGGCGTCAGGGCCTCCTTTTTAGCGCCACGAGCCGCAGAAGGGGCGGCGGGTGGGGCGCGCCCACCAGTGCAGGGCCTGCTCGTGAGGGCGCTTTCGCTGCGCATCAGGTCTGGGCCGTTTGGCAGGGGGCAAGATGGAAACGTCGAAGGCGCATTCAGAGGCGCCCAGTCAGCGCCAGCCACTGGAAAGACGCGGAGAAAGACCCGTAAAGGCGCGGCGCCCCAAGGGGGCCCTGAGCGCGTTGAAGCGGGCCTGCGGGGCCGGTTGCTACGGAGAAACCGCGCCATTACGCATAAAGACGCGGCGGGCCCGCGGCGCGGCAGGGGCGGCCGGTGGGGACGTTTCCGGGAAGAAGGAGCGTGTTACCGAAGATGGACCCTCCCGTAACCGATTATTTACAGAATCCCCTTGACAACCCGGGGGTTGGTTTTGGTATATTGGAAAATAGTGTGATGCAAGTCAAAATGCTCAGCCGCCGCGGCTGGGCTTTTTCTATTTAGGGCTATCTGAGCTCCGCAGGGGACCATCTTCTCTCTCCTCCATCAGGCCGACCTCCCGGGCCAGCACATCACAGGTTGGATTCAGCAACTTGAAATGCCTGCCTCCCACGTCGATCCGCGCAGCAACAGCCCGAGAATTCGAACTGAACGTCTTCCTGTTCAGGGTCGCCTGCAGCCCGAAGCTTTCCCATAGATCACAACTTAGGTTATTTATGCACCCCTCACTGGCGCCGAGCTTGACGTTATGTTTTTGCGGCTTGCTTGTCTTACAAATCCGGACATGGGGTGTCCGGAATGGAGCCATACGGTCCTTATGTTACATGAAGTTGAGCGACATCGAATCGTCTTGTAACTGCTATGTCCCTGCAGAAGACCACCGCGGCCGAGACGCTTCTCCGCCTCCTGCGCCGGGGGGAACGGCTCACTCAGGCCGAAGCCAAGGGGCGTCTCGGCCTCGAGTCGAAGCGCCACGTTCGCCGCCTTATCGCAAAGCTCCGCGAGGAGGGCATTGAAGTTCAGGAAACCCGTCGCGGCCGCAAGAAGGAGTATTTCCTGGCGCCCGCCGACCAGGGGCCCGAGGGGCTTCCCGTGGACCTTACGAACCGCCAGATGCTTGCGCTCGTCGTCGCGGCCGAGGCGGCGCGCTCGGCGCTCGGCCCCACGCCCCTGTCGGAGCCGCTCGCCGAAGCCGCTGGTGAGCTGATCGGCCGCGCCGCCCCACACGTGCTTACTTTCGAGCCAGAGGCGGAGCGCAGCCGCTGGCACTTCGGCGAGGCGCCCTCCGCGGAGCTCGACCCGAAGGTGTTTGAGACGCTCAACCGTGCCGCCGGAGAGCAGCGTTCGGTGCGCGTCGACTACTACACTGCCTCGACGGGTCGTTTCTGGGAGGGGCGCAAGATTGATCCGCTCGTGTTGGCCACGCCGGCGGGCTCGTGGCTCTGCGTGGCCTACTGCCACGAGCGGGAGGCCCTGCGCGATTTTTCGCTTGTCGGGATCAAGGATATTGTGCTTTGTGACCCGGAGGCCGAGGCGGCCTATTTTACGCCGCCGGAGGACTTCGACCCGGAGCTCTACTTCCGAGATCGCTTCGGCGCGCTGGACGGGGACGCCGTTTACACGGTGCGCCTGCTCGTTGAGCCTGGCCGGGCGCCCTACTTTCGGCGCAAGCGGTACCATCCGACTCAGCAGATCGAGGAGGCGCCCGCGGAGCGCGCCGACGGTCGCATGGTCGTCTCCTACGAGGTGGCAGGCCTCGAGGGCGTAGCCCCGTGGGTGCGCTCGTGGGGGCCGGGGGTGAAGGTGCTTGCGCCTGCGAAGCTCGCAAAGCGCATCGTCCAGGATGCGAAGGCGACCCGAAAGCGATACGCTACGAATTGAGGAACATTCTTGCTCGACGCACTAGGACGCTACCAGGCAAATGGCCCGAGTGAACTCACCAGATGCGGGGCGCCCGTTGCGCGTCGGGTCGTTTCGGTATTTTGACATCGAAACGACCGGCTTGCGTCCCGATCGAGGCGGCAAGATTACCGAGATGGCTGTTGCGGATCGCAGCAGCGCGCGTCTCGACTGGCAGCGCGAGCGCGATGGCCGGTCTTTGGCCCGTCAGCTTCCTCTTCTGTTTGACACGCTCGGGGAAGGAGTTGTCGTGGGGCACAACCTGCAATTCGATTTTCGGTTTGTCACGTACGAGGCCGAGCGACGCGGGCTACGTGGCCCGACCATTCATTTCATTGACACGATGCACCTCGCCCGGCAGGCGCTCGATCGGACGCCAGATGTTCAGCTAAACACGCTGCTTTCGCACTTTGATATTACCCCCGACGGCCCGTTACATACGGCGCTTGCCGACGTACGAGCGACCCGCGCGCTCTTCTGGGCGCTTGTCGCGCAGTGTGACCTAAAGACTCTTGCCGACGCAGGAATTCGGCGCCTCGAGTGGTCGACATTTTGACGATACGCAGCGCTCCACGAATCATATTATACGCATTATGAACGGCACGCCTTCTCCATCTGATTTCTGGGCCAAGCTCAAATACAAAAACAACGAGCGCTCAACCGGCGAAATTGTTGCCTGGAACCCACTCCTCGCGCACTCGGCCGACGTCGCTGCCGTCACCGAAGTGCTGCTCCAGCGCACAATTCTACGAGAGCGTTTGGCCACGCTCGTCGGCTGGGACGAACTCTCCGACGTGCACGTGGCGCGCCTCTCGGCGCTTGCGGCGATCCACGATGCGGGGAAGGTCAATCAGGGCTTCCAGAACCGGGCGTTCGGCGAGAAACCCACGGCTGATCACGTTTCGCCCATAGTAAGCATATTTGAAGCTGATCGGCCCGTTGAGTACCTGGAATCGTTGAATGTGATAGAACTGCTTGATTGGTTTCCGGACGGTCATGGCCAGGAGGCGGTCTATCGCTTCTTGCTCGCCACCTGGGGGCACCATGGCCAACCCGTAAAGCCGCAGTCGTTTAATCCGCTTCTTTGGGAGGCGTCTGGCGCGCGCGACCCCCTCGAGGGATTGGAGGAACTTGTGAGTTACGCTCGGAAGTGGTTTCCCAGCGCTTTTAGCGGAGAGGCTCGCCCGTTTCCCATTGACCCGCCACTTCAACACGCCTTCAACGGCGTGCTCACGCTAGCCGACTGGATTGGCTCCGACGCGGACCTTTTTGACTTCGCTGATAGCCGAGAGGATCCCATGCCCCGCGCTCGAAAGCAGGCTCGGGAGGCCGTCGAGCAGCTGTTTTTGGACCCGCAGCCGGCGCGGCAATCGATGAGCTCCGATGCGGGTTTTGACCACATCCTGGAAGATCCGTCCTGGGACCCGTATCCCATTCAGCAGGCCGTGCGCGACGTGCCGATCCGTGAAAACGGTGGGCTCGTTGTACTGGAGTCAGACACCGGGTCAGGCAAAACAGAAGCTGCGCTCGCGCGGTTCGTGCGGCTCTTCCAGGTCGGACGAGTTGATGGCATGTACTTCGCCGTCCCTACGCGCACCGCGGCGCAGCAGTTGCACGAGCGCGTAAGGGAGGCCGCCAAGCGGCTCTTTCCAGAAAACGCCCGTCCGCCCGTTGTGCAGGCGGTGCCTGGATATATCAAAGCCGACGACGTGGAAGCGACGCGGCTTCCCGGCTTTGAGGTGCGCTGGGACGACGCCATCGAGCATCGCGGATGGGCGGCGGAGAGCTCGAAGCGCTACCTTGCGGGCCCTATTGTGGTGGGCACGGTGGATCAGGCGCTCCTTTCGGCCCTACAAGCGAGTCACGCTCACATGCGTGCCGCTGCGCTTATGCGCCATTTCTTGGTGGTTGACGAGGTCCACGCTTCCGACGCGTACATGACGCGTCTCATGGATCGCGTGCTGGGCCAGCATCTGGCAGCCGGCGGACATGCGCTTCTTATGTCCGCGACGCTTGGCGCTTCTGCGCGGGTGCACCTCACGACCGGCGGCCGGGCGTCCGTTCCGTGCCTCGAAGAGGCCGTAGGACAGGACTATCCGTTCGTGACCTATGCCCGTGCGGCGCGGCAGGAGCCCGAACACGTCCATGCCGCTTCGTCGGGGAAGAGCAAGACCGTAGAGCCCGACGTGCGTCCGCTCGCTGGCGATGCCCAGGCCGTGGCCGAACTGGCTCTGGAGAATGCCTGGCAGGGCGCTCGCGTGCTCGTCATTCGCAATCTCGTCGACGATTGCATGGCTGTCCAACGCGCCCTGGAAGACCGCGCGGGTCGTGACACAGCGCTGCTCTTTGGCGTAAATGAAACGCCGGCTCCGCACCACTCGCGCTTCGCGCCCGACGACCGGCAAGAGCTGGATAGGGCTATCGAGGAGACCTTCGGCAAAGACGCGCTGGAGCGTGGCGTGGTTGCCGTCGCCACGCAGACCGTCGAGCAGAGCTTGGACCTCGACGCTGATTTGATGATTACCGATCTCTGTCCGATGGACGTGCTCCTCCAGCGCATCGGCCGCTTGCACCGGCACAGCCGCGCCCGGCCTGATGGATTCGAGACGGCGCGGTGTGTGGTGCTCACGCCGGAGGAGCGAGACCTCACGCCCGCGATCACGGGCGACGGGTCGGCCATTAAAGGCCAGCACGGCCACGGTACGGTCTATGACGACCTACGCGTGATCGAGGCCACGTGGCAGGTGCTCGAAGACGACGCCTTGGCACCCTGGCAAATCCCCGAGGACAATCGCCAGCTCGTCGAACGCGCGACGCATCCGGAGCCGCTCCGCACGATCGTTGAGGACGGAGGCGACGCCTGGGACCAGCACGAGCAGTGGGTCCTCGGCGCCCGGCAGGCCGACCTGCAGGCGGCGGGCTACGTGGAGCTCGACCGCAGTCAGCATTTCGGCGAGGAGCTCTTTCCTGACGATTTGCAGAAGGTTCGAACGCGCCTCGGCCAGGACGACCACCGGATTCTGCTCCCGGAACCCATCCTCGGTCCTTTTGGCAAGACGATCGGCGAGCTGTCGGTGAGCGAGTGGCAACTCGGCGAGCCGCCCGAGACGGAAGAGGCCTCCGACGTCACCGCGTTTGAGGGCGGATTTCGGTTCGCGTTTAGCGGGGAGACATTTCAGTACGATCGATTTGGGCTCGCGGTGGATTGAGCGTTCCGAAGCTGTGGGGCTCTGTGCTCCAGATAGCCGCTCGTGCGTATTCAATGGGCGGACATTGGATGTCCACCTTACGAGGTAGGCATTTTATCTTTTGTATCGCAGTAGCTACGTTGCTTTACCAGCAACTCTGCTGCGTGGGGGTTTATGACATTCTGAGACTGCGATTCTATAGAGCACGCCAAGACGCGACTGTTCGCCACTCGCCTTCATCACGCGCACCGAGATGATGATGCGCCATTCTCTGCTCGACGATCCTCTTTTCCGCGTGCGCCAGCCGGACGAAACGGTGGTCGACAGCACGCTTCCGGAGATGCTTCACCGCCTCGCTAGGGAAAACATCCTTGGCTTCGAAGCGCTCCAGCCGCACCAAAAGCAGCCCTGGTATAGCTTTCTCGTTCAGCTGGCGGCCGTGGCCGTGGCGCGGAGGACCGAGGGCGAGATGCCGACTTCCTCGAATGCGTGGCGCGACGCCCTACTTGGCTTGGTTGATGGCAACGAGGCCGCCTGGCATCTGGTCGCCGGGGACCTGTCGCAGCCCGCGTTCATGCAGCCTCCTGTGCCTGAAGGGGCGCTCGATGCGGCGAACTATAAAGCCGACATTCCTACACCTGACGAGCTCGATGTACTCATCACGTCAAAGAGTCACGACGTAAAGGCGCGGCGCATCCGTCGTCCACGCCTGGAGCACTGGATCTACGCGCTCGTGACGCTGCAGACGATGGAGGGGTTTCTCGGCCGCGGCAATTACGGCATCATCCGGATGAACGGCGGTTTCGGGAATCGTCCCTTGGTCGGGCTAGCTCCTGATCTTTCGTGGGGCGAGCGGTTTCGCCGCGATCTGTCTGTGCTCCAGGCCGAGCGCGACGCCCTGGCCGATCGCTACGCGCTCGACGGGCACGCCCTAATTTGGACCGAGCCCTGGGACGGTGCAAAGGAGAGCGGTATACCGCTGGATGCCTGCGACCCGTACTTCATCGAAATCTGTCGCCGCATTCGGTTTACCCGAGAGGACGGCGAGTTCATTTGCTGGCGCGCCAACACGAAGGGGCAGCGCATCGACGCGCCCGATGCCCTCAACGGCGACACCGGCGACCCGTGGACCCCTATCGACAAGGGAGAGGGCAAGGCGCTCACCCTTGGAGGGGCGGGCTTTACCTACGAACGTTTGCAGGAAATCTTTCTCAGCGGCAACTACGACCGGCCGCCGGCCCTTCAGTTTCACGACACCGACGGGGGGCACGTCTACCTTGTGGCGCGCACGCTCGTTCGCGGCCAAGGCAAGACGGAGGGGTTGCATCACCGCATCGTCCCGGTGCCGGCCTCGGCCAGCCGCTGGATGCGCGAGGAAGAGCGCCGGGACATTCTGGCAAAGCGCGCCCGGGATCGGGTGGAACAGGTCGCCAACGTTCGCAGCCGCGTGCTCTATCCCGCGATCGGCACGCTGATTGGCGGTGGTGACACCGATGCCATCGAGCACGAAGATGTGGCCCGGTGGCTTGATGCCTTCGACCGCGCCATTGACGCCCGCTTCTTCGACGCGCTCTGGGCCTCGGTCGAGATGGAGCAGGCGGAAGCGCAGAGGCAGTGGCAGGAGGTCTTGTGGGAAGAGGCCCAGGAGCAGTTCCACGACGCCGAGCAGCACGCACCGAATGCCTCGATGCGTTACTGGCGCGCCTGCAGCAGTGCCCAGTCCATTTTCCACGGGGCCGCGCGCGACGCGCTTCCTCACGTGTTTTCCGAATCCGAACCATTCTCCGCATCCGAAGTCCCATGAGTCAATCCCCTGAGACGCAAACGACTGAAACGTCTTCACCAACAGACGACGAATCCATCAGTCCGTCTCGCGCCGTCGGCCGCGCTGCCCGTATGTTGCATCCGGAAACGGGGAGCCTGCCTACTGGCGAGCAGGCGGCGCTTCGCCGCACGTCGCCGGATCGCCCTGTGACCCCTGCGCTCTGGAAGGTGCTTTTGGCGCTTGATCAAGGCGATGCGCCCGACTGGATTCACCAGAAAAAATGGGAGCAGCGCTGGGCTACCTTGCTCATGGGCATGGCCCACTGCGCCGGTTTGCACGACTACGACGTACCGCTCGGTCGGGCCCTCGCCGAGGCCGGCTGGTCGGAAGTGCGCTTCGTGCGGCTCATGGAAGCTGGCGAAGAGACGCTGCCGACACTCATCCGCCGCATGGCGCAGTACCTCGCCAGCAAACAGCAGCGGGCCAACTGGGACGACGCGCGGCGACTCCTCTTCTACCAGTCGGGCGATACGGCCGAAGACATCCGTCTGGGCATCGCCCGCAGCTACTACCGCACCCTCCACGCGCAGAAGGAAAACGACTGATTGGCGGGCCAAAAGAGTTCTCTTCACGCATCACGTTTCACGCAAGCACGCACTACGCTCAAACCTATGTTTATCCAACTCCACGCGCTGACCTCATATCCTGGAACCCTTCTCAACCGAGATGACGCTGGCTTCGCCAAAACGCTTCCGTTCGGCGGGACAACTCGCACGCGCGTCTCGTCGCAGTGTCTGAAGTACCACTGGCGCAACTTCCAGGGCGAGCACGCGCTCTACGATATGGACGTGCCGCGATCGCTACGATCGCGGGAAACGTTCTACCGCCGCCTTGTCAAGCCGCTCGTCGAAGATGGGCACCCGGAGCCACTCGTTGCTGCAGCAGCCCTGGCCCTCCAGGAGCGCCTGCTGTCAGACGATCGGGTGAACCTGTCGCCGCTCAAGAATCTCCTGAAAGAGGAGAGCGACCCGCGGGAAACGCTGGAGACCAATCAGGTAACCATCTTCGGCGCGCCGGAGATGCGCTACCTGCGCGACCTTGCGGCAGACAAAGTTGCTGAGGTGACCGAGGAATTCCCGGCCTTTCTGAACGGGGAGACGCCCGATAGTGGAACGCTCTCTGACGCGGCAAAGGTCCTCCGAGACTTCTCGAAGCGCGATCTACGGAAGAACCTGAAAGGCCTGGAGCTTGCCAGTGGCCTCGACGCCGCGATGTTCGGCCGGATGGCGACGAGCGACGTGCTCGCCCGGGGCGACGCCGCCGTTCACGTGGCGCATGCCTTCACCACTCACGCGCAGGAGAGCGAGAGCGACTACTTCTCCGCCGTCGACGAGCTGCGCCGCGACGAGCCGGAAGAAAGCGGCGAGCTGGGCGCCGGACACATTAACACGCAGGACCTGACGTCGGGGCTCTTCTACAGCTACGTGGTCATCGACGTGCCGCTTCTCGTCTCGAATCTTGAGGGTGTTGGCCGCATCGAATGGCAGGATGCCGACCGAACGCTAGCCGGCGAGGTCGCCCGGCGCTTCGTGCATCTAATGACGACGGTTTCCCCGGGCGCCAAGCTGGGATCGACAGCACCGTACTCCTACGCGCAGTGTCTCTTTGCTGAGACGGGCACCGCGCAGCCACGGACGCTCGCCAACGCCTTCCAGTCGCCCGCACGGACCGACAACGTCTTGGCCAACAGCTACGAGAAGCTGGGCCGATACGTCGACGAAATCGACCAGATGTACGGCGTGCAGACCGATCGCCGGCTGGCCGCAATGGGTCCGACCGAAGCGCTCGTGGAGCGCCTAAAGGTCGACGGCACGACGTCCGTGCCCGAAATCGCCACGTGGACGGCAAACCAAATTCAGGGAGGTGCGTAATGGACGCTTTGATCCTTCGTTTTGACGCGCCACTCATGAGCTTTGGCGCGCCCATCGTCGACAACCGCGGTGAGATTCAGCCTTACCCGGCCCTTTCGATGATGACGGGTCTTCTGGGCAACGCGCTTGGATACGACCATAGCGAGTTTGACCGGCTCGACCGGCTCCAGGAGCGGTTGCGTTACGCCGTTCGACAGGACCGGCGCGGCCAGCAAATTCAAGACTACCAGACCGTCGACCTGTCCAAGCCGTACATGGACGACGATCGGGCCTGGACAACGCGCGGCGAGATCGAAAGTCGCGCGGGCGGCTCGGCGAGCGCCGGCACGCACATTCGATATCGCGACTACTGGGCCGATGCCATCTACACCGTTGCCCTCACCCTCGATCCGGCGGGTGAAGCGCCCACGCTAGGTGCCGTCGCCGAGTCGCTTCGGCATCCGGCTCGGCCGCTTTTTATCGGTCGAAAGACGTGCCTGCCCGCTGGACCGCTATTTGTCGAGCGCCAATCGGCCAGTGGTCTCGTCGAGGCGCTTCGAAGGGCGCCGCTCGCGGCTCGGGCCTCCAAGCGCGACCGGTACCCAGCGTGGTGGCCAACGCATCCAGAGGCCGGCCGGCCCGACGATGAGGTGCCGGTCGAGGAGAACATGCGCGAGCCCGTGACCGACCGCCGCGACTGGGCCAACCAAATCCACACCGGCGAGCGCTGGATTGTTCACGGTTCGATTCAACTTACCAGCTCTGCTCAGACTCATGCCTAAACCTTCTGGCTCGACCTTTCACATGATTCAACTCGAGCTAAAGGCTCGAGAATTAACACGCCTTGGTAAAATGTTAAATCTCCCTCTGCATAGGGTCGATACGGGCTACCTAGTCCACTGCGCCCTTGGGGAGCTCTTTCAAGATCAGGCACCCAAGCCCTTCAGCATCGAAACGGAGGCCCGATCCAACGGAAGTGCCGTGCGCATCCTCGGATATGCCGACGTTGACAGCGACGCGCTACGCGAGCTTGCCAAAGGCTTTGCCAGCCCGGCCGTCTACGACATTGCCCGGTGGGAGCAGTGCGCGTCCAAGCCCATGCCGGAATCATTTCCGCAGGGCATGAGACTCGGCTTTGAGCTCCGCGCCTGTCCTGTCGTTCGCAAGGCGTCGGCCGGTTCGACGCCCGATGGTTCTCGATCCTGGCGGGAGGGGGAGGAGCTCGACGCGTTTCTCTCGGAGGCGTGGGAATGCCCCGATAAAGAGCTCGATCGCGAAACGGTTTACCGCGAGTGGCTCGAGCGCCAGTTCGAGATTCGGGAAGGAGCTGCGCCGAGCAGTATCGGAATGGAGCGTTTTTCCATCGAGCGTATGACGCGCCGAAGTCACGGGGAGGACCGGTCGGTAACCACGATCCAGCGTCCGGACGTCACGCTCACCGGCACCCTCGCCGTAACAGAAAGCGACGCCTTCACGGATCTGCTCCGCAGCGGCATCGGACGGCATAAGAGCTTTGGATTCGGAATGCTGAAGGTGCGGCGAGCGTGACAACTGGAAGCCGACCATCTCGCTCGCTAATTTACAATCCACCGTCTGTCGTTTCCTATGCCTCTCAAAGGACGATTAGGACTCGAGACGGCTCGCGTGCCGCACACGGATCGGCACGGGCTCATGTGGCTCGAACGCGGACGCCTTGCCGTGGAAGACGGGAATCTGGTATTTACCACGGCAGGAACGGACGCACTGGAGGCCGGCCGGTATGATATTCCGTACCAGCAAGTGTCGAATATCTTGATGGGACCAGGCTCGGTCGTGAGTCACGACGCCCTGCGCATTCTAGCCCGGCGCGATACGGGACTTCTGGCCGTCGGCTCGAAGGGCGTGCGGCTTTACGCAGCCAGCATGCCGTTCGGTCCGGATCGCGCCAAGCGCGCTCGCCAGCACGCGATGCTCTGGAGCGACGAGGAAACGCGCGTCGAGATCGCGCGGCACATGTACAAAATACGGCTCGGCGGGTCGCTACCGCCGCACCGCCGCGACCTCGATAGCCTGCGTGGGATGGAAGGCAGTCGCATGAAGCAAGTCTACCGCAACCTGGCCAATCAGTACGACGTGCAATGGGATGGCCGCCGCTACGATCGCCACGATCCCGACTCGAACGATCCTATTAACAAGGCTATCAACCATGCCGCGACGGCCGTATATGCGGCGGCCCGAATTGCCGTGGCTGTAACTGGCACCGTACCGCAGCTCGGCTTTATTCACGAATCATCCGGCCATGCCTTTGCGCTCGACATCGCCGACCTCTTTCGGAGCTCGACGGCGCTTCCCATAGCCTTCCGGGCGACGAAGCAGTTCGAGGATCGCGGCGCGCGCAACATTGAAGCTACGACCCGCAAGCTGGCCGGGCGCACGCTGCGCCAGGACGACATAATTCCCCAGATGATTGACCGAATCAAGGAGGTTCTCGATGTCGATGACAATCGCGGTGACGCGTAACACGCCCGGTCGGTTTGACGGTTTTCTATGCTCGTGCATGCAAGAAATTGCTCCGGGCGTTTACGTAGCGCCGCGGATGAAAAAGGCCGTTCGCGAGCGCGTGTGGAACGTCATGATGGAATGGTCTGAACTCATTCCTGAAGACGGAGGCGTCGTTCTGTTCTGGAAGAGCCAAACGGCCCCGTCGGGACTTGGCATTCGGCTTGTCGGTTGGCCCAAGAAGGAGTTTGTGGACCACGAGGGGATGTGGCTCACTGCGCAAAACCTGACCGATGCGCACGATATCGAAGAGCTTATGGAAATTGCCGAGGCTGAAGAGCCACCAATCGACGAGGCCGATCCCTTTCTCATAGATCCGTAGACATCCGGCCCAACCAACGAGCACCTGACGATCTGTCGGTGCCAAGGTTGAGGTTGTACGTCGTGCCAGCTATTCTTGGAACCAGTGACCTGCCCTGCGCCACAATGGCGCAGGGGTGACCCCACACACGTGGGGATAGACCCAATGAGGACCCGCCGAACCC
>OBKM01000816.1_pt1 | contig 14236 bp, 14 predicted proteins | sample 1519691 | NCBI WGS metagenome assembly OBKM01 (sample SAMEA37050418, study PRJEB22526) | metagenome | biome: saline pan; feature: lake; material: water | place: Egypt | collected 2015 | depth 0.5 m
TGGACGCGTGGTGATCGGTGGACGCGTGGTGATCGGTGGACGCGTGGTGATCGGTCAGTCCGCGTCGATCCGACAGCCGCCCGTGTAGTCGATCCCGTCGATCGCGTCGATCCCGTTCTTCCCACAGACCGGGCAGTCCGGGTTTCGCTCGTACGGCACCGTCTCGAAGGTCAGGTCCATCGCGTCGTAAAACAGCAGCCGGCCGACGAGCGGCTCTCCCGTATCGAGCAGGAGTTTGACCGCCTCCGTCGCCTGAATACAGCCCAGCGTCCCGGGTAGCACGCCGAGCACCCCGGTCGTCGCACAGTCGGGAACCGTCCCGGGCTCCGGTGCTTCCGGGAAGAGACATCGATAACAGGGACCGGTGGGGACCAGCGTGGTCGCCTGTCCCTCGAACTTGTAGATCGCGCCGTGAACGACCGGAATCCCCTCGATCCGGGCCACGTCGTTGACGACGTATCGCGTCCGGAAGTTGTCCGCACAGTCGACGACGACGTCGTAGGCACCGATCAGTTCGTGGGCGTTGTCGACGTCGAGCCGCGCCTCGTGGGTCTCGACGTTGACGTCGGGGTTGAGTCGCTCGACGTACCGCGCAGCCGACGCGACCTTCGCATCGCCGACGTCGTCGTCCCCGTGGATCACCTGTCGCTGGAGGTTGGAGCGCTCGACGACGTCGTCGTCGACGAGCCCGAGCGTTCCGACGCCCGCGGCCGCGAGATACTGGATCACGGGCGATCCGAGCCCGCCGGCACCGATCACGAGGACACGGCCCTCCAGAAGCCGTTGCTGCCCCTCCGGGCCGACCTCGTCCATGATGACGTGTCTGGAGTACCGGTCGAGCTGGGTAGCGTCGAGGGAGAGGCTCATAACTGCCCGTGTGCGGGCGACGAGTATAACGGCTTGGCTCTCAGGTACGTGAGCCGTATTTAAGTGAACGCTCGCCCACGGGTAGCCATGTCCCGCTCTACCGATCCGGCCGGATCGCGGTTCGTGTTCGAGTACGATCCCGGGGAACTCAGGTGCGGCCGCGGCCGTGTCTCCGATCTCGACGCGGTGCTCGACGCCCGCGACTGTGACGGCGCGCTCGTCGTCACCGGCTCGAACGTGGGTGCCAACCGCGACGTGATGGACCCGGTCGAGGCCGGCCTCGGCGATCGACCCGTCGAGGTGTTCGCCGAGACGACGCCGGAAAAGTACCTGTCGACGGGGCTGACTGCGGCGGAGCGCGTGCGACGCGGCCCGTTCGACGCTCTCGTCGCCGTCGGGGGCGGGAGTTCCCTCGACGTGGCGAAGGTCGCGAGCGCGCTCGGAAGCCACGCTGACCCGGAGGCGGCGGCCGAGCGGGCGATCGAGACGGGGGCGGTGGCGGTCGCGGACGACGGCGACCCGACGCCGGTCGTCGCCGTCCCGACGACGCTCGCGGGTGCGGATCTGTCCGTCATCGCCGGCGTGGGGCTTTCGCTCGACCCCGCCGGCGTCCCCGACCACGAGATCCCGAACGGCTCGGCGAGCGACCGCCGACTCATGCCGACGGCGCTGGTGTACGACCTCGCGCTGTTCGAGACCACGCCGAAGTCGGTGCTGTGTGCCTCCGCGATGAACGGCTTCGACAAGGCGGTCGAGTGCCTCTACTCGCCGCACGCGACGCCGATCACCGACGGGACCGCGATGCGCGCGCTCTCGCTGATGCGGTCGGGATTCGAAACGCTCCCCGAGCCGGAGATGGACGAGCGGAAGCTGTACGAGGCGGTGACGGGCGTCGTCCTCGCACAGTACGGGATCTCTACCCCGGGGACGTACCGCGCGTCGATCATCCACGCGTTCGCCCACGGGTTCTCACACGACTACGACGTCCACCAGGGAACCGTCCACGGAATCGTTGCCCCGCACGTTCTGGAGTTCGTGTTTGGGGCGGTCGACGGACGACGGAAGGCCATAGCGGAGGGGCTGGGGGTCGGGACTCCTGCCGTCGCGGGCGACGATGGGGACGCGGCGGACGACGCGGTCGTCGAGGCCGTCGCCGGCGTGAGCGACGACCTCGGACTCCCGTCACGACTTCGGGAGATAGCGGGGCTCTCCCGGGATCGACTCCCGACGATCGCGGAGACGATCGCGGCCGACGGGCTCCTCGACGAATCGCCCGTAGTACCGACCGAGACGGAGATACGTTCGGTGCTCGACGCCGCGTGGTGACGAACGGGCCGTCGTCGGTTCCCTCGTCGAACGTGTCACACCACCAAATTTATTTTATATATGAAGGAGGGCAAAGAAGTCAGAAACCGCTTTTCCACGGCGGTATCAAGCCGTTTCCCCGTCCCTCAGTCCGGATGACAACCGATTTTACCCCCGAATCCGAACGGCTGATCATGAGCGATTCGTACGTGATCATCGGGGACGGAATCGCGGGGGCCTCCGCGGCCGAGACCCTCCGCCAAGAAGCGCCGGACGCCGATATCACGGTCATCACGGACGAGGGAGAGTCCCTCTACAACCGGATCCTGATCAAGGAGTACGCGAAAGGGAAGCTCCCGGAGGCGCCGATCTCGATCCACGACGAGTCGTGGTACGACGACCACGATGTCGACCTCCGGCTCGACACGGTCGTCGTCGACGTCGACGTCGAGAGCGACGAGATCCGGACCCACGAGGGCGAGACGATCGGCTACGACAAGCTCCTCTTGGGGATCGGCGGGACGCCACAGCAGCTCCCCGTCGAGAACGCTGACGCGAAGGGAATCCACCACTTCTGGACGTTCCAAGACGCCCGGAAGATCAAGGAGAGCGTCGAGGACGCCGACCGGGGAGCCATCGTCGGCGCGGGACTGTTGGGCATCGACTTCGCGGCGATCTGCGGCGCACAGGACGTCGAAGCGAAGTACTTGATGCGCGGTGACTCCTGGTGGCGCTACGCGCTCTCGAACGAGGGGGCGGAGATCATGCACGAGGCGATGCGTGAGCGCGGCGTCGAGCCCGTCTTCGACTCCGGCGTCGACCGGTTCGAGGTCGACGACGACGGCCACGTCGAGGCCGCGGTCGACCCGAACGGCGAGCGCTACGAGTGTGACTTCGCGGGCGTCGCCATCGGCCTCGATCTGAACACCGAGCTCGTCGAGGGGACTCCGATCGAGGTCGACGACGGGATCGTCGTCGACGAGTATATGCGGACGAACGTCGACAACGTGTTCGCGGCCGGCGATATCACGCGCTTTTACGACGTGCTCCTCGGCGAACAGGCCCAGAACGGCGCGTGGGGGTCGGCGAAGGAGCAGGGGACGATCGCTGCACGCAACATGATCGACTACGAGAGCGAGCGGTTCGAGTGGGTGTCGTCGTACTCGATCACCCACTTCGACTTCCCGTTCCTCTCCTTCGGCCACCCGACGCTCGGGGACGACTCCGTCGAGGCGACCACGGCCGAGGGCGAATGGCGGCGCGTGGCGCTGAAGGACGGAAAGGTCGTCGGCGGCGTGCTGATCGGCGACCTCTCGCCGCAGTCGGCGTTCAAGAAGCTGATGCGCGAGGGACGCGACGTGCGCGGGCAGACCGATCTCCTGATGGAGCCCGGCTTCTCCGTCGACGACTTGGCTGCACCGACCGAACAGTAGCCGGGTCGAAGGGCCGCGACGCAGTCAATACTTTTTCACAGCCACAACAGCTCCGATCACACGATGGCCCGTGGCGCTCCCGATGATCGGATCCATACCTCCGGGGACGGCTTCTTCGCGTCCTTCGTCGAGGGCTGTTCCGACCCGGTGATATCTATCGACGGTGGCGGGAGGATCGTCTACGTCAGCCCGGCGACTGAGGATGCGCTCGGGTACGATGCCGATGACCTCGTCGGTCGCCGGCTCGAAACGCTGATCCCCGACGATCCTGATGACGGGCGGGGCCGGTCGGTTCTCGGTCGCCTCGGGGACGTCGAGGGGCTGGCCGATGCGGGCGAGCTGATCGTCCCGCTCGGAACCGCCGAGGGAGCACAGGTCGTGTTCTCAGTCCGGTTTCACGCCCACGAGGTCGACGATCTGTCCGTCCACACGGGCGTGTTTCGCGACGGGATCGACGAGGATGACGGCCACGAACTCAGGGCGTTCCGTAACCTCGTCGAGCACGCGGGACACGCGATCTACGTCACGGACCGCGACGGTACGATAGAGTACGTCAACCCGGCGTTCACCGAACACACGGGATACGAGCCCGAGGAAGTGATCGGTCGTACGCCGGCGGTTCTCAACTCGGGCGAGATGCCCGAGGCGTACTTCGAGTCGCTCTGGGACACGATCCGTGCCGGTGAGGTGTACGAGGAGGAAGTGATCGACCAACGTCGCGACGGGAGCTTGTACCACGCCCACCAGACGATCGCCCCCGTCCTCGATGATGACGGGAGGGTCTCGCGATTCATCGCGATCCAGACTGACGTGACCCACCGGAAGGCTGCGGAACGGCGGCTGAAGCAGTATCGAGATGTCGTCGAACGGCTCGACGATCCGATCCTTCTCCAGAACCTCGACGGGGAGTTCGAGCTGCTCAACGAAGCGGTAAGCGAGTTCGCCGGCCTCCCGCGCGAGGAGCTGTACGGGACCGACGAGTCCGCGTTCATGGATCCCGAAACCGCGGCCCTCATCGAGGACCGCCGCCGCGAGGTCCTCGAAACCGAGGAGCCGGTGGAGTACGAGACGTCACCGACGTTCGAGCGGAGCGGGCGCGAGGCGACGTTCAGCACGCGCCGATATCCCTACTACGACGCCGACGGGGAGCTCGCCGGGACGCTCGCGGTCTGTCGAGACGTTACCAACCTGAAGGAACGGGCGACGGAGCTCGAACGGTTCGAACGTGCCGTCGACGGGGCGACGGACCTCATCGCGGCCGTCGATCGGAACGGAGAGTTCCTGTTCGCGAACCGGCGATATCGGGCCTACCACGGGATCGACGCGGACGACGTGACCGGCCTCTCGCTCACGGACGTCATCGACGGGGAGCAGTATCCCGACGTGAAACGCAACGTGAACCGAGCGCTCCGCGGCCACTCGATCGAGTACCGGACGACACGGACGCATCCGGACCGCGGAACGCGGACGTTCGACGTGCGGTACTACCCGCTGAACACGGCCGCCGATGACGACGAAGTGGGGGGTGTCGTTGGCGTGCTTCGGGACGTGACTGACAGCGAGAATCGCGCCACACAGCTCCGGGTCGTCGACCGTGTGCTCCAGCACAACCTTCGGAACGCGCTGACGGTCATACAGGGGCGGGCGAAACAGATCGCCGGCAGCGCGACCGTCGACGACTCCGGCGATGTCGATGACCCAAACGCCGACGCGGCCGACATTGACAGCACTCCGGAGGCCGCCGAGGCGGCGTCGTACATCCTGTCACGGGCGGAGGAGCTCCTGACGACGAGCGAGAAGGCACATCACATCACCGAAGTGCTGGGCGACCCGGCAGACCCGGAGCCGACCGACGTCTCCAGGACGGTGGAGCAGTTCGTCCCGTCGCTGGCTGCCGAGTTCTCGGAGGCAACGATATCGACATCGACGCCGGGCGACGGCGTCGCGGTCGCGTCGGCGACGGAGTGGCTCGCTCGCGCCCTCGAAGAACTGGTCCGTAACGCCGTGATCCATCACGACCGTGATCGTCCGGTCGTCGATGTTAGCGTGGACGTGACGGAGGACTACGTCGAGGTCCGGATCACTGACGACGGTCCCGGGCTGACCGAGATGAACCGCGACGTGTTGGAGACCGGACGCGCGGTGGACGCGCTGTACCACGGTAGCGGGCTCGGGCTGTGGATGGTGTACTGGGTGCTCCGGCAGTCGGGCGGGTCGGCGACGGTCCGTGACGCGGAGCCGCGCGGAACCGTCGTGACGGTCTCCCTTCCACGTCACGAGCCGTAGTGTCGTCGACTGGTTTGGCCGGTACGCCGCTCGCTTTGGGGTACCATTCTCGTGTCGAAGTCCGACACAACGTTTATCATTTACCATGTTATATGGTGTCATATGCCAATCAGAGAACAGGGACGGCGAATGCGGCTGCGGCGTACCGGCACCATCCTGCCCGAGGCGCGGATCCGGCACTACGACGAGCTCGGCGATGACGCGCAGGCGACCGTCGCCGAACTCGCCGGCCGACCGCGGACGGCCGCGGAGGCGAGCGATCTCGACGACGGCGACGTGGTGAAGTTCACCGACTACTACGTCGTCCGCGCCCGCTGATCATCACTCTCCTGCCGACTGCCGGGTCCCCACACTGACCGCCGACCGGGGACGACCGCGACCGACGCTCGAAACGAAGTTGTTTTCGCCCGCCGTGTGGAATTCACGCTCATGGATAGCGGTGGATCAAGCGACATGACGTTGGCGTTCGAGCTGGAGGCGCTGAAGGCGCTCGCCGATCCCAACAGCGTGTTCAACGGGGCTCGGCAGTGGACCGAATACGTCGGCGTCGTCAGCGAGAAGCCGACGTACGTCGTCACGAACTTCACCCGAAAACACCGCGTGCGTCAGGACTTCTTCTCCGGACCGCGTGGCGTCGAGGAGAGTCTAGAGAACATCAAGGGGCAGTTCGACACCGACCGGCACGTCTTCGTCGGGATCGACGACGACGACGTGGCCGTCGCGGAGGCGACCGACTGGGAGTTCCTCCACGTCGAGGACGCTGCGGAGGCCGCGGGGTGGACCCTGACCTCGCCCGACGAGGGCGAGGTCGCCGAGGAGCCGTCCCGCGACGACTGGCCCTGACTCCGATCGCCGTCGCTTTTGTGAGCCGGCCCCAACGACGACGCATGAGCGATAGTCCCGACCATGCCGAGAGCGACCCGGCCGGCGACCACGATCACGCTGCTAAACACGATCACGCCGACCACGAGCATGGCGACCATCACGATCACGACGCCGATACCGTCGCGGTCGCCGTCGTCACGGTCTCCTCGTCGCGATCGCTGGAGGCGGACGCCTCGGGCGACCGGATCGTCGACGCCTTCGAGACGGCCGGCCACGAGGTCGTCGTCCGCGAACTCGTCGACGACGAGTTCGATGGGGTTCAGGGGACCGTCGACAGGCTCGTCCGCCGCGACGATACGGACGCGGTCGTGACCACCGGCGGAACCGGCGTGACTCCCGACGACGTCACGCCCGAAGCGGTCCGACCGCTCCTCGACAAGACGCTTCCCGGGTTTGGCGAACTGTTCCGCCGGCTCTCCTACGAGGAGGTCGGCACGCGAACGGTGGGATCGCGAGCGACCGCCGGCATCGCGGACGGAACCGCCGTCTTCTGTCTGCCGGGGTCGGAGAACGCGGTCCGGCTCGGCGTCGAGGACGTGATACTCCCTGAGATCGGCCATTTGGCGGGGTTGGCCTCTCGGGACGAGCCGACGGAGTGAGGTCGCGACGCCGCCGAGCCGACATTCACACGGACGCGAGGAAGTTCCGGATGACGTCGTGACCGACCGCCGTGAGCACGCTCTCCGGATGGAACTGGACGGCCTCGATCGGGTGCTCGCGGTGGCGAACGCCCATCACGATCGACTCTCCTTCGTGGTCGGTCGTCGCGGTGACATCGAGGACGTCGGGGACCTCGCGAGCGACGAGCGAGTGGTACCGGCCGGCACGGAACCCCTGTTCGAGCCCCGCGAAGACGCCCTCACCGTCGTGGTCGACGGGGAACGCCTTGCCGTGGATCGGCTCCGGCGCGTGACCGACGGTCCCGCCGTACTCGTGGACCGCTGCCTCCAACCCGAGACAGACGCCCAGCGTCGGCACGTCCGGTGAGAGGTCGCGAAGGACCGGCGCGGTCACCCCGACGTCGCGCTCGTTCTTCGGGTGGCCCGGACCTGGGCTGATCATCACGGCGTCCGGCTCCTCGTCCCGGATTGTCGCCAGCGACGCGGTGTTCTTGTGGACCGCGATGTCGATCGGTTCCTCGAGCGACAGCTCGGAGACGTACTCGACGAGGTTGTAGGTGAACGAGTCGAAGTTGTCGACGACGACGACTCTCATCGCTCGACACCCCGGATCTCGGCTTCGTCGAGTTCGCCCTCGCGGATCCGGTCGATGGCGGCGAGGACACCCTCCATCTTGTGTTCGGTCTCCTCGTACTCCGCGGTCGGGTCCGAGTCGGCGACGAGCCCCGCACCCGCCCGGACGGTGAGTTCGTCCTCGTTCCGGCTTCCGACCCCCTCCTGAAGCGTCGCAGTTCGGATGACGATCGCGAAGTCGGCGTCACCGGTCCACGAGTAGTAGCCCACGCCCCCGCCGTACGCCTCCCGCGGAGTCACTTCGAGGTCGTTGATGATCTCCATCGCGCGCACCTTCGGCGCGCCCGTGAGCGTTCCCGCGGGGAACGCCGCCCGCGTCGCGTCGAACGGATCCGCGTCGCCCGCCAGCGTCCCAGTCACGGTCGACTCGATGTGTTGGACGTGGCTGTACTTCAGGACGTTCATGAACTCTTCGACCCGGACCGACCCGGGCTCCGACACTCGCCGGACATCGTTGCGCGCGAGATCGACCAGCATCGTGTGTTCGGCGCGCTCCTTCCCGTCCGCGAGCATCTCCCCGGCCAGCCGGCGGTCCTCGACCGGGCTCGTCCCGCGCGGACAGGTCCCCGCGATGGGGTTCGAGACGATCCGGTCGCCCTTCACCGAGACCAGCGTCTCCGGGCTCGCACCGACGATGCTGCGGTCGTCGTGTTTCAGGACGTACATGTACGGCGAGGGGTTGACGTCGCGTAGGGCGGCGTACAGCCCTAAGGGGTCGACGTCCCCGCGGAGCCGTCGACTCCGGGAGATCACGCCCTGATAGATGTCGCCGTCGAGGACGTGTCGTTTCGCCTTCCGGACCGCGTCCTCGTACTCCGCCCGCGCACCGGCTTCCTCCTCCCGGACGCGGACGCCGCCCGGGTCCGGCGGGCTGGCGTTCGCAAGGGCCTCCGCGACGCGCTCGGCCTCCGTCGCGAGCGCGTCGTACGTCTCCGCGGGGTCGTCGTCGTCGCCGATGACGGGCGTGAAGACGAGTTCGACGCTCTCTTCCTTCTCGTCGAAGACGACCGTCCGCGTCGTCAACAGGAACTCCGCGTCGGGGAACTCGGTCTCGGGACGCTCGACGCCGACCTCCTCCAGCCAGAGGTCGTACACCGCCTCGTACGCGAGGAAGCCGACGAAACCGCCCGAGAGGATCTGCCGGTCCGTCTCCGGGAAGCCGCGCCGGGCCACGTCGGGGAACGCCGCGCGGATCCGGTCGACGGTGTCGCCTGCGGCGTCGACTTCCGCCGGATCATCGATGTACGCCCCACCGGGTCCGAGCCGGGTTAGTTCCGTCTCGTCCGGGCCGACCGAGACGACCGCTTCGGGGTCGTACCCGACGAACGAGTAGCGGGCGTGTTTGTCCGCCGTTCCGCCCGCCGTGAACGCGCCGTCCGGGTCGCTGGAGGCGACCTTCCGGCCGGATTCGAGCAGGAACCCGTACGGACTCTCGCCGACGAGCGTCGCGTACGCGGTCAGCGGCGTCGTCTCAGGGTCGAGCGAGGCGGCGGCTCGAACCACGACCGGCCGGTCGGCGTCCGCGGCGAGGTCGACGAACTCGGACCTCGACCGGTCCAGCTCCGCGCCCGTCATGCGAACTCCACCTCGCGGTCCGCGTTGGCGACGAACCGGGCGACCGCGTTGTGGTCCTTCCGGCCGTCGGCGAGTTCGACGCCGGAGGCGACGTCGACCGCGAACGGCTCCGCGACGCGGACCGCCTCAGCGACGTTCTCGGCGGTGAGTCCGCCCGCGAGGACGACGGGCGTCGTCAGCCGGGCCGCCAGCGCACCGGTCTCTTCCCAGTCGTGTGTCTCGCCGGTGCCGCCCCCACCCGACTCGCCCGTCGAGTCGATCACGAGGGCGTCGGCGACTCCGTCGAACTCCTCGGCCCGGGCCGGGTCGTCCGCGTCGACCGCGAGCAACACCTTTCGCTCGGTCTCCGCGCGGATGTATCCGAGCTCGTCGGGGGTCCACTCACCGTGGAGCTGGATCGCGTCGGGGCCGACGGTCCGGACGAGCTCGACGGCGCGCTCGGCCGAGTCGGGCATGGTCACCAGCGTCGCGGTCACGAACGGGGGCACCTCGGCGAGCAACTCCGCCGCGGTCGCCGGATCGACCTCGCGGTGCGTGTCGACGGGAACCTCCGAGATCACGCCGACCGCGTCCGCGCCGGCGTCGATGGCCGCCTCAAGGTCGACCCCGCGCGTCAGCCCACAGATCTTCGTTCGGGCCATCAGTCGTCACCACGGAGCGCGGCGAGCTTGGTTGCGGCGTCCCCCGAGTCTATCGCTTCGGCCGCGCGCTCGACGCCCGCCGACAGCGACTCGGCCTCGCCGGCAACGTAAATAGCCGCGCCTGCGTTCGCGAGGATCAGATCGCGTTTCGGGCCCGTCACCGAGCCGTCGACGATCCCGCGGAGGTCGGCGGCGTTCTCCTCAGGAGTACCACCCGCGACCGCCTCGATCGGAGCAGCATCAAGGCCGAGATCGTCGGGAGTGATCGTGAACTCCCTGACTTCGTCGCCGTCGACCTCGGCGGCGACGGTCTCGTCGTGGAGCGCGATCTCGTCCATCCCGCTGCCGTGGACGACGATCGCCCGCTCGACCGGCATGTGCGCGACCGCCCGGGCGATCGGTGCGACGAGGTCTGGGTCGTACACCCCAAGCAGCTGTGCGTCGGCTCCGGCGGGGTTCGTCAGGGGGCCGAGCACGTTGAACACCGTCCGCATCCCGAGCTCCTTGCGAGGGCCGATGACTGCCTTCATCGCGGGATGGAACACGGGCGCGAGCATGAAGCCGATCCCGTCGGCCTCGATGGCGGCCTCGACCGCCTCGGGCTCGGCCTCCACGTCGACGCCGGCGACCTCCAACACGTCGGCGCTGCCCGACGAGGAGGAGACCGAGTAGTTGCCGTGCTTGGCGATCGGGACTCCGGCACCTGCGGCGACGATCGCGGCGGTCGTCGAGACGTTGATCGTGTCGTAGTCGTCGCCGCCGGTGCCGCAAGTGTCGACGAGTGGCTCCCGATCCGGGTCGATGGTTCGGGCGGCGTCGCGCATCCCCTGCGCGAACCCGGCGATCTCGGCTTCGGTCTCGCCTTTCGCGCGCAGCGCGGCGAGCAGCGCGCCGATCTGCGCCTCCGTCATCTCCTCGAAGACGAGCCGAGCCGTCTCACGAGCCTCCTCGACCGTCAGCTCCTCCCCGTTCGTGACGCGTTCGACCGTGTTCTGGATATCCATAGTGTCCACCAATGTATGAGTCCGTCTTGTGATGTACAAGTATGTACACTAATTTAACGTTGTCGGGGCGAAGTCGATACGCGCCGAGACGACCCGATCGAAAGCCGGGACACAACGGCGGAGACACGACGCTGACGCGGCCCGGTTATAAGAGCGGAGTCGGCTCGTCGGACTCAACGACGACGACGGGCACCGCCGCGTCGTCGACGACGGCGTCGGTCGTACAGCCGAACACGAACCGCCCGACGGTTCCGGTCGTCGTCGCGCCGACGACGACGAGGTCGTAGTACGCCGACTGCTCGGCGATCGCCGCCGCCGCCGACTCACCCTCGACGAGAAACCGATCGGCGCGCTCGAACTCGGCGACTCGCTCCCGTGCCGCCGTTAAAAGGGCTTGGCCGTCGGGAGGCGGGTTCGTCGCGTCCGTCGCCGACTCGCCGGGCGTCACGTGGAACAGTTCGAGCCACGCCTCGGTCGCCTCCGCGAGCCGTTTCGCGACGTCGACGGTAGCTCCGGAATGTGGACCGGCCCCCACCGCGACGAGGATCGAGGCGACCCGATTCGGACGTTCGACGCGGTCTTCGTTTTTAAGCGTCGCCCGACCGGCGGTCGGTGTTTCGGCGGCCGCCCCGTGAACGACCGTGCCCAGCGACGCCGTGTCCACGACCGAGGGGTGGCCGGTGGTTCCCCCCGTGCCCGCCTCGTCAACGGTCGGTTCGCCGCCGCCCCCGTCGTCGGCGTCGCTCCCGTACATACCTATGCGTCAGACAGATGTATCATAAATCCTGTTGGTTTCCGGTAGTCGCCCGCCTGTCTCGCCGATCTGTTTATAAATACCCGCGTGAGCGCGCCCCGTCAGTCCCGGAAGAACTCCTCTCGCTCGAACGGTTCCGCCTCTCCTTCCACGGCGAGCACGTCGAGCGCGGTTACTTCCGCGCCGACGCCGAGGAGTCCGGCGAGGCTCGGCTCGGTCCGGCCCTCGTCGCTGGAGACGAGCTCTTTTATATACAGTCCGCCCGCACCGTGGATCTCGACGGTCGCGTGGCGTGCGTCGACGAGGTCGGCAGACGCCTCGTATACGTCGCGCTCGCGAGTCAGGCTCGCTCGGCGATGGTCCACGCGGTTCGGGGTGTACTGCTCCACGGTCGCACCCTCGAGTTCGGCGACCGCCTCCGCGAGCGCCTCGGCCGTCACGTCGGCGTCGAACGTGACCTCCGCGCGATACCGCTTCGACGCTTCAAGCTCCTTCACTCGTGCGACCATATCGTACGTCGCTAGCCGAAGTCCCTCGACTTCGACCGCGCCGTCGGCGAACGCGTTGATGTCGGCCTGTAGTCGCTCGACGTCGGCCCGGCGACGACGAGGTTCCGCGACCTCAACCACGAACGGTCGGCCGGTTCCAAGCATTCGGGCGTCGACATCCTCACGACCCGCACCGTGGAACGTCGCCTCCGTGCCGTCGAGCACGTCCTCGATAACGGGTGCGGTGAACTCCTCGACACTGTCGTCGTAGAGATAGCCCGACCCGCCACAGTGGTCACACGGCTCGTGTCCTGCCTTTCCCGAGCCGTGACACTCCCGACAGGGCCACTCGGTCTGTGGGATGTCGCGTTCGAGTTTGCGGTAGCGACCGTACACGAACGTGGAGTTCACCTTCACGTCCAAATCGTCGTCCGCGAGGTCGATCGTGAACTGTACGTCGGGGCGGTCGAAGGAGACCTCCGCGCCGGTCAGCCGACCGAACCGCTTGCCGACTTCCCGGTTGAACTCGGATTTGAACGGCTCGCCCGCGTCGGACTCCAGACCGGCCTCCTCACGCAGCAGCGACTCGTTCTCCTCGACGAGCGGCGGAGGGCGCGTTCCGACGTTGTACGTCGCGAACTCCACGTCAGTAACCGTCTCGGCCGCGCGCTCGGCCCACTCGTCGAACGCGTCACAGTAGCCGTCACACACCCAGCAGTCGGCCGTCTCGACGGGCTCGTGGTCCGCGTCGTCCCGAAGCGAGAGCGACACGCGCAGGGCCGACCCGCGCTCGTCGTTCGACAGCCCGAAGCTCCGATCGGCGACGAGACGGCCGAGACACGCGTCACACACCGGTCCGGTCGCGGTCGCGCGGTCGGCGACCTCCAGTACGTCCATATCGGTTCCACTCGACCGGGCGGTAATTGTCTTCCCCTCTCAACCCGCCGACTATCCCCGATTCATCCGTCCGACGCGTGCTCTGCCTATCCGTCCGACTTATGTCCGGCGCGTCCGTCCATCCGTGCGTGAGTGGGCCGGCAAGCAGAGCGGAGAAGCGGGAGCTCGGGGTCGAGCTGTTGGCGAACCTCGAACACGAGGAGTTGTCGCTTGCGGCCGCGATCGACCGGATCGAGACGGTGACCACGAGCCCCTCGCTCACGCGTGAGATCCTCGATACCGCCGAGAAACGCGGCGTCATCGAGCGCGAGAACGCCCGTCTCCGAGTACAACGCGGCGGCACCTACGTGAACTACGACAGCCAAGTGGTGACTCGCGACGGAGAGTTCGAGTGTAAACGGTGCGGCGCGTCGGTCACAACCGGCCATTTCGTCCGCCTCGACGCGGGCGAACTCGGTCCGTTCGGCTCCTCGTGTGTCAGGAAAGTCACGGGACGCGAGAGCGACTGATGCCGGCTGGCCGACTTCTCAGCGACCGCGTCGGAGTTCTTCGATCAGTCGCTCGATGAGTTCCGACTGCCTCTCGAGGCGTTCGGACTGTGCTTCAACGGCGGCTCGAAGCGACGCAACCTCGGCGGCGAGGTCGTCGTCCTCGACGCCAGCGCTCTCGAAGGGCGACTCCTCGAACGCGTCCGGCTCGGCGGACTCCGCGGGCGCGTCGACTTCGGCTTCCGCCCTCGTATCGGCGTGGTCAGCTCCGGTTGTCCCGGGAGTTGAACCAACCGGCGGTTCCGCCCCGGATCCGGCCGCTTCTCCGGGTTGTGATTCCGCCTCAGACGTTGGCTCCGC
>OBKM01000817.1_pt1 | contig 14224 bp, 16 predicted proteins | sample 1519691 | NCBI WGS metagenome assembly OBKM01 (sample SAMEA37050418, study PRJEB22526) | metagenome | biome: saline pan; feature: lake; material: water | place: Egypt | collected 2015 | depth 0.5 m
GAAAGGGCAGACGCGAACGCGAGATCGAAGCCGGCGAGTTCAGCGAGCAGACGTGAAGTACCTCGGGGGCAAGCCCCGAGGCTTCACCGTTTTGTCCGTACCGTCCAGAAACGGACGGATGGACGCAGGCGAATTCAATTCCTCCCGCCCTCATGCGGATACACTCGGCTGGAATTAACACCCGAACACCTCGATGGTGTCCGTGGGAGTCGGTCGCTCCACCACGACCCGATAGTACCCGTCTCACCACGCCAAAGACGTGGGTTTTGAGAGGTACCACATTTCCAGATTGTCTCAGTCAGCGTTGGATTAAGATCTTTAATCCGTCTTTGGAGGTTCTCTGACTGTACTCTGCTATACGAAACACGGTTGATAAAAACTTCGCGTTGGCTTCACCCTCGGGGGAAAGTGGTTCGAGAGACTCCGTCTCTCGTCATCACGGAAGACGGAGTCTTCCGTACGACCCCGAGGCGCTCGCCTTGTTTATCTGTAGATCTGAGGCGTAGAAACCTGCGAGGTTTTGTCGGCCGAAGTGCTACCCGTCATATGGACGAGCAGATCGATCGAACGATCATCCGCGATCCGGCCGGCCGTCACAGTTACCGGCTGTACACAGCCGCCCGCAAGAACGGCGAGGGGTCGCTCGTCGGGCTGGCCGCCGATCAGCTGCTCGCTGCGGATGTCTCGTCGGGCAGTGTCGCAATCGCAACCGGCTTTCCGATTCCACCGAACAACCGACCCGAGACCGACGGCCCGGTCGGTGCGGCCGTGCTAGCGCGGGCAATCGAGCGCCTCGGTGGCCGGCCGGTGTTCGTTGTCGACGCGCGTACCGAGCCGGTTGTCTCGGCTGTGGCCGCGTCGGCCGGCGTCGAGCACGTTAAAACCGTGTCGCCAGCGGCGGCTCGAACGTGGCTCGAAGGCGGGCGGTTCGCGGCGATCGTGACGATCGAAACGCCGGGTGTGACGACGGACGGGAGCTACCGGACGATGACTGGCGACGACATCACCGCCGCCGTCGACCCCGTCGATGGGCTGGTCGACCAGGCAGTTGCACGGGCCGTTCCGACCATTGCGATCGGCGACGGCGGCAACGAGGTCGGCATGGGCGCGATCCGGTCGGCCGTCGAAACCCACATCGAGTTCGGCAAAACGATCGCCTGTGTGACCGCCGTCGACACGCTCGTCGTCGCCGGCGTTTCGAACTGGGGGGCGTACGGCATTGTCGCGGCACTCTCGAACCGAACCGGTCGGCAGCTGTTGCACACACCCATCGAGGAACAGCGGTTGCTCGACGTTGCCGTCGACACCGGCGCAGTGGATGGCGTATCGGGCGCATCGACCGCCACTGTCGACGGCATCGGTGTCGACCAACACAAACGGGTTGTGAACGCGTTGGCCGCACAGTGCGACCGAGCGTCACAGTAACGCGGATGAGACGGTTGGCTCAGAACGAATCAACCACCGCTGCCGGAATAACCACACCGAGGCGAAACGTCGATTTGAACGGCTCGGCGCGGCTCGCACCAGGAAGACGGATGCGCACACGTGTCGCGTGCCAGAAACGAACCGAGAGGGTCTGGACGGCGAGCGTAACCGCAGCGAGAACTGCCACTCTAGCGCCGAGCCAGCCAACTACAATGTGTCATCATCAGCCGCAAGCGGCATAATCCACTGGTTCGATCAGTTTCGATAGTGTAGTATGCGATTTATTTCTCGACTCGTCGGGCTTTTACGCCGTGCAAGCCACTCTTCGGCATGGTTCAGAACGTCGCCGCGTTCCTTCGGGAACTCGAACCCGAAGACTTCTACCTGCTTTCGGGGCTCGAACACGGCATGCGGTTTTCCGAGTGGGTTCACCGCGAGAAGCTGCCAAAGTACTCCCAACTCACGAGCGAGGAGATCGATTACCGCCTCGACCGCTGTATGCGGCACGAACTCATCGAACGCAAAACGATTCAGTACGAAGGGTATCAGCTCACGTTCGAAGGGTACGACGCACTTGCGCTCCGGAGTTTCGCCGAGCGCGAAACAATCGAGGGTGTTGGCGCGCCGCTCGGCGTCGGCAAGGAAAGCGATGTCTACGAGGCAATGTCGTTCCAGCCGCTGGCGTTGAAGTTTCACCGCGAGGGCTACACCAACTTTCGGGAGGTTCGCCGCGAGCGCGACTACACCTCCGATCACCACCACGTCTCGTGGTTGTACACCGCTCGCAAGGCGGCCGAGCGGGAGTACGAGGCGCTCGAAACGCTGTATCCCGCGGTATCGGTTCCGCGGCCGGTCGACCAGAACCGCCACGCACTCGTGATGGAGAAACTCGACGGCGCGGAGCTTTCGCGTGCGCGACTCGAATCAGTACAGGTCGTCGGTGTGATGGATCTGATTTTCGCGGAACTCGCAAACGCCTACCGCGCCGGCTACGTCCACGCGGACATGAGCGAATACAACGTGTTCGTCAACGAATCGGGAATCACGATTTTCGACTGGCCGCAAGCGGTTCCAACGGATCACGAAAACAGTAAGGAACTGCTCGAACGTGACGTATCGAATCTCGTGAGATACTTCTACCGGAAGTATCCGAATGAAACGCCCGAATCAATCGACAGTGAGTCGGTTGCGGCCGCGCTCGTCAGCGACACGTATGAGACGATTCGGTCGCATGTCGAACAATAAACCGTATTAGACGATAGCAATAACGCCTCTCAGAAGTTGCACAAGTTCGGAAGGTAGACTGCTACAAAACAACTACTAGTTGACACTTTATCGCGGAAGTAGCGCGAAGACTAGCGACTCGCTCCTAAAGGCTGACGACGGGCTCACAGATGCTGAAATCTGTGAGCACGTCGGCTGTTCAACCGGAACATCATAGAACGCACGCAAAAACTACTGTGCCCGGGGGCTCGCGGCGATTCATCGCCGCAAGCCCGACCGCGAATATGAGCGCAAGCTCGATGACGAGGCCGAAGCCCGACTGATCAAACTCGCCTGTAGCGAACCACCAGAAGGACACTCTCGCTGGACGCATCACCTCCTCGCTGATGAGTTCGTTATGCTCGACGAGATCGACTTACGTCGCCGGTATCACGGGCCGCAGTAGCCCGGCCCCAGAATGGTGGGGACGCCGACCCCGAAGGTCGTTCGGTACGGGCGAGGAACGACCTTCCTCCCCGGCGACAACAGAGGGCGAGTCCCACATCAAAGCCCCTTCTGCGCACGGGCCGTGCGCGGCGCTCCGCGCCGCGAATTCGAGGCGGTGAAGCCGCCTCGTAAGGCCCGTTCGCATGGTCTGTGGGATCGAGATCCCACGCTACCCTCCACGAGCGAGGTCGCAAGACCGAGCGAAGTAGGGAGGGGTCGGTTACGGGACAGCAGAGCCAGCGTCGACTCGAGTGGGCTTCGCGCCTCAGACGGCGGAGGATGTCAACTTGATCTGATTTGGAGCAGCGTCTCGGAAAACGATCTAGACGAGCAGTTGGATGTCGGCCTTCTGCATCTCTTGGAAGGCCGAGGCGGCACCGACGCCGGTTGTCACCCCGTCGTAGAAGTCGTCTTCGTTGTAGCCAAGCAGGTCGATGGTCATCTGACACGCCTGGAGATCGACACCGTGATCAAGGGATATCTCGATGAGTTCTTGCACCGATGCGACGTCGTTGTCGTCGATTTTCCCGCGCATCATCCGGGTCGTCATCCGATCCATCCCGGGGAGTGCGGCGATGGCGTTCGGCATCGGCATGTTCGGATTTCCGACCGAACTCAGTTTGAGATTCTTGGATTTCTTCTCGTGAAGAATCTCCAGTCCCCAGAATGTATGGAAGACGGTGACATCGTAGCCGAAGGCGGCTGCCGTGCTGGCGAGGATGAGCGGAGGATACGCCATATCGAGCGTTCCCTTCGTGGCGATGATGACCATCTTGTTGGAGTCCTCGTTAACCTCCGTCCGAAGATCGGCGACTTCGTCTTCGAGTTCCTCGATGCGCGCCAGAAGTTCGGCGGCCTCCTCGGGCGAGCGTTCCGCGTCGGGACCGGCTGGTGTCTCCGTACTCATCTTCAGTTGGTCTTCTGGACGTAGTGTTTGTAAATGGCTTCGCCGTCTTCCGTCGTTTCCTCCTGGTCAAGCAGTTCTGCACCGTCCGTCGACGCCGCCCAGCCTTTGATGTCGCTCATGCTCCCGGAGTCGGTCGCGACGACTACCAGGGTCTCGCCGGCGTTGAGGTTCTCGAAGGCACCTTTCGTCTTGATGACGGGCATCGGGCAGTTCTGTCCTTTCACATCGACCGTCTCAGTTGTTTCCGTACTCATTGGTTATCTCCCCTGTGTTGGGGTTATTACACAATACTGGACGCCCGAGTATAAGTGTGTCGATTATTGGGTAGAAGGTGAAATACTGATGACTGTTCCGATCCAACCAAATCCGTTTGCGTCTCTGTGTGCGCGACTATTGGGTTTGTTATCGGAGAACACTGTATACTTATATTGTGTGTTTATTGAATTACCGTGCAAACCCTTAAGTCATTCTGGATAGTACGTGTGAGTGTATATGGATCCCGAAGCGATGGATTTCCCAACGCCGGAATCGGACGTCGAATCGATCGAGCCGGAAGCGCTCAAAGAGCGCATCGATGGCGGTGATGACGTTACGCTGCTCGATGCACGTATGGAAAGCGATTACGAGGAGTGGAAAATTGACGGCGAAACCGTCGAGAGCATCAACGTCCCGTACTTCGAGTTCCTCGACGAGGAAATCGACGACGACGTGCTCGCGTCTATCCCCGATGACGAACACGTTACGGTTCTCTGTGCGAAGGGCGGTGCCAGCGAATACGTCGCTGGCGCGCTCGCGGATCGTGGCTACGATGTCGACCATCTCGAAGAGGGAATGAACGGCTGGGCATCTATCTATGAGGCTCACGAGGTCATCGGCTACGACGGCGCTGGAACGCTGTTGCAGTATCAGCGTCCCTCCAGCGGGTGCCTCGGGTACCTCATTTACGACGACGGCGAGGCTGCCATCATCGATCCACTCCGTGCATTCACCGAGCGGTATGTTGAGGATGCAGCCAGATTGGGCGTCGAGTTGAAATACGCGTTTGATACGCACATACACGCAGACCACATCTCCGGTCTCCGCGGCCTCGCCGATGAGGGCGTCGAAGCCGTCATACCTGCGGCTGCCGCCGACCGCGGGGTCACGTACACCGACGAGGTGACGCTGACGACCGACGGCGACACATTTGGGGTCGGTGACGCGACGATCGAGACGGTATTCACCCCCGGCCACACGACCGGAATGACCTCGTATCTCGTCGACGACAGCCTCCTCGCGACGGGCGACGGGCTGTTCATCGAGAGCGTCGCCCGCCCCGACCTCGAAGAGGGTGACGAGGGGGCGCCGGATGCAGCACGTCTGCTGTACGATTCGCTACAGAACCGCGTTCTGGCGCTCCCCGCCGACACGCTCGTTGGTGGCGCTCACTTCAGCGATGCAGCCGAACCGGCCGCGGACGGCACCTATACGACACCGCTTTCGGACCTCAAAGATCGGATGGACGCCTTGTCGATGGACGAAGACGACTTTGTAGAACTGGTTCTTGCGGATATGCCACCGCGCCCAGCCAACTACGAGGAAATCATCGCGACGAACCTCGGACAGAACACCGTCGACGACGAGGCGGCGTTCACCCTCGAACTCGGCCCGAACAACTGCGCCGCCAGCCAGAATGCACTCACGAGTGACTAACGACAACCACGAGGTTCACGACCGATGATTGCCGAACTATTCAGTTCCGGGATGTTCGAGGCGCTGTTCCCGAACGGCATCTCCCGATACGCCGTCGGGGGAATCCTCGTCGGGCTGGGAACCGCCATCATCTATCTCGGAACGGGGATTGCAGCCGGCGCGAGCACGTTCCTCGAGTCGACGCTGTCGTACGCTTCGAAAAAAGAGCAGTTCAAACAGTATCGGCCCTCGCGTGACTGGCGACTCGTCTTCACGCTCGGGATCCTCGGTGGAGCGGCGATATACGCCCTGACTTTCCAGTCGGGACTGGTCTCCAGCGGCCTCTATGCCACGGGCGCGACTGGTGAGCTACGAGACGTCGGCGGATTCACCATCTGGCTGACTGACGTCCAGCCGTGGCGGCTGTTCGTCGGCGGCATCCTCGTCGGCATCGGAACCCGAATTGGAAAGGGCTGTACGTCAGGCCACGGCGTCTGTGGCGTCGGCTCCGTCTCCCGAACCTCGATCATCGGTGTTGTCACGTTCCTCATCGTCGCAATCGTGACCGCGAACCTCGTCGCTGTAATGGGGATCTCGCCATGAGCCGGCATCCGCTGTTCATGCCGCTCATCCTGCTCGGTGGGCTCGTCTTCGGCTTCGGTCTAGGATTCAGCCACATGGCGCGCCCGGAAGTCGTCCTCAACTTCCTGACGTTCGACGACCTCGGTTTGCTGTTCGTGATGTTCGGCGGCTCCATCGTCGCCGGACTCGCGTTCTGGCTCGTCCCGCGACTCCGGTCGAATGCCCCACTCACCGACCGCCCGTACGGTCGACGGCTGAAGCCGTTCGATCGAAACGTTCTGATCGGGGGCTCGATCTTCGGCGTCGGCTGGGGACTGTCGGGAATCTGTCCCGGTGCCGCCTACGCCAGCCTCGGTGTCGGGAACGTCACCATCCTGTGGGCCATCGCCGGGATGTTTCTCGGGGCCTACGCACAGGGCGTCTGGCGGAGTCAGTCGATAGGTGCGGAATCTACCGTCCCTGGAGACGACTGAGCGGGCTCAAACGCCGTCACTTTTCGAGTTGGCTCACGTTTCGAACCCGAGCAGACGCAGTCCGATGAGGCTGACGAGGACGGTCGACCCTTCGTGTCCGATGACTGCGAGCGGGAGTGGAATCCCTGCTGTGAGGATGGCAGCGACCATTATCAGTATCGCGCCGAAGGCGATAGAGAAGTTGACGTACAGGGTTCGCTTTGTCTCACGACTCAGGGCGAGCGCGTAAGGAAGTTTTCCGATATCGTCCGACATGAGAACGATATCGGCGGTCTCGAGGGCGACGTCCGTGCCGGCACCGCCCATCCCGACGCTTATGTCCGCGGTCGCAAGCGCCGGGGCGTCGTTGACGCCGTCGCCGACCATCGCGACAGCCTCGTGATTCGCCCGTAGCGATTCGATGTGTTCGACCTTCTCTTCGGGGAGCAACTCCGCGTACACCTCGTCGATGCCGAGTTCGTCGGCGATAGAGTGAGCGACACGATCGTTGTCGCCGGTGAGCATGACGATGGTCTCGACGCCACTCTCCCGGAGGCGTTCGATGGTTCCGGCCGCATTCTCTCGTATCGTATCGGTGAAGGCGAGCCAGCCGAGAACCTGTCGTCGGTCGTCTGCCTCCTCAACGACGAGGACGCTCGTCTTGCCGCGTTCTTCCAGACGCCCAACCGCATCGAGTCCCGCTTCGAGACCGTCGATCGGTCGGTCATCGAGAACGGTCTCGAAGTATCGAGGATTACCGATATGGATCCGTCCGCCGTCGACCGTGGCTCTGACGCCCTTCCCAACAACTGCCGTGAATCTGTCAGCGTCGGGGACGTCAGCTAAGTGCTCTCGGGCGGCTTCAACGGTCGCTTCGGCGAGATGGTGTTCCGAGCGGGACTGGACGGCCGCTGTGATAGCCAGTAACCGGTCATCAGTTATTTTCTCATCCCCGAAGGTGGCGTTCTCGGCGGTGGTGATATCGGTTAGTTTCGTGTTCCCCTCGGTCAGCGTGCCCGTCTTGTCGAAGGCGATCGCGTCGACGGTTCCCGCGGTTTCGATGTGCTCGCCGCCCTTGAAGAGGACGCCCTGCCGTCCGCCGGCGGCGATAGCCGACAGCACCGCTGCCGGTGTCGAGATGATGACTGCACAGGGTGAGGCGGCGACCATGAGCGTCATGGCGCGATAAAGGGTCGGGTCGAACGGCTGGTTCAACAGCGTGTACGGGATCAAGATGGCAAGTAGCGTCATTCCGAAGACGCCAAGGACGTAGGGCTGTTCGTAGCGGTCGATGAGTTGCTGGGTCGGGGCTCGCTTCCCCTGGGCTTCCTCGACCATGTGAATGAGCCGTGCGATGGCGGACTCGTCGGCCAGTCGGGTCACGCGCACCTCCAGCGTCCCTGCCTCGTTTATTGTACCGCCAAACACCTCGTCACCCGGTTCCTTCGAGATCGGGACGGATTCACCAGTGAGCGATGACTGGTCGACCGAACTTTCGCCATCGACGACGATCCCGTCGAGCGGTAACCGGTCGCCCGGACGAACGACGAACACGTCGCCGATCTCGACGTCGCCTATCGGAACCGTGACCTCCTGGTTGTCACGAAGCACCTGTGCGGACTCCGGTCGCATCTGGATGAGGGACTTGATCGCAGTTCTAGAACGGCCGATTGCGTACCGCTCCAGAACTCCCGAAAGGGAGAACAGAAACAGCAACATCGCACCTTCGAACGGCGCACCAATAAAGAGGGCGCCGAACGCAGCGATGAGCATCAGCAGGTCGATTTCGATGGCCGGCTTCCGGAGGCTCTCGATGCTTCCCCTGAGACCATACCACCCCCCGAAGACGTACGCAACGCTGTAGCTTCCCCATACGACCGTTTCGGTCGCCCCGAACCAACTGGCCAACAGGCCGCTGACCATCCCTATGAAGGTCAAAAGTACGAAGACGGCTTGCAGTTGAAGTCCCGACTGAACGCCCGGTAGTTCCGGGAGCTTGTCAACGACGGAATCGGACCTCCATTCGGTTTTCACTCCTGAAAATCAGTGTCTTGTTCGCATAAACGTTTTTTCACCGACCTCCATCCGTGCCGACGGCTGACGAAGAGTTATACGTCAATAACTCGATGTATCATGCATGAGTAGCAATTCCGATGCGGCTGACCAGACAACGAACGGCGTGGTACAACTCGAAAACGAGTCGGAACTCGACGCGTTCGTCTCGAAAGGGAGCGTCGCGCTCGTCGAGTTCTACACCGAGGGCTGTGGCATCTGTCAGAGTATGGAACCCGTCATCGGCAATCTTGCCCGTGAAATCGAGATTTCGGTCGGAACGGTGAACCCGCGTGATGACCCGCCGCTCGTCGACCGATTCGACGTTCGGAGCGTACCGCTTTTCGTGCTCTTCGACGACGGCGAACCCGTCGCCAGACTCGCTGACGGCTTCGTCAGCGGTGACGACCTCACGGACTGGATCGAAGAACACACCCAGTAGCGGTCGCGGGGACTTTCGACGCCGGAGACCACTAACCGATACGATAGGTGTCCCTCGGATCGGGTGCTACATCTGCCGTTCTCAGTAGTATGACATCGGATACGTCTTTCTGTTTCCTCGTGGGTAACTGGTTCTACAGATGAGCAAGGCGAGTGCCTCGGGGTCGTACGGAAGACAAGGTCTTCGGTGATGACCAGATGCTTCGCGTCTCGAACCACTTGACCCCGGGGTACTTCACTGGGTGTACTGCTGGATGGTGTTCGTCAGTTGCCCTTCGGACTGTGCGCCGACCAGTCGCTCGACGTTCTCCCCGTCGGCGAAGACGAGCAACGTCGGAATTCCCTGAACGCCGTACTGGGCGGCGAGGTTCTGGAACCGATCGACATCGACCTTCAGGACGGCCGCATCCGTCTGGCTCGCGACGGAGTCGATCGTCGGTTCCATCATCTGACAGGGGCCACACCAGTCCGCATAGAAGTCCACGAGGACGGCGTCGTAGGTCGCGACGGCTTCCGCAAGGTCGTGCTGGTCGGACAACTGAATCGGTTCGGTCGGGACGGATTCTGCTTTCGAACTCATCACTCGCAACTAGAAGCTGAACACTGATAATGGTTTTGGATAAAAATCACAATACTATACACGATTTATCTCTCTACCTACCGGCGAGAAGATCACGAGCGGAACGTCGTACCTGAAGGTAGGTGAGAGCAAGCCCCTACCGACCAATCTGCCCACCCTATATTGGACATACAAAACAATATTATATGTCCGGTACGTACCCTCTCGCATGAAAGCGGTATGCGCAACTGACCTCTCGGCGGCGAGTGAGGCGGCAATCGAGACAGAAACCTGTCTGCACTGTCTCGGGAAGATCGGTGTCGAAGAGATACACCTCGTCACGGTCATTCCGTCGAACGTCCACGCCGGGATGCCGGGAATGCAGTTCGAAAAGCGCCGAAAGCGCGCACTGGCGCAGTACAGGGAGATAATCGAGGATGCCGGATTTACTGTCGAGACCCACGTCGTTCGTGGGACACCGCATCGGCGTATCAACGGCGTGGCGGGCACGGTTGGAGCTGACCTCACCATCGTCGGCTCGCGCGGCAAGAGCCCGCTGGAAAACCGCATTATTGGGTCAACAGCCAGAAACCTCACGCGGACGACCATCGCCCCGCTGCTCGTAAACCGCATTGAGCGCGGCGTCGAAGATCCGAAGCTCGTTCGCGAACACCTCTTCGAGCGGGTGCTCTATGCGACGGACTTCTCGGAGAACGCCGACCGGGCCTTCGAAGCGTTTTCGTATCTCCGGCAGGCGACGAGAAACGCAATGCTCGTCCACGTCCGGACGCCGAAAGACCCCGAACCGAATGACGAGGATCCACACGATCGACTCTCCGAACTGACCGAGCGGCTCAATACGTGGGGTATCGAGACCGATGTTGAACTCCGGCAGGGCGACCCAGCTGAAGAGCTTCTCGCCGTCGAGGAAGCCTACGGCGCGACGACGACGCTTCTCGGCTCGCGGGGACACAGTCGACTCCGGCGGCTGTTGCTCGGCAGCGTCACCGAAGACATTGTTGCCAACGCGAACGGAAACGTGCTGGTGGTGCCACCGGAACGAACGGCATGATATCCTCCTCGCCATGAACGGAGAGGGACTACGTCCCTCAAGCAGTCGGGCTTGCGTTCTGAGGACGCCGTGAACGGCGGGACTCTCTCCTTGAGTCAGGTAGCACCGCAAGTGATAACAGAGCTATCCCTTCTGGACGGGCTGACGCACCGAACGAGGGTCAAATGGTTTGCCGATAGCCCGTTATGGAGGCAACAGTCGGCGAAACGTTGATCATTCGGCGTTCGTTGGTCGTGATGGCGAGTCCAAGGAGGGATATGCACTCTTCATCAGGGTGGATGACGCTCGCTATCTCAGTCGGGAGCCGTGCTGGCACGGCCCACAACCTCCCCGCGTACGAGTGAATATCTGCCGTGGCCTGCCCGGTCTATGAGCGGGAACGCAGCGGCTTTAGGCTGCTGGCACCAAAACAAGACGTATGTTTGATTCGCTGGCGCAACACGAAACTGCACTCACACAACCAGCCGCTGAGTACAGTCCGGCGGCGTTGCGCGAGCGTGCGTCGGCGTTTATCAGACAGTGCTACGACGAACTCGACAAACGGGAGGCCGTCGACGACCGGATCGCAGCGATCGAGCGTGAGATCTCCGAGACGGGGACGTATACACAGACGACCGAGGAACTCACCCACGGCGCGCGAATGGCCTGGCGCAACAGCAACCGCTGCATTGGGCGGCTGTTCTGGCAGTCGCTGGACGTGCTCGACGAACGCGACTGCACAACGCCCGAGGCGGTCCACGAGGCGTGCTGTCGACACATCGAGTATGCGAGAAACGACGGCGACATCCGGCCGACGATTACGATTTTTCAGCCGGATACACCCACCACCGACCGGGTTCGCATCTGGAACGACCAACTCCTTCGGTACGCAGGCTACGAAACAGACGACGGCATCGTCGGCGATCCGGGCCAACGCGAGTTCACGGCGTACTGCCAATCGATGGGCTGGGAGGGCGACGGCGGGCGGTTCGATCCGCTTCCGCACGTGATCCAGGTCGGCGACAGCGAGCCGGAGCTGTTCGAGCTGCCCGACGAGCTGTTCGTTGAGGTGCCGATTTCGCACCCGGAGTATGAGTGGGTTGCCGACCTCGAGTTGCGCTGGTACGATGTACCGGTCGTCTCGAACATGCGACTCGAAATCGGCGGGCTCAACTACACCGCCGCTCCGTTCAACGGCTGGTATATGGGTACCGAGATCGGCGCGCGAAACTTCGCCGACGAGAACCGATACAGTATGCTTTCGACGGTCGGCGAGCAGCTGGGCTACGACACCTCGAAGAACCGCTCGCTGTGGAAAGACGACGCGCTCGTCGTGCTCAACCAGGCCGTGTTGCACTCCTATGAGGAGGCAGGCGTGAAGATCGTCGACCACCACACCGCGACCGACCAGTTCGCCCAGTTCGAACAAAACGAGGCGGCCGACGGACGGTCGGTCACTGGTGATCGAAGCTGGTTGGTGCCGCCGATGAGTTCGTCGACGACACACGTGTTCGATCAGTCGTACGACACCACCGTCCGGACGCCGGGGTTCTTTTATATACCTGAGAGCCTGCCAGACGCGTAGGAGACCGCGATAGACTCATCCGTCCTACAGCGGGTGTTGGACATCCGCAACCGTATCAGTACCTACACAGCGTGGATGTCTGGTCTGGTTGTGGGTGAAATGCGAACTATTAGGTCATCTGAGAGCGTACACCATATATGGCTCAAAACGTCGGTTCGATGGATCGAAAACTCCGAACAGCAGTTGGTGCAGTTGCCGGTCTCGCCTCACTTGGCACACTCGCAGGTGTTTTTCCACTCCCGGACGTGGCTTCGCTAGTATTGGGAATCGTCGCGCTCATGATGCTGGCGACGGCAGCAGCAGGAACGTGTGGACTGTACTCGATTCTCGGCGTCGACACCTGTTCGATCAAATCGAACTAAGCTGCTGGGCAGCCGCTTAGTACCCAGGTTGTGGCGTACAAAGCGTTCGGAGTAACTGTTATTCAGTGGCAGCACAATCCACTACCATGGCCATTCTCGTGGCACTCGGTGACGACGACCGGTTTGAAACCGTCCTTGCGGTTGCAGTCCAGCTGGCAAACGGGCTGGATCAGGCACTAACCGTGGCGCATGTCACCGAAAACCAGACCGCATCGGCAGACGACCGGAGCTTCCGTGATGCGATCCGGTCATCGCTCTCGGACGTCGACGTCACGGCGGACGTCTCGCTGGAACATCTGAACCGAAGCAGCCTGCGGTCGGGGACCGCGATCGGCAACCAGCTGGTCGACATCGCCGAGGGCGTCGAGATCGACCACATCGTTATCGGCCATCGCTCGAAATCCCAGCTGGAAACACTGCGCGACGGTCACACCGGCTTTGTGGTTGCCGAAGCGGCCGGCGTGCCAGTGACGATCGTCCCGGAAGCCGTCGAGGAGTCATCGGCCTAACGGCGGTTCTGCTGTGCACCCCCATCGAACGTCGAACTGAGCTGAAATCGCTGCACGACGAACTCGGATGTTTATATACCGCGATTGGAAACGACGCGTATGGACGCCAGCTACCGAGTGGCTGCAGTGTCGGCCGGTGCCGGAATGACGGCTGTGGCGCTGACTACGGCGGTTGTCGGACCGACAGTACTCGCTGCCGTCGCTGGAATCGGTGCTGCAGTTCCGGTTGGCTTTATTTACGCGCTTTTGCTGCTTGATGCGAACTGAGTACGGCGACTCCCGACCTGTATCGACGCCAGAGCCGATGTAGCCGACTCCCTGATCGAGTTCGCCACACGCCCGAAACCGGTCGGACCCGTTCTGAGGCCGGTCCGAACTGACCGTCGACGCCGATGCTGTGACCCCGTCTGTCTGGTGCCACCACCCCGTTCGTATATAAAGGCTTCACCGGTTGAGAGTGATACCTACGGCGGAAGGGTTCGCTTGTATAGATATGAGCAACCCGGATCTTCCACCGTCGAAGGTGAGCCAAGCAGACGAGAACGCCGATCCGCTGGATATCGTCGACGATCTCGAAGACGGTCCAGACGACTGTCCGTACGACCAGGAGCTGGGTCGACGGATGGGCATCGACGCCATGCGCGTCGCCAACGGCGAGTTGGACGAAGAAGCGTTCCACGAGAAGTACGAAGACGAACTCATCGCCGAGTTCGGAGACGACTACACGCCCGCGGAGGTGATGGGCCATGAGTAGCGAATCTGGAGACGGGCTGACCCGCCGATCGCTGCTGAAAGCCGGCGGTGCTGCCGCGACGATGGCAGCACTCGGTGGCTGTGTAGACGATGTCGCACGACAGGTCGGTTTCGGGACCGACCGAACCGCGACCCCGATCGCCGACGCCAACACGGCGTTCGGCA
>OBKM01000818.1_pt1 | contig 14217 bp, 5 predicted proteins | sample 1519691 | NCBI WGS metagenome assembly OBKM01 (sample SAMEA37050418, study PRJEB22526) | metagenome | biome: saline pan; feature: lake; material: water | place: Egypt | collected 2015 | depth 0.5 m
CCCTCCAGCAGGTCGAGCAGTCGGTCGCGGTCGAAGGTATCGCTGCGGTTGCGCGTGTCACAGCCGTACTGGTAGAGACAGAGGGGACAGCCGTCACCACAGTCACAGACGAACTGGTCGGCCATGAGTTCGACGGCCGTCTCGAAGTTCGCTCCATCGTCCCCGGCAACAAGGAGTCTGGCGATGCCGGCACCGCCCTCCTGTGAGTCGAACACGTCGACCATGGAGTCCCCGTCGTGGACGACCTCGGTCAGGTCGCGGATGCTCACGCCGCCGAGAAACTGCAACGCCAGGCGAGCGCCGTGTGCGAAGGCGTGGGAACTGCCGGCGTCGCCGAGGTCGATCCGGACGCCGTCTGTCTCGTAGGCGTAGCCCAGTCGGACGAACGTGCTGCCGTCGTCGCCGTCCGGGTTGTGGTCCGCGTCGGCGCTGCAGTGGGCCTCTTCCTTCTCGCGGTACACGACACCGGTGCAGTCCGGGTTGCCACAGACCTCGAACCGCGAGGGCTCCGCGTCGACGCTGCCATCCCGGTAGGTCGCCCGGAACGAGGTGGTGTAAACGAGAACGGTGAACGTTCCGTACGCGAGTGTACCGACGCTCCCGGCGTCGGTCGACTGAATCGTGTACCGCTGGGTCGGGTCGAACGAGAGCACTTCCGTCTCCCGTTCGGCGTACGTGTTCTGGACCGCGGTGTCCGACCGCTCGTACAGGTCACGCGCGGGATGCTGGCCGTTCGAGAGCAGGAGATCCGACCGGTGGGCGGTAACACTGTCCGGGGATACCAGTTCGAGGGTCGTCGTGTCTGTGTCGTCACAGTCACACACCGTGTCTGCGGTCGGTGACGGTTCGCCACACGAGGAGCACACGAACGCCTTCGAAAGCAACCCAGCGCCGGCCTCACGGACGCGAGTTCGCAGCGCCGTCGACTCGTAGTCATCCGTCGAGAGATGGGAGACGACGTAGGTGTCACCGCCATCGAGGTAGGCCGCTTTCGGATGCAGTTCGCCGAGCGCCATCCTGATCGACCGTCCGTCGTCGCCGACCGTCCGGGTCGTGTAGCCGTCACTGTCGGTGTCGACCAGCGAGATGGGGACGTGTTCGTCGACCGTCCGCATGTCGAAGGCGTACCTGTTCTGGCCCGATTCGCGGAGAAAGTCGACGTAGGAGAGCTTCTCGACGCGCTCGCGCTGTGCTTCGAGAGCCGACTTGCGGTCGAGCAACTGCTCCTGTTCGGCCCGCAACCGGTGTGCCTCTCGCGGCGAGGACGCCGTCCGGCGCTCGTGTTCGACCCGGTCTGTCTCCCGGTCCAGTTCGTCGATCTCCGACTCGAGGTCGTCGACGTACTCGTCGAAGCCGTGGATGTACCGGGTGGCGAACTCCTCGACTGCCTCCGACGCCAGGTCACCGAACTCCTCGACAGCGTCCCGTATCCGGCCGGAACACCCCTGCTCCTGACACCGCTTGAGGGAACTGTCCCGGTCGTACTTCCGGCTACAGAGCGGACAGTAGCTGTACTGGAGCAACGACCGGACGTGGGATTCGATCTCCGACCGGTAGTCGTGGACGAGCGTCTCGAGAACATCGAGTTGCGAGCGGTCACCGCCGAGTCCGAGGCGACTCGTCCGCGCGGACATGACGTGTGTGAGTTTCGCGGCGTCGTCGTCCTGGTCCGGCGGGGTCGGGTCGAACGTATCGCCGCCGGAGACGGTCCGGTAGCGACCGTGCCGCTCGACGTCCCACGGGACCGTAAAGTTCGCCGCAACGTAGTCGAACACCGCCCAGGTCAGCGAGACGCGCAACACCTCGCGGTTGAACTCCTTCAGCGGCACCGGCTGTGGTTCCGCTGCAATCAGGTCCGTCGGCTGGTCGTAGTAGTAGTAATCGATGGGGTTGCGCTGACTCACCGAGTGGACGAGCGACCGGTTCGAACTCCGGCCTGCCCGGCCGATTCGCTGCAGGTAGGCATTCATGTTCGGCGGTGTGCCGTACAGCAACAGCGAATCGAGCGCGCCGATGTCGACGCCGAGTTCCATCGTCGGACCCGACGAGAGGAAGTTGGGATAGCTCCCCTCCCGGAACAGGTACTCGAGTTCTCGACGCTCGCGCTTGTCGGTCATCCCGTGATAGACGCGGCTCAGCAGCATCCGGGTCGACGACGCGAGGACCCTGTAGGCGCGTGCGTCGAACCGCGGGTGGTCGGGGTCGGCCAGTTCCGAGAGCGACGTGTCGAACGGAACCGTCTCGGGGGACGACGCTCCGACCTGTATCGCGATACTGTGCTCGACCTCTCCCTCACCCGGACGGTACTGGAGGTCGTCCCCGTCGCCAGCGACAGCCAACTCGAGGACCACAGGAGCGAACTGGACGTAGCCGTCGTCGATGTGGAAGTTGTCGCTCGCCTCGAGCGTCCTGCGGGCCTCGGCGTCCGAGAGCGCATCGGATTCCGTGTGGTGGGCGTCGGCGTCCGAGAGCACGTCGAGACGCTCGAGGTGCACATCGTTGCCAGTATCGACCAGTTCCCTGGCCACGGCCCGTTCGGTCCCGTCGAACGCCGCCCAGCGGTCCGGGTCGATGCGGAGATCGAACACGCCGAGTTCGGCGAGCGACCCGCCGAACTCGCGGTATCGCTGGCTGTACTGGTGGGGAATCGCCCGCCGTCGAAGGCGGTCCCGAATCGCCGCCTCGGTCTCCATGTGCCGGCGTGCGCTCCCGACAAGTTCCGACCGGAGGTCGAAGGTGAGATTCTGGACGTCCCGCGGCGGTGCCAGTTCATCGTGGAGCTCGTCGATGCGTTCCAGCGACGCCTCAAGCACCGTCTCGAGCGACACCCACGACGCGGACGACCCCCGCACGTGGTCGACGAGACACTGGTCGAGCAGGGTGCCGGTTTCCGGCTCGCGGAAGTCACGGTCCAGTTCCTTCATGTCCCGGTGTGAGTCGGCGAACGAGAGCTGTTTCGCCGCCGCCAGCCCCTCGTCGTCGGCGATATCACGGAGCAGATACTGGGAGGTCGTCACCGCCAGGTTGCCCGGACCTCGCACGAGTTCGTCGTAGCGACGGTCGGGCCGGTACGGGAGCGAGTCGTGGCGACACGGTGCAACGGCGGGGATGGTACTGACCGCGCGGATGGCACCGTCCGGTTCGAACGTGCTGAACGACTCGTGGCCCCCCCGTCGCTGCCGTGCTGTGGCCTCACAGTTACAGCCCCGGTCGTCGACGAACGCCGTCTCACACGCCTCGCAGTAGGTGTCCTCGAACACCTCGAAGAGGCCGCGTCTGGCGAAGGTGTAGGAGCCACACGGGCAGGTGTCCGGTGGCTGCTCGAAGTACGTCCGCTCGCAGTCCTCGTTCCGACAGATCCACGGCAGGAACCGTGTCTGGACGACATCACGCCCACACTGACAGGTCGTCTCATCCTCGTGAGCACGGCCACAGTCCGGACAGCCGATGGGTCCCGTGCCCGTCCGTGGCCGACGGCGGCCGCCACACGACGAACAGCCGCTCTCGTGGGGAGTCGTGGATTCACACGCCGGGTTCGGGCAGGTGTGAGTGTCGGGTTCGGTATGTACCATCTCCGTGCTACAGTCCTCGCAGGTCTCCGTCGGCGACCGCTCGGTCACGTGTCCACAGTCGAGACACTCAAGCGTCGGGTGGAAGGTCACCCGGAGCGTCCGCACGGACTCGCCCGTCTGGAGACAGCGCCGGCAGACGTGCTCGGTCTCGCTGGGCCGGTCACCCCCCGCCGATGGCTGGTACGGGTCGAGTTGCTCACATCGCGGGCAGTACCACGCCACCAGCGCCTCGTCGTCACAGCCACGACAGTAGGTGCTCCGGGTGACAAAGCCGAACCCGCAGTCCGCACACGTCTCCCGTGGCGAGCGGTAGACCGCGTCACAGGCGGCACACGCGTAGAACCCGTCGATGGGCCAGGAGAACAGGTGCGTCCGGTTCTCGAGCAGTCCCGAGAACGTCCCCAGCGTCTGGACGTTCCCCAGCACCCGCGCTGCCGTCGCCGCGTCGACGTCGAACTCCGACTGGAGGTACTCGAGCACCTCGTCGTACGGACGCGGATGCTCGGACAACTCGTGATGGAGATGCTGGACGGCAGTGACGACCGGGTCGCCCGTGTCTCTCGTCAGGTAGTCGAACAGCGCGTCCTGAAACAACTCGCGCAGGCGTTCGTCGTCGTGATCGGCCGGGTCGGCATCGAACGTCATTCCCGACAGCGCCGGCACGCGTTCACCACGCGCGAAGGCGAGCAGGTCCGCCTCGGTCAGTTCGTCCTCGGTCAGTTCGGGCGGCAGCGTCTCGAGTGGGTCGGGTTCCAGTTCTCTGGGATTCTCGTCGACGTGTTCGATGGCGTGTGCCCCACTCACCTTCCGGAACAGTTCGACGTCGTTCTCGACAGTGGCGGAACTCGCGACGACCTGCAACTCGGAGCAGTCACGGGCCGCCCGGAGCGCCCGGAGTCGTTTCGTCAGGGTCGCCGTGAAACTGCCGAACAGTCCGTCGTAGGTGTGTACTTCGTCGAAGACGAGAAACTCCGGGTCGTAGATGAACGCCTCGTGTTCGTCGGCCGCGTTGACGTTGACGAGTTTGCGGTTGATGGTGTCGGGGTTCGTCAGGAGGATGTCGACGCCCTCCGAGAGGATCTGGCGTTTCGTGAGTCGGATGAAATCCAGCGGGACGTCGTCGACGCACTGGCGCTTCTCCGGGTGGAGTTCGTATCGCTGTCCGGCGTGGTGGATGCGGACGCCCTGCCCACACGTCCGGCACTTCTCGAGTTCCTCGTTGCGACCCGGACACTCGAAGTACTTGAACGAGGACTGCAGATACCCCTGCGCGTTCGCGCTGACGTTCGTCGGCGTGTCCCCGTCGTAGATGCCGATGGTGATCTGCTCCGAGGATGGCCACTGTTCGTTGATCCGGTAGAGATACTGGACGAGTCGTTTGAACTGGTCCTGTGCGAGCGCTTTCGTCGGGTAGATCAACATCGCCTGGACGCCGTCGCCCTCGTCGCGGCGCTTGCGGTCGAGAATCCGGTCGAGAATCGGTATCAACCACGCTTCGGTCTTCCCTCGCCCGGTTGCTGCGGTGACGACCGTATCGTGTCCCTCGTTGATCGTGCTGACTGTGCGCTCCTGAAACCGGTAGAGACGGCGGAACCCGAGGTCGCTGAAGGCATCCTGGATGAGTGGATGAATGCTTTCGTGTCGACAGAACTCCTCCCAGGAACGGTCGCTCCAGTTCCGAACGGGGAGCGCCTGGAGATACGGGCCGCGAATCCCGACCAGTGACTCGTCCGTTCCGACCGTGTTCGCGTACCGACTCGCGACACTCCGGCCTGCCGGACCGACCCGGCCCACGAACTGGTCCCGGTAGGCCTCGACCATCGCCATCCCGCGCTGTGCCGGGTCGTCCATCGTCAGATGGTGAGTTTCACCACGTCGTCCAGTTCCTCGATGGCCAGCAACTCGCCCGTCGTCTGCTCGTCCAGTCGCGCGAGTTCGACCTCGGACCCGGTCGCGAGCTCCTGGAGGATACTGATCGTCCTGTCCGAGACACCGTACTCGGCCTGGAACGTCTCCCAGTCGGCGCCGCTTCGCTCCCAGCTCCTTCTGAGTCCCTGCCAGTCACTCGCGAGGGCGGTGATCGATTCCGAGTCGTCCCACATGCGACGGTTGACGAACGTCTCGATCTCCCGGAGCGTCTGGCGCATGCCATCGGAGTCCCGGAACAACCGCTGGACGTTCTTGCCGGCATCGACCTTCCGCTGCCACTCTTTTTCCTCGGTGCGGAGTTCGGATTCGAGCACGCCGGTGGCGCTCTCGACGGTGCCCTTGGCCTGCCGGACGCGTCGTTCGTACTCTCGGGGTTGCCCCTGGTCGACGAGGTGGTAGTACTCGTCTGCGTCGTAATCGAGCACGTTGCGAACCTGCACTCTCGCCTCCTCCACCTCGTCTGGCACCGACTGCCCTTTATCGAGCACGTCGACCAGAACCGAGGCCAGAAACTCCATCCGACTGCAGACCCGCTCGAGCGTCCCGAGGGTCGACTCGATCGACGCGAGTTCGTTCAGGTACTCCTGCTTTTTGGCCTCGAAATTCGTCGCTGTCTCGTATCTCGATGCTCTGTCTTCGGCGGCCTCCACCTTGCGTTCGAGAGCGTCGGATGCGTGGCTCATGTGTGCTCACCTCCAGTTGTCTTTTCGATTGTGTCACGACGAGCGACGAGTGACCGCATGGCGTCGGAGTCGTGAACGGCATCTTCCAGTTGTGTGGACGTTTCGGGCACTGGCGTGGCCTCCACTGTCGAGTAGAGCTCGTCGATCGCCTCGTAGATCTCCCACTCGACGCGCTCGGCCCTGCTCTCCTCGTACCGATGGAGCAACGCGACCAGTTCCGGCCCAGTCGCGGACCCGATGTCGCGGAACCGTTCGAGGTCGGCCTGAAACGCCGTCAGGTGGACTTCGTCGCCGTCCTCGAGTCGCTCGAGTTGCTGTTCCCACCGCTCCTTGACGGTGATGTCGAGTCGTCCCGCGGCTTCGTAGAGACGACTGTACAGGTCCCGGAGACGTTCGGTGTCGTGTGCCTCGTCGAACCACTCGTCGATCCGCTCGACGGCGGACTCGACGTGCTCGACGTCCGCGGGGCCCAGTCTGTGGAGTTCCTGGGCGTACTCTTTCACCCTGGTGAGCAGGGGCTCCAGATACAGGCTCGCCGTCGACCGGGTCGTCCCGAGGCGGTAGGCGTCGGGCAGGTCGTCGTCGATGCGCATCGCATCCGTCACGTACGTCTCGAACTCCGACTCGACGGCCTCGTAGGCTTCGCTCAGTCGCTCGTCGTCGACGAAGTTCTCCTTCAGTTTGAAGAATCCGGCCGCGAGGTCGCTCGGGACACCGCTGGATTTGGTGAGGTTGTTGTACGCTTCGCGGTACGGATGCCCGACCGAGAATCGCTCCTTGACCGGGTGGTCGTACCGCTCCAGTTGCGAGAATTCCTCGAACACGAGGTCACGGCTGAGGTCGGTGGTGCCGTCGTTCGCGTTGATCAGCAGGTACTGGGCGACGATAATGAACTCCTCGATAGTCCAGTCTTCGGGAAGTTTCGATTCGATCTCCGCGCGCATCTCCGCCCTGAACGCTGCGACCTGGTCGGTCGCCCACCCCCGGAGCAGGCCGTAGTTCAACTGATATTTATCCTCCTCGGGCAACGTTCCGTCCGTGCTGATGCCACACCAGAGGAGCGGTTCGTAGATGTCGTTGTGTTCGGTTCCGAACGGGAGTTCGATGCTGAGTCCCTGGCGTTCGTCGACGGACTGAATCGAGACGGGTGTCTCGGTGCCACGGGCGTAGTAGATGCCGGTCACCCCGGTCGTCGACGCGTTCGGGTTCGCCAGGCGTGTCGGGTCGAACCACTCCTCCAGCACCGCCACGGCACCCGTCCGGAGGGTGTCGGAACTGTCGTACTCCGCACCCGCGGTGAGCCACTGCTCGTACTCGAACCGGCGCTGGTCGACCTCGTCTGGCGGCAGGTCGGTCTCGACCGGGTAGTCCCCGCCAGTCACTACCTGCACCTGTGTGGTGTCCTCGACGCCGTCGATCTCACCCCGAAGAGTCAGTTCAGGCCCCCCGGTGGCCGCCAGCGTGAGTTTCCCCTCCGCTCCGGTCGTCCCGACCTCCTCGTCGTTCCTGTAGATCGTGACCCCCTCCGTGGGTTCACCGTTGAACCTGGCGGTCACTGTCACCTCCTCGCCCTCCTCGGGTCGTGACGGCGCGGCGGAGAGATTCAGCGAATCACGGCCGACTGTGAGCACCACCTGGTCGTTGAGGTCGGCTTTCCGGGCGGTGATCGTGACATCCCCCTCCTCGTTTGGCAACGGCACGTCCGCTGTCCCGCGCTGGTCGGTAAAATCGATCGGTTCACCGTCGCGTTCCACGTCCACGTCCGCTTCCGGCCGGTCGTTGAGCGTCGCCCGGACGGTGACCGACGCGCCGGGTTCGATGGTGCCTGCCACCTGCTCGAGTCGGAAACTCCTCGGGGGTGTCTTCCCCTTCCCGGGCAACACCACCGGGTCCCCGTCGTCGATGACATCGGCCGGAACCGTGACGCCGAACGTCTCGAAGACACCACGGGGGAGTCGGATGTTCCCCTCGGCGGTCGGGATGCCGTACCACTTGGCGAGGCTCTGCACTGCCGGGGGCAGGTCGAGTGGAACCGGCGTCGGAAACTGTTTCACGTACGGGTTCCCGTCGATGGACTCGAACGGTGGCGCAGTCGAGGTCAGACACTCCCGGATGATACGGATCAACAGCAACCGCGGCGTGCGCCGTTCGTTGCCGTCCTGCACGAGATGCTCGTAGGCGTGGCGGACGAACTCCGCGTTGAACGGGTACAGTCCGTCGAACGCATCCTCGGGGATGTCGACAGTCGCCTCCGACGTGGACTCCTCGCGGATGACCGAGACGTACTTGCGGGCCAACTCGACTGTCACGTCCTCGGTCAGGAAGTAGGCCTGTCCCGTCTCGTCAGTCGTACTGAGGTAGCCCTCGGCCCTGTCTTTCATATACGTGTAGGTGTTCTCGCCGGTCCCCAGCGCCTTGTCCAGGCTGTCTTTCTCCCAACCCGTTGTCCAACCCAAAACGACGTCGTAGTGGCCGCTGTCGAGCTGGAAGATGTGGTCGAGCAACTGCTCTTTGAGGACGCTGAAGGTCGTGAGGTCCTCGCAGATGAGGACCGGTCGGAGCCCCTCCTCGACGTACGCGTCGGAGATTTGCTCCAGTTTGTCCTGGAAGTTCCCGACGTTGAGTTTCCCGGAGAGTTCGTCGTGGAAAAACCCGACCAGACTCGGAAACAGCGTCTGTCCACCGCGTGCCTCTCCGAACGCGCTGAATGCCAGTTCACGGTAGTCGTCCTCGTCGAGCAGGTCTGGAACGTCCTCCTCGTCATCGCTCGTGACTGCCGTCTGATACTCCCGAATGTTCTGCTCGAGTATCGACCGGAGGTCGGTGCCGGGTCGCTCCTCGATGAGTCGCTCGATCTCCTCGCCGGACAGTTCCTGAAACGCCGTCGGTGCGTACGCTTCCAGGTTCGTGACCATCGCGTCGGCGACCTTCTCGGGGTCGAGGTCCTCGACGTTCCCCACCTGGATATCGATGTCGACGGGTTCGGTGAGAATGTCGACGATATCCTCGATACGGGTCTGACTGCGAGAGACGTGCAACGCGACGTGAGTCTCGTCCACGCCGGCGTCACGACTACCGATCTGGTACTCGAGCCACTGACAGAGTTGGCTCTTGCCGCTCCCGGTCTCACCCCGCAGGATGAAAATGCGGTTGTCGTCCTGCACGTTCGACTTGACGATTGCATCCCGGAACTCCTCCTGAGTGACGAACTCCTCGTTGGACGGATGCGGAAAGAGATACTCGGCCCGAATTTTGTCGATGTCGATGTGTGTCCGTTCGAACTCCTCGCGGGATTTCTGGTGGGACTCTGGCGTGAGATACCGCCGGACAACGTCGTCATCCCAGTCGCGCGGGAACTGGCTCATCCCGACACCTCCGTGAACTGGTCGAGCGGATACCGGTAGCTCCGCCGGTCCGCAGCGGGTGTTCCGGTGATGTCGAACTCCTTGATGGCTGGCTCTCGCCGCCGCGAGTGTGTGGCCGGCAGTTCGACCTCGTTCTGGGCGTCGGCCATCCCCCTGACCTCGACCAGTCCGTCGTCGACGAGGTTCTGTAGCGTGTCGGTCACACCCTGGTGGAGTCGGGGCGTTCCGGGTCTGTCGGAAAGCACCGTCATGAAGTGGCGCTCGAGCCACGTGACCGCCTCCCCGAAGTCGCTCGACTTTTCTGTCTCCTGAAACGTCTTCAGCAACTCGTAGAGCAGTCCCGGGACGGGACTCAACACCAGTTCCCGCGAATCGATATAGCCCAGCACGCCGATGCCCTCGTACAGTCGGTACCACATGTTCACCTTCGTCACGTTCCAGTTGATGTAGTCGACATCACGTTTCAGGTACGTGACGAGCAGGTCCCGTTCGAGCGTCCGCGGTGCCTTCTCGAAGGCGACATCCTGCGCCCGGGCGAGATGGTCCTGCGGGTTGTCCTGCTGTTTGATGTGATGCAGGAGTGTCGCCTCGAACGACAGTGAGGGGAACACGTCCTCGTTGATGGGGTCGACGAGTCTGGATTCGGGTCGTTCGATGAAATCAAGCGCGTACAGGAACTTCAGACACTGCTCGAGGTGGTCGTCGTCGCCGTGTGTGAGGTTGTCCCGTAGCGTGCTCACGTTGACTGGCCCGGAAACCGCGTTGTCGAGTGCCCGATAGATGGCCTTCAGTTCCGCCACCCGGACCGTGTTGTAGTTGACGAGCTGTGCATCGGGTTTGCCGTCTGCGTAGTGGTAGTGGTCTGCTGTCATCGTTCCTCTGGGGGTCTCCGCCGGTATGCACGGAGTTCATCCACGTCGTAGTCACAGATCTGGAGGACCTCGAGGAGGTTGTTCGCAACGCGCTGTGTCTCGCCGCGTTCGATCCACGACCGCAGTGCTTCACGGATTCGGTCCGCCATGTTCTCGAGGACGTTCTCGAGATCCTCCTCGATGAAGTAGTGCGCGGGCTCCCAGACGGGACTGTTCGAAGGCACACGCGTGTAATCGAACGTCGCGGTGATCGAGTCGGCGGGTGCACCCTGACGGTGGTGGACCGTCGACGCGGCGTGGAAGAACACGTTCCGGGTGTCGACAACCGGAATCCGGGAGTCGAGATGCCGTTCGAGGAACACGCTGGAGAGGTACTCGTAGTCCGTGACGGTGATCTCCGCGAACTCGTCGGCGAGTGACTTGCCCGGTTTCTTCGTGTACTTCGGCGTCTTTGGGGCTGCCGTATCCGTCACGAGCACGTACGTCCCACCCTCCTCGAGTGACCGCTCGGTGAGTCGCCTGACCAGCCCCTCCTCGGCGTACTCCTCGATACCTTCCTGTGTAGCCACGTGAACGAGCGGAAACGAGAGCTCTGACGCGTCGGCGTCCTCGCTCGCGACGTGGTCGTAGTCGACCAGCTGGAACTCGTTCGCCCAGACATCCGTGTGGACGACGGTGTCGAAGCCGAAGACCTGGAACAGGGGGACGGCCCGGAGCTGTGCCCGTGCGTGCTGGTCCCGCCGCTGCAGTTGCGGGTCGCGAACGACGACCGTGGTGGCCTCCGAGTTGAGAAACTCGGAGAGTGTCACCCCGCTGGCTGACTCGATCGGAGCGAACCAGTCGTTCGTGTCTGTGTCCATGGTTACGTGGTGTGAGTGTGTTCTGGTGTCCCGTTCGTCCGTCGCCGTCCGGGAGACATCCGCGGAGGCGGACGAGCGTCGGCGAACTGTGGATAGCCCGACGCGTGACGCGAGTTTCGACCCACCCCGGGTGACGGGCTGGCACCGAACCGGACCCCACGCCGGGGAGAACAGCAGGCCCGGGCCGAGCGGATCTCTGTCCGGACAGGTCGGCGACAGGCCAGAACCGACAGCGTCGTCGAACGGCCGGGAGACCGGTCGGCACCCCTTGCGATAGCCACACTACGAGGAACCACCGGGACCGTCTTGAGTGTTGTGCCGGTGTTACACGAGGATTGAGCGGACAGGTAGATGCTCCGCTGACTCGTCGTTGCCATCGTCCCCTGGACGGTCCCCTGGGCCGCCATCATTGCCACCGGCCCCCGTACTGTGAGAGACAGCCCTTTCGCTGGCTGATCGTCGTCCGGGAGACGTTCGAGGTTGCGGCCAGTTCGGACAGGTTCGGCCGGTCGTCCCAGGCAATGATGTCGCAGGCCGCGTGGATGGCGGCGGCAGCGAGCGTCCGTGGTGAGATACTCCGGAACTCCCTGGTGTCGTCGCTCGCCCGCTCCTCCAGCAGGGCCACGGCACATCGCCTGACTTCCCGGGGGAGGTCCAGTTCGGATGCGAACTTCGGGAGGAACGCGTGTGGCTCCATCGGAGGGATACGGACGTCGAGGCGGTGCTCCAGGACCCTACGTGCTGTCCGGACCTGCGTCTCGCTGGCGCGGGTCACACGGCGCAGTTCTGCCGTCGAGACCGGCAGGTCGATGGCGCTCTGGCGAACCGCGGCGAGCAGACACGCGGTCGCAAATCCCTCCACCGACCGCCCCTCGATAACCCCGCGAGCGTGTGCTTGCCGGTACAGCGTCGCCGCCCGTTCCAACTCGGGGTCTGGCAGGTCGAACGCCGCCCCCATCCGCCGTATCTCGCCGAGGGCGTAATCCACCCTGCACTCTCGTGATGTGCGGTGTTTCGTCCAGGGTTTCTCCCTGACGACCCGTCGCTGTGCGGCGTTCAGCACAGTTCCGCTCCCGTCGGTGGTCGCGTTCTCGGGTGTCCCGACGCCGATACCGCGGTCCGCGTACAGGTTCGTGACCCGCCCGCCGGTTCGCGCACGAGACCGCCCGTCGTCGTAGCGCGGCCGGGGGGCCGTCGAGACGGGAGACGTGGTGAGAACGAGGTTACAGTCCGGACAGACTGCTTCCCGGGTGTCGACGGTCTCGACGGAGCGACGACACTCCGGGCAGACAGGTCGGTCGGGGTCGGTACGTCCCGGGTCGTTCGTCGGCGGTGCGGCCGCCGGGATGCGAGATTTCGATGACATGGGTTACGGTGATAACCGCGGGTTCGACACGACACCCGGAGAACCACTCCGGTGGTCGGCGTGTGCGGATTTTGGTCCGCCACTACCTCGTGTCTACGTTCGTCCACAGACGGTTTAAATCTGTGGGCTCCCGTCTCTCGTTCGGTCTACTACACCGGACTGGCGCGACTGAATTAAACTAGAAATCCTATCGAAGGAGTGGGAATCGATACGGTCGTGCGCTCGTTCGTACACGTGAGACGGGCGTCTGTGGGCGAAGGTACACAGGACACGGTCGTGACGGCCAAAACAAAAGACGAACGCTGTCTTGACTGTCCGCTGCCTCAGGCCAAGTTCAGAATATGGCACGGCCTACGAATCCTGTACCGCACAGCCAAAACTCTTAATTTACAATGGAACAACGAGGAGACAAGACGGTTGCGGCAGGTCAGAAAGTACGAAACTTAATACCAACTACAACTATGGGATTGGACCATCGCCACCTCACAGGTATTGCAACGACTGGTGGTGTTGCGGTCGGTGCTCGGTCGGTGGGTAGCAACCCCGGTGCTGTTGAGGACCTTGCTACGGGTGTCGAGAACGAAATCGCCGAGATTCTGCTCCTTACTCTGGTTGACCACGGTACTGTATTGATAGGACTCGGGTTTGTCGCACAGTTTGTACTCTACGGGTGGTTGCTCAAGTATATAACCCCAAAGTTATTCGAGGAAACGGGAATCAACCATATCCTCCAGGATAATCTCTCACAGATGGTGTTTATCGGCGTCGTGCTGACGATGTTTATGTCATTTAATGCCGATATTTCGTCGACGGCTTTTTTGGCTGTATATGCGCTCTCTCTTGTGATTATGTTCACGTTTGTGCTCATCTATTATCATAGGTACGAGACGAAACGGGACGATTTAAACGCTATACATATATTAAGCAAAGAATTTAACGACAGCGGTAGTGATATGGACAAGCACAACTGGAATGCATGGCTGGTCCCAGCATCACTTCTCGCGGGGTGCGCATTGCTCGGATTCATGTTATTGGTCATATTTGATTCTGCCTTTCCGCTTCTCGAAATAGCACTGCTCGGCTTTGCAGTCGTGGTTCCGGTGGCCAATAAAATCACGAATACGGAGACGAGACGACGGTTCGAGGGAATCGAGCTAGGGTTCATGTGGTCGTTTGCACTGGCTCCGATACAGGGGAACAATCCGTCGAAAGGATTTGTCGGTCAATTTGTTATACTCGTGGGTCTTGCTTCGGCAACCATCGTCTTTACCACAGGTGTGGTTATAGGTCCGGCACTTGTCACTGCAGTCGGAGCTGGAGAACTGTTAGCTGTAGCTATTTGGGCTCCGATCTTTGTGTGGGTATTGACGTATGGAATCTATTGTTTGTGGTTCTGGTATCGTATGGCAAGACGGTACCCGTCGTTCATGAAATCACAAACAAACAAAGTAGCTGATACTGAAATCTCCCGTCCCCGGTGGATGCTCCTTGTCCCCTCTCTTTACATCATGTTTATCATCATATGGCTGATTCCTGCCACAATAATAATATACGGGGTTAACCTCCGTAC
>OBKM01000819.1_pt1 | contig 14207 bp, 13 predicted proteins | sample 1519691 | NCBI WGS metagenome assembly OBKM01 (sample SAMEA37050418, study PRJEB22526) | metagenome | biome: saline pan; feature: lake; material: water | place: Egypt | collected 2015 | depth 0.5 m
TAGCTCCAGCTATTCAGTATCTTCCCTGAGGTACTATGACCCCGAGGCGGTTCACGAGAACGTCAGGTAACATCCCACGACGGATCGCCCCGGAGTCGGATCGATCCAACCGCTCCGGGCCTTCCCCGAGTCCCCGATCGATCGCGCCAGTCCCGGTTCGAAAGCGGGGATCAGTCGTCGTCCGCCGTCGCGGCGTCGGGACGATACGCCTCACTGATCGCCTTCCACTTGCCTGACCGGAATCGGAGGTAGTTGATCGCGGCGGGGATCGTCGTCTCGGCGACGAACGCGAGATACAGCCCCCACAACCCGATCGCCGGAAGCGCGATCTCGGGGGTCGAGATCGCGGTGAACGGGACGGCGAACGACGAGACCGTGTCAGCCGCGCCGACGTACGCGAGCGGGATAGAGACGAGGAACATGCCGACGAACTGGCTCACGAACGGCACTTTCGTGTCGCCGGCCGCGTCGAGCGGTCCGGCGGCCCCGCCCGACACGCCTTGGAAGACGACGGCGACACAGGCGGCGTACACCAGGTTCACCGCGATCGGAACCTCGGGGCTGTCGGGGCTGTCCGCGAATAACACGACGATGTCGGTCGCGAACACCGCAATAAGCGCTGCGCTCACGAGGTACGTCCCGACCGAGAACCGGATGATGTCACGCGCGTACGCTTCCGCTTCGTCAGGATCGTTGACGCCGAGCTCTTGGCCGACTAGGCTCGACGATGCGAGCCCGAACCCCCAGCCCGGCGTGTTCATGATCCCCCAGATCCGGCGGGCGATGACGAACGCGGCCACGGTGTTCTCTCCGAAGATGTCGAGGATGGAGAGCATGGGGAACTCCGCGACGGTCCACACGAGGTTACGCGCGCCGACCGGGAGGCCGATCTTCACGAGGTCACTGAGCATTCCGGGGTTGAGATACGAGCCGAACGGGTCGATAGCGACCGGGAACGCGCCCAACCCGAACAGGCTCCCGCGGGCGAGCCCGGCTGCGAACCCGGCGGTGACGCCGACGTTCGCGAGAACGGTCCCCCATGCCGCCCCCTCGACACCCATTCCCAGCCCGAAAATGAACGCGGCACTCAGGAAGACGTTGGCTACCGCCCCACCCGCCCGTACCTGCATCGCGGTGTAGGCGTCGTCACAGCCGACAAGCACCCGGCTCCCGACGAGGTTGAGCCCCGCGAAGGGAACGCCGAGCCCGACGACCCGAAGATACTCCGCGCCGAGATCGATGGCCCGTTCGTTGCTGCTGATGAGCGAAATAAGCTCGTGGGGATACGTCCAGAACACCGCACTCACCGGCAACGAGATGACGACGACGAGCAGCGTGCTGGCTCGCACCGCGTCACCGAGCTCGGCGAACGCCTCCGCGCCGTATCGCTGCGAGACGAGCGCAATGGTTCCCCCGGCGACACCACCGCCGATCGCGAACGCGAGCCCCCAGAACGGGCCGGCGAAGCCGACACCTGCGACCGCACTGGTTCCGACGGCGACTCCCACCATCGCCACGTCGACCGCGTTCTTCGACATCCGGGCGATCCCGGTCACGATCCGGGGCCACGCCAGATCCGTCGTTCGGACCACGCGGTGGCGGTCGATCAGCCCGAGCCGCGCGAGGGCAAAGCCAATGTAGAGGATGACGAGCCGGAAGGGGTTCGGAACGGAGGCCACTGGAAGTACGGACCCTTTCCGCCGCTTAATAAAGGCGTTTCGTCACGCGGCGGGCGTTTCCGGATCGAAGTCGTCGACGTCCCACCGCGTTTTCCGGCTCGCGTGCCCTTTTGAGGCCACGGATGGAATGCGTTTTCATGTCATCCCTAGAGATCGGGCTCGGACTCGGTACCTCCGGACTCGACGACCCGGATGAGTGTGCTCGGACGGTCACCACCGCCCTCGAAGCGGGGTATCGCCACGTCGACACCGCACAGATGTACGACAACGAAGCCGCGGTCGGGAGGGGAATCGCCGCGGCCGATGTCGACCGTGAGGACGTGATCGTCGCCACGAAGATCCATCCGGAGAACCTCTCGCCCGACGACGTCCGGGAGACGGCCGCCGAGAGCCTCGATCGCCTCGGTCTCGACCGAGTCGACCTCCTGTACGTCCACTGGCCGATCCGGACGTACGACGCCGAGGCGACCCTGCCAGCGTTCGACGAGCTTCGCGATGCCGGTGTGACCGACCACGTCGGGATATCGAACTTTACGCCCGAGCTGGTACGAGAAGCGGACGAGATCCTCGACGCCCCGATCGCGGCCCACCAAGTGGAGTGTCATCCACGGTTCCAACAGCCCGAGCTCCGAGCGTTGGCCGAGGAGTTCGAGCACCACCTCGTCGGCTACTCGCCGCTCGGACAGGGCGAGATACTCGACGACGAGGTCCTCGTCGATGTCGCCGAACGCAACGGGAGCTCGCCGGCGGTCGTCGCGCTCGCCTGGGCGGTCGAACGCGGCGTCGTTCCGATCCCGAAATCGACCGGAGACCACGTAACGGAGAACCTGGCTGCGCTCGACATCGACCTTCCGGCGTCCGATCTCGAGGCTATCGACGGACTCGCAGGCGGCGACCGGTTGATCGATCCGGACGACGCCGCCTGGAACTGACGATCCCATCGCGACTAGCCCGGACCCAAGACGTTCGCTCTATCCGTCCCGGCCGTCACCGCCGAGACGACCTGCCGGGCGTCGCCGCCGAGCCCGAGGTCGAACGGCCAGACCTACCTACACCGCCGCGATCCGCTCTTCCAGCTCCGCTTCGATCCGCTCTTCCAGCTCCTCTCTCGGCGTGTCGAGGTACGTTTCCCACTGGTCCAGAAATCCGGACCGTCCGAGCACGCGGACCACGCGGTACACGGGCTCGCGGTCGGCGAACCCATCCGGAAGCGCTCCGGCCCACTCCCGATACCCTCCGTACACCGCTTCGCGGAACCGTTCGGGACCCTCGCTGTCGAAGTCGTTACACAGCTGGTCACGCGCCCGAACCAAGTCACGGGCGGGGTCTCCGACGTGTGCGAGCTCCCAGTCGAGTAGGCCGACGCGAGAGTGGTCCCGTTCCGCCCCCGCCCCGCCCCCGCCATCGACGACGAACGCGTTCGGTTTCGCGATGTCCCCGTGGAGCAGCGCTGCGGGCGCGTCGTCGAGGCGGTCGCGGTTCTCCTCGATACAGTCGATCACGGCGGTGAAGTGGTCCGCGAGCCGGTCAGTCGTCGAGATCTCACGGGTTCGTTCGACGGTCGCGAGCAGCACATCGGTCCAACTGCCGGGGTCGAGTTCGAGCCCGGTTTCTCTCCGACCACCGGTGATCTCCCCGTGACCCTCGAACCGTTCCTCGTGCAATGCAGCCAGCGCCCGCCCGACACCGCGGAGCAGCGACTCCCGCTCTCGATCCGTGTCGACGGTTTCGTAGACCTCCAGCAGGTCCCTCCCGGGGGCCGGTGCGGTCGCGAGGTACGGTACGGACGCGTTCGGATCGGCTGTGAGGACACGGGGGACCGGAACCACTCCTCTCGCCGCCACATGATCCAGTACCGCGCGCTCCCGGCCGATCCGGCTGCCATCCCCCTCAACTGCCACTTTGAGATACGCCCGGCGGCCGTCGGCGAACGCGACGCCGACCGTCTCGTTGCCGCCGTTCCAGGACGGACCGACGCCGACGAGCTCCGCTACGGTTCGATCGGGGAACGCGTCCGCAAGCGCGGCCGTCACAGGGTCGTCCATACCGGCGGTGGCGGACGGTCGGGCAAAACCGTTCCGGCGAGCGGACGGTTCTCAGGGCTGAGAAACGACCGACAGCCTCATGCGTCCCGCGGCTGTTTCGTGTGTGATGACCGTACAGGATGGCGACGTGGACGGACGAGTTGGGTTCTCGGTCGACGGGGAGACGCTTCTCGTCCACGACGCCCTCGAGAACGAGCAGCTCGTTCTCGACCTGAACCGCGAGCCCGACCCTCAGCCCGCGCTCGTCGATCTGTTCCCGCTCCCCGTCGATCGGGCCGTCAGCTTCGAGGCCGAGTCGCTGTCGATCCCCGCCTACTCCTCAGTGTCTGTCCGGGACGCAGGCGGAGAGTTCGTCGCCAGCCTCACCGAAGACCGTGCGCTCGAACGCGGCTCGTACTGTTTCGATATCACTGGGGTGACGAAAGCGCTCGTTCGCGTCGAAGACGTCGCCGTCGATACGACCGGGATGGCCGGCGACGACCCGGTCGAACTCCGGTTCGAGGAACCGACCACGGTGACGGTCGGCGGGCGATCGCTACACACTCGTCCGGAGGCGACGATCACTGTCCCTGACGATCCTGAGGCACTGATTACCGCCGTCTCGATGCTGGGATCGTCGATAGCCGAGTGGTCGCCCGAGCGGTCCTGGCCAACGCTCCGGGGATACCCACCACGGATCGAACGAGGTGAGACGCTCGACGTACCATCCCGGCTCCCGACCCCCGACACGGGGATCGAGATCGCGGTTCCGTCCACGTTCGCCGACGTGTATCGCGTCGCGCCGCTCGCGTACTACCTCGGGGCGAACGTCGTTCCGGGGGGCCCGGAGATACGGCTCGATACGGGGTACGTCGAGCCGCTTCCCGCGGACGGGCCCGCGCTCGAGGACCGGGTCTCGGAGCTGCTCCGTGTCACCCTGTTCCTCGACTCGCTCGCCCGCACGGAGGGGTACATCCCATCCGACCGGTACGAATACGAGGCGGTGGGCCCGGAGCTCCCGTTTTACCCGCCGATGCTCGCGGAGTACTCGATGAGCGAGCGCCTAATGGAGTACCTCGAAGTGGACGTGTCGACGGTCGAGCCGTATCTCCCGGCGTGGCCCACGGAAGCGGTCCTTCGTCCCGGCCCCGCTGGAATGGAGCTGCTTGGCCACCTCGCACACGTGCTCGCGCCGATCCGGGTTCGGGGGTCGGCGATCGAGGAGACACAGGAGAGCGAGTCGGCATCGACCGAACAGGGTCGGTTCCAGCCGCTCGCGCTCGCGACGTCGCCGTACCTCCCTGTCGACGAGGTCCCAAACCCGGACGCGGAACCCCTCCCGGCAGGCAGCGGGGTGCTGAGTCTCGCCGGCTACGAGAACCACCTGTCACGGCCTCGTCCGGCCGAGGGTGACGTTCACGTGGCGTTCGCCGTTGACTCCGCCGAGCGGGCGGCGGCGATACGTCGAGCCATGTCGGACCCGGCGCCGCCTGACGGGGTGGGGTCGTTGGAGATACACGATCGACCGACCGCCGAGGAGCTCGCCGCGGTCGTCGCCGACCCCGACGTGGACCTGCTGTACTGTGGCCTGCCGACCGATGAGGACCGAGTCGCCTGCCCCAGCGGTGTCGTCGACCTCGGCGACGCGGAGTGGAAACCGATCGCCGCGGTCTGTGAAGGGTCGATGACAGTCGCGCCCGCGGCCAGCGCGGTCGAGAGTGGTGCGGTCGGCGCGCTCGCCGTCGACGGCACGCTCGAAGCCGACCGGATCCGTACCCTCACCGGCCTCCTCGCGAGCGGAATCCCGCTCGCGGCGAGCGTCGCGCTCGCTCGACTCCCGTCGGTCGCGGACGTTCGGATGGCAGGAGATCCGGCAGTTACAGTTCTCACTCCCGACAAAGGACACGCACAGAACGTTCTATATGCCAGTCCGACGTTAGAAGACATGCATCGGATCGTAGGGGACTCTATCTGCTCGGTCCAGCATCGGATCGGAACGGAAACAGGTTGGCTGTTCGATAGACTGGATGGGAAACGAAAACTGGTCGGTGTCGGTCGTGAGCTGAGTTCAGATGCATCAACTGAATTAATACGTGATATCTCCGATCAGTCTCAGCCGGTTCTTGCTCTCAACGGCGAAATCGTCTTTCGAAACGACCAGCTCACTGAAGCCGACATCGAACGACGAGCGAGACGGACGATCGAGGCTCGATCCGAAGGGTCGGAGACGGCCGACCCGGCCGGCTTCCCGACCATCGCCGAGGAGTGACCACGGAGCCGCCGTTAGCTGTTTCCCGTGATCCCAGGTCGATCCCCCTGTTTTTCAACGCTAGCGACCGACCATCCACGTATGCCACAGATCCACCTCGACGAGGGGACGATCGAGCGGCTCGACGCGCTCCGGGTCGACGACGAGGAGTACGACGAGCTCGTGAACGAGCTGATCAACATCTACGAGGCGGGCGAGCTGGCGCTGTTCCGCGGCAGCGACATGGAGTGAGCGGGACGAACAGCTGCTTTTGCCTCCTTGACGGCGACCCTTTCGGTTACTCCTGGTACGCGATCCGAACCTGCTCCCACTTCCCGACGTCCTCCAGATGCGCCTGTAGCTCGTCGGCGTACTCCTGAACCAGCTGCTCCGCCGCTTCGATCTCCTCGTCGCTCGGGCCGCCGCCTCCGTTCCCACCGCCGAGACCGAGCACACCCTTGATCGAGTCGAGTACCCCGCCGGCGCTGCCGCTCCCGCCAGCGCCGCCACCTCCGCCGGGCGCACCACCCATCGCCGACACCTGATCCCGGACGTTCTGCAGCTCGGGCATGATCGCCGGGAGGTTCGACGTATCGGCGACGATCCTGGCCGCCTCGGGGTCGTCGGAGCTCTCGATCTCGAACTCCGTGGCGGTCATGATCAACCCCCATTCCTGACTGGAGAAGCGGGAGGCGGCCACGCGCTCGTTGAAACGATTGTCGACAGTCATTCGCTCGCCGACGATCGCGTCGGTCCATTCGCTCATGCGCGGACATGAGCGGTGGCAGTTGAAAAACTCGTTCCCATCGGTCGGGAGCCGGCGAGACGTTTTAGCACGTCCATCCCGTCCGATCGGATGTATGGTCAAGCGTAGTCGTCGGGAGGTCGTTGCGTCCACCGGAGCCGCTTCACTGTTCGTCCTCGCCGGCTGCTCGGCACTGGATGGCGGTGGTCGAGAGTTCGGTGAGGCGGCCGATCGAACCGGCGAGAACGAGGTCAACGTGGCGGTCGGTGCGGGAAACGGTCTCTCGTATGATCCCGAACACGTCGTGATCGACGTCGACACGACGGTGGTCTGGGAGTGGACCGGCCAGGGAGGTGGCCACGACGTGGTCGCCGTCGAGGACGAACGGTTCGCCTCGGACCTCGTCGACGAGGCGGGCCACACGTTCAGGCACACGTTCGAGGAGCCGGGCGAGTATGAGTACGTCTGTACACCCCACCAAACGCAGGGAATGTACGGTCTCGTCGAGGTCGTCGAGTAGCCGCGGTGTGGTTCTTGCGCCCTCCGTACCCGCTACCAGTCGAACGCCTCACGCGGGTCGACCGCATCGTTCGTGCGGTCGAAGACGTGTTCCCCGTCGACGAACACGTGTGTCGTCCGCGTGCCGTTCTCGTGGAACACGCCGTCCCAAACCGCGAGGTCGGCGTCGGTTCCGGGTTCGAGGGTTCCGACACGGTCCTCGATCCCGAGGATCTCCGCGGGGTAGCGAGTAACCGCCTCTAACGCTTCCTCGGCGGGGAACCCCTCCCGGACCGCGAGTCCGACGCAGACGTCGAGGTGTTGTTGTGGCAACACCGGGGCGTCCGTCTGGATCGCCACCTTCACGCCCGCGTCACGGAGGATACCCGGGGTCTCGAACGTGATGTTTCGAAGCTCGTGTTTCGCGCCGGAGTATAGCGACGGCCCGACGACGGCGGGGACGTCCCGCTTGGCGAACTCCTCGGCGATCAGGTGTCCCTCCGTGGCGTGCTCGATCGACAACGCATCGATCCCGAACTCCTCGGCGATCCGAAACACGGTCATGATGTCGTCGGCGCGATGCGCGTGGACGCGGAGCGGGAGTCCCTCTGTAAGCACCCGCGCGAGGTTCTCCATCCCGAGGTCCCGCTCGAACGGCTCCCCCTCGTTTCGGGCGTGCTCCCGCCGGTCGACGTAATCTTCGGTGGCCATCAACGTCTCTCTGAGGGTGGCGGCGACCCCGGGACGAGTCGACGGCTGTCGACCCTCCCGCTCGCCGTGGAACCGCTTGGGATTCTCGCCCATCGCGGCTTTCATCCCGTCCTCGCGGATCAGCATCTCGTCAGCCGTTCGCCCGTACGTCTTCATCGAGCAGATGACGCCGCCGATCACGTTTCCCGATCCCATCCGCGCGGAGACGGACGTGACCCCGTTCTGAAACGCGCGTTTCAGCTCCTCGTCGCGCGGGTGGAACCCGTCGAGCGCGTTGACGTGCGGGGTCACAGCATCGGTTCCCTCGTTGATATCGGCGTCTTCGGGTTCACCCCACTCCGCGACCCCCGCGTGGCTGTGCGCGTCGACGAGCCCGGGCGTGACGTGGTCGCCGTCGACGTCGATGACGGTCGCGTCGTCCGGCACGGCGACATATCCGACGGCGGCTATCTTGCCGTCGTCGACGACGACAGTCCCCCCGACGGTCCCCCGCTCAGTTGCGGTGTGAATCACGGCGTTGACCAGTGCGTACATGCCACACAGGTTCGGCCCCTGACGGATAACCGTTCGACCGGGGTACGTCGATTGCCGGTTCGAGTGTCGGGGTGAACCGAACTGGGCCGCCATCTCCTTGTGAACCTCGGTCGCCTCAGGTTGAATCGATCGGACCGCCCCGTTCGGCGTCGCCTTCGGCGTCTGACGCCCCTGAGCGGACCGCCCGATCACTGTTCACGGACTCGTCCCTGTCGTCGTTGTCGCTTCGTTGGTACACGTTCACGTCGTGCGTGTTGTACGGGATCTCGATCCCGTGGTCGATAAAACGGGTGTAGATCTCGCGGTTGAGCCGGTGTCGTACGCGCCCTCTGTGCTCCGGACGCTCGACCCAGCAGACGAGCCGATACGCCAGTGCAGAGTCGCCGAAGGAGACGAACCGCGCCTTCGGTTCCGGGTTGTCCGGCACGGTGTCCTCATCGAGGGCGACACCGACGAGGACCTCCTCAACGAGGTCGATGTCGGAGCCGTACGCAACGCCGATGTCGATCTTCAGTCGGGTCTGTCCGCGCGGCTCGGAGAGGTTAACGACGCGCTCCTCGTTGAGCATCGAGTTAGGAAGGGTGATGTCGATGTTGTCGCGGGTCCGCAGTGTCGTCGATCGGATCCCGACGGCGACGACCGTCCCCGCCTCACCGGTGTCGATCTCGAGATAGTCGCCGATCGTGTACGTGTCGTCGACGTACAGTGCGAGGCCGCCGAGGAAGTTACCGACGCTCTCTTTCGCCGCGATACCGAGCGCGATCCCCGCGATGCCCGCGGCCCCGAGGATCGGGGAGATGTCGTAGTTCCACAACACGAGGACCGCCGCGACCGTCCCCGTGATCACGACGAGCGACCAGATGTTCGAGAACACCGGCGCGAACTCGTACGCGCGACCGCGGACATCGGAGGCTTTCCCCTCCTCGTTGATCTTCTTGACCAGGCGATTGACGACGCGGTTGAGGTAGAACCCCCACACCACGACGATGACGGTGATCGCCGGACGGCCGATGAACGTTGACACCTGCTCGGCCGTCAGAAACGTGTTCTCCGTCACTGACGGGATACTCGCGAGTACGGAGAATCCGATCAACGAGACGGTCGTCACGAGCGGGATGTGGAGATTATCGACGACGATGGAGTCGTAATCCGTCTCCGTCCGGTCCGTGTACGTCCGGAGGTACCGGATCACGACGAAGTTCATCACCGCGCCGCCGACGAGGGACGCACCGAGCACGAGAAGCGTCACGCCGTAGGGGTTCGCGATCACCGGACGGAGAAACTCTGGGATCACGCAACCACCGAAATCATACCGTCCAGTGTGTGGGTGCGTATATAATTTTTACCAGCAATTACTGCCCGATCGTAGATGGTGTCACGAACGAGGCGAGTCCATCAGAGCGCCTCGTTGCCGCGGATCAACAGGCGCAGTAGTAGTCTCGGTCGTCGAACTCCGTTTCGAACAGCTTCGTGATCGGGCCGGGGTCCGACGGTCGGTACACTCCCGTAGTCAGGATTCGACGGTCGGCGAGCTGAGCCCCACTTGCGCCCCGGCTCCGACCAGCCCCTCTCTCTTCGAACCTGCCCGAGACGAGCGCACGCCAGTCGTCCGAAGTGAGCAGATCGGCGACCCCTTCGCTGGACAGCCCGGACAGATAGTCACGGAGATACACCCAGCGTGCGGGCTCGATCCCCGGCGACTCGTACTGGGCGTCGGTGACCGCGGCGTACGCGGCCATCGGGAGGTTCGCGCCGGCCGCGACCGGTAACGAGATCCACTTCCAAGGGCGAGTGTTGACGTCGAGCAGCAGGTACTCCTCGCGCTCGCGGTCGTAGACGAACTCAGCCTCGCTAATCCCGTGGTATCCGGCGTCGTCGAGGACGGAGAGGGCTCGTGCCTCGATCTCCGGGTCTGCAACGGTCTCGACCAGGCACGATGTGCCGAACTGAAGAGGGTATCGAACAGCGGCGTTGCCCACGACCGCGACCGCATCGTCGACACCCGATGGCGGGACGTACGACGCCAGCGAACGGTCCTCCCCGGTGGCGACGTCGACGCGTTTCTGCGCCATCACCTCGACACCCTCCGCGGCCGCGGCTGTAACGGTCTCTTCGAGCGCTTCGCGGTCCGCGACCTCGAGAACGTTCGTCCCAAACGCCTCCTCGAACTCGCGTTTGCGTGCGGGTTTCACGACGAGTGGGAACCCGAGCGCGTCGGCCGCGTCGGCGAGCGCCGACTCGTCAACCGATCCCGGGCCGTCACCGCCGCCGAGACGATACGTCTCGGGGTACGGCACGCCCAGCTCCTCGCAGGTCGCGTACAGCCGAGACTTGTTCAACACGTCGTCGACGATGTCGATCCCCGCGTAGGAGAGCCGGACCCCGTCCGGGTCGGCCTCGGCGTACGCGAGCGCCCACTCGTCCATACACCCGAACGCGACCGCCTCGGTTCCCGCGGCGTCAACGATCGCTTCCACGTCCGCTCGGAAACCGTCGAGATCGTTGAGGGGGTAGGTGACCGCGCCAGCGAAGTCGACGGCCTCGGATGGCGGGGCCAGCCCGTCGTGGCGGACGGTAGTACCATCGCCTGTCGCTGCTCCGCCCGGCTCGTCGGTGGGACGGTCGAGTGCGATCACCGGCACGTCGTGGGCGTCAAGCGCGCGAGCGACCCCGAGTCCTGTCACGTGGGCATTACTGACGAGCGCGGGCGGGTGGTCGAACGACACGTCGGTGAGCGCGTCGATCAGTCCCTCCGTGGAGTGAAAGCGGTCTGCCATACTCCTGATCACTGGCCGGGGTACAAAGGAGCACCAGTTCCGGAGCCCCGTGCCACTACCGGTGACGATCGCCACCGGAACAGGGATCCGAGCCGAAGTCCCGCGCGTTTTTGAGTCCACGGACCCAACTGTCGGTATGAGTGATCTCGAGCGAGACACCGAAAACACCCCTTCCGTTCCCGGGCGTGTTCGCCGTGCCTTCAGCGGTCACGGGTCCTTCGAACCTGCTGCCGCAGGCGTACCCGAGGAGGAGACGGACGGGGACGTGAAGACTGACGGAGACGTGGAGACGGGCGCAGGAGCGGCGGGGTACGGGGAGGGAGAGGTGGACACCGGAGCATCGACGGGCGCCGACGAGCCGAGTGCGGCGGTGTGGAGCTCGGAGACGACCGCGTTCGACGGGACGGTGACCGTCGCGTCCACCGAGGACGGTCGGCTCCGGTTCGCCGTCAGCGTTCGTGTACCGACGCTGTCGGCCGTGACGACGGAAGATGTGGCGGACGTCGTCGAAACCGGCTGGTTCGAGACGTTCGAACGGCGGGTCGTCGACGTGGGTGGCGTCACGCGTGGGAATCACGCGTTCGATCCGAATGTCGAACGCGAGGACGACGAGATCGTCGTTCGCTTCGACATAACCGACAGCAACGAGCGCCGTGGGGTGGATGACGCCGGCGCGTTGATCGACTTCGTCGAGGGAACGTACGTCCAGGGTGTCATCCCCGGATACGAGTACACGGAACCGGTTTCGGGGCTGATCTCGTCCGCGAGACGACAGGGTGGTGATGCCGAGGGCGGGGCGTTCTGAATGGCGGTTAGAACCGAACTACGAGGGCACCGAGTCGGCCCAAACCGGCCGGCAGGCGCGACGGACTACCGAAAAGGTGGTTCGGCGCGATGATCGCGCTGTTCGGCTTCTCGCTCGTTCTCGCGCTGGTGGCGTTTCACACGTTTCTGGCCGGTGTGACGACGCGCTTTTTCCGGCTTCGGCTGTCGACTTCTTGGGGATGGATCGTGTACACGGTGATCCTGACGCCGACGCTACTCCTCGTGTCGACCCTGTTGTTTGCGGGGTTCTTCGGCGTCGGTGCCGGGGTCGACCTCCGAAGCCCGACCGTCGTGATCCTCCTGCTTGTGGTGCTTCCGGCGGTCCTCGGCGCGGCGATCGATTACCTCTACGTCGAACCGCCCGACGAGTACGAGCTGCCGGACACGCGGTGATGATCCGGACACACGGCGATCGAACTCGACAGGCCAGACTCACCGGGACGCCCGACCGCTGTCGGGACGCCTGACCGCTACTGCCACCCCGTGATCGCCCTTGGCGGCCTCGTCACTATTGTGGGTCGTGCCCGGTCCCGTCGAGTACGTCTGCGAACGCACCCTCGACGGCCTCGATCACTTCCTCCGGGGAGCGGGTGGCGTCAACCCGGACGAACCGCTCGGGCTCGGCTTCGACGAGTCGTTCGTAGTTCTCACGGACCGCAGAGAGGTAGCCGTCCCGCTCGTACTTGTCGGTTCGGCCGGACCGCTCGGCCGCGGTCCGTGCGTCCAGATCGAGGTAGATCGTCGCATCCGGTGGCCGCGAGAAGGCGCTGTGAACACCCCTGATGTACTCCATAGGGCGTACGAGATCGACATCGCTCGCCGCCAGGCTCGCGGCCTGATAGGCGAACCGCGAGTCGGAGTAGCGGTCGGAGACGACGAGCTCCCCGTCGCGAAGCGCGGGACGAACGGTGTTGGCGAGGTGGTCCGCGTGGTCGGCGGTGTATAAGAAGAGCTCGGCGAGCGGATCGGCGTCCGAATCGCCGATAGAGCGGTAGACGGCGTCACCGTACCAGCTGTCCGTCGGCTCGCGAGTGAACACCGCGTCCGGATAGACGTCATGTAGCGCCTCCCAGACCGTCGTCTTGCCGCTCCCGTCCAGCCCCTCCAGCGTGATCAGCATGCTCGCGCTCCGGCCGGCCCATGAATAAATCGCCGGGTTCCATCGTGGCCGTCCGCTGGCCGAAGGCGGCGTCCCGGCGTTCAGGCGATCCGCGACCGGAGCTCCGGCACGTCGCCGCCGACGCTAGCGACCGGGTCGCAGGCGTACAACCGGCCCGCCGGGATGTCGACCCAGTACAGTCGCTCCTCGCCGGGATGCCAAAGCGGCCCTTCGCCGGTGTGTGATCGGGTGTCGGCGACGCGTTCAGCGCCGTTGTACGCGGCCCGTCCAGCTTCTCCGTGGTCGTCGCCCGTCGTCGTACGCTCCTTCTTATGTAGACGTAGTTGAAACTCGTCTCCAGGCCAACGACCCGGAAACCGCCAGAACGACGTAGCCCATACGATGATAGTGAACAAGAACTAACTGCCACCAAACCAGCACACACGCGCCGACAGTGCGCCGAAAGACGGGCGCGCCTCCGACACCGGTGGGGGGGCTCGTCGCGCCGGGCCCACCCGGGGTCGAACCCGACTACCACCCGCTCGGCGAGGAGTTCGAGCGGTGTCGCTCCGCTCGCTTGCGCGGAGGCGATCCGTGACCCACTCTCACCGCTGAATACGCGTCCGCGAACCGAAGCCGACTACCGACACCCCGACCCTAGGGAACACCTGAGTACGAACGATACGGGGCTGGAATCGACCGTGATGCTCCCACTGCGCCCCGACCGGCGGTGAACCATCGCCAAACAGGTCGGACTCGACACCGCCGGCCGTGAACGGTGAAGCGGGACTGGCCGCCGGGAACACACCTTTTATTTCCTCGTCCTCAGAAGGGTTAGGTACGCGAATCGTGAACCGTTCCAGCTCGGTGCCGACGATGCGACCGTACCCGCCAGCGTCCCAGTCACGCCCGTCGTCGGACCGACCGTGTTCCGTGTCGTCTCGGTCGCTTTCACCGCGAAACCGGTCGTATTCGTCGTGATCGGGTTGGAACGGGAGCCACGAGACACCCTACAATGAGCTTCGAAGTTCCCGACGAGTTACGATACCTGGAATCGCACGAATGGA
>OBKM01000820.1_pt1 | contig 14205 bp, 14 predicted proteins | sample 1519691 | NCBI WGS metagenome assembly OBKM01 (sample SAMEA37050418, study PRJEB22526) | metagenome | biome: saline pan; feature: lake; material: water | place: Egypt | collected 2015 | depth 0.5 m
ACGCTCCCTGGATCATCGCGGCGTGGAAAAACACGAGCGTGTAGGCCGGCTTCTCAACCTGTCCGAGCTGCTGGAAGGTGTCTGCTCCAGGGCTGGCCTGTCCGGCTGTCTGGCCTTCGGGGGACGGGACAGCGTCTGGAAGACTTGGGACGAGCACCTCGTTGACCGCGACGATGATCACCAGAAAGACCGCGAAGGCGACGTAGATAACGATCAGGTATGTGAACATCTCTTGGCGGCGCTGACGGCGCAGCCGGAGCTCTGAGCGGGCCTGCTCGCTCGCGACCCGCAACACTGGACCGATCTCGCTGCTCGCCCGCATCGCGTTTGTCACGAGCGTCACCACGCGGGTGATCGCGGTCGTCCGGACCCGTCGGCCGAATCGAATGAGGGCGTCGTCGACGTTCGCGCCGTACTCGATGTCGCGCCAGATTCGCTCGACCTCTGGGGACAACGCCCCGAGGTCTCCGCCACGAACCCGGTCGAACCCCTGGACGACAGACATTCCGGCCTCGTTGAGGCTCGCGAGCCGCTCGAACAGCTCCGGCGCAGCCGCCTCGATCTTGTCGATCCGGCGCTTGTGCAGGTATCTGACGATCGCGTACGCCCCAATAACGAGCAGCGCCGACTGGATGAGCAGATCGTCGAGAACCCGTATCGCGACGCCGTCTCCAGCCAGTGCCGACGGCAGCCGCACGGCGAGTGCGAGAACTGCCACCGGGACGACGATCCACAACACTCGGGTCGGCCTCCGGAGGAGCAGCTGTCCCGGATTCCGGACCGCCGTCTTGAGCCACTCGAGCCGGTCGTGATACGCAAGCAGCTGCCGGGTGTCTCGGTCTCGTTCGTGGTCGAGGTCGCGTTTTGCGTCGTCGACGAGCCCGCCGTCGGCCCGCCGGCGTTCGACCGGCGGCTCGGACGGCGCCGGTGTCCCCGCCCCGAGCCGAGAGAGCAGCTCATCGCCACCGCCACGTCGGGCGATGCCCAGCGCGTCGAGCTGCTGGGCCAGAAAGAGCGCGAACCCGGCGTTTGCCAGCGGAATGATCGCGTACACGAGCAGTTGGACGAACAACAGCGTATCCGCGATGGTCAACCCGAACACGAGCAGTATCGTGAGGAAAAACAGCATCCCAGCGACGAGGACGGTCACGTACGCCTCGGCGATCGTCGCCAAAAGCTCGAGGACCTCCTGTTGTCGCTGTTCGGCCTCGTCGCGGAACCGGTCGTACTGCTCTTTCAGGAACGACGGCAGGTCGCTCCCGCTCTGGAGAACGCTCGAGAGGTTCTCGGCGAAGGTCTTGAACTGGTCGCTGGGTGTTCGCCCTGCCATCCGGCGGAGTGCGCTGACCATGTCCCGGCCGAACAGCTCCATCTCCCGGGCGGCGACGCTCAGCTCCCGGGCTGGCTCGCCGTAGACCCGACGGTGGACGGCGAGCGTGTTGAGAATCTGTGGAAATGCCATCCCTCCCCGAGAGAGGGCGTACATGAACGCGGTCGTCCGGGTCAGTCCCTCGTTGATGCCGCGCTGGCGAACGACGGCGTCGCTTGCTGGGAGTCGCCAGCGCGCGATGTAGGCGAGCGCGGCGGCGAGAATGCCGATCCCGACGCCGCCACCGAGTACGATCGTCCACCAGACCCCATCGGACACCACGAGCGTGTAGTCCGATCGGATGCCCAGCGGCGTCGTGATCGTCCGGGGCAGCCCGGCAAGCGCTCGCACGACCGCGTCGAACACCGCGAGCACGCCGGCGAGCAGGTACGCTCCGGCGACCGCGCCGGCGACCAATGCGATCACAGCAAACAATAGGGTCTTTGCCGCGTAGCTCCGGTAGCTGGCCCCGATGTACGCGGCCCGGATGCGGGACTCGCGTTCGGAGTTTCGCCCGACTATATCTCCAAAGAGTGCGGTAGCGACCCGGTCGAGGCGTCTGTCGACCCGCCGGCTGACCTTCCCACCGATGTACGCGACGAGTCCAAGCACGACGACGATAAGCGGGAGCACAGAGACCGGCGTCATAGCAACTGTCGGACGTTGAACTGGCCGAGTTGCAACGCGTCACGGGCACGGGGACAGACATAGACACAGCTCTCGACGGAGAGACTCGGTGGTGTCTGCACCGAGTACCGGTGTTGGTCGCCCGCTTTGGCTGGAGTTGGCATGCTTACGCGACCTCGGTCGGTTCGTCTGGCGGTGTGATCCCGGCCTCGTCGACCCGTTGCATAACCTCCTCTTGATCCGCGTAGTACTTGCGAACCATCGCGGTGAACCGGCGGTAGTCGTTGACACCCTCCGACTGAAGATAGGCTATGAACCGCTTGCGGTTTCTGAGCTCTCCGAGCAGCTCCGACCGAGACCAGCCACGCTCTTGTTGGATCTCTTCGAGAAGCTTCGAGTCGCGCCGGCTGAACGTATCCTCTGGTGCGTTCCAGGTAAAACTCGTCGAGTAGTCCAACTCGCCGGTTCGCTGATCAATCCCCTCGATCTCTGCGAGGGTCTTCGCCCGTCGCACCCGCTCGTCCTCCGAGCGGGTCAACACCTGTACCCAGAGTACGTCCAGCGAGGTGACCATCGGCCGGGGAACATTGATTGGCTCGTTTTCGAGTCGGTTGATCACCGTCTGGACCGAGTCGGCGTGCATCGTCGAGAAGGTGGTGTGGCCGGTGTTCATCGCCTGAAACAGCGTGATCGCCTCCTGGCCGCGGACCTCGCCGACGACGATGTACTCCGGGCGGTGTCGGAGCGCAGAGCGCAGGAGATCGTACATCGTGATGTCGTCTTCGCCGGCCCGTTCGCGAGTCATCGCCGACAGCCAGTTATCGTGATACAGCGCGAGCTCCCGGGTGTCCTCGATCGTGATTACCTTCGAGCGCGGCGGAATAAACATCGAGACGGCGTTCATCGTCGTCGTTTTCCCCGCGGCCGTTCCGCCGGCAAACAGCAGCGACTTGTAGTGCTCGATCGCGAGCCAGGTATACGCGAGCATCTCAGCAGAGACCGTGCCGTACTCGAGGAGATCGATCGGCGTGAACGGCTCCTCGGCGTATTTCCGGATGGTAAAGGCAGAGCCTTTTGATGTGACCTCCTCGCCGAGTGCCAGCTCGACCCGCGAGCCGTCCGGTAGCGTCGTCGACACCATCGGGTTCGAGACCGAGGCGTGTTGACCCGACCGCTGTGCGAGTTGGTTGACGAAACTCGCCAGCCGATCGGCCTCGAAGCTAATGTTGGTCTCGATGTCCGTGTACTCGTTGTGATACAGGAAAATCGGCAGTCCCGGCCCGTCACAGGAGATGTCCTCGATGTGAGGATCTCTCATCAACGGGTCGATCTTGCCGTAGCCCAAAAACGATCGGTGGAGGTAGTAGTACAGCCGGAAAATCGTCTCGTCTGCCACCCGAACGCCGTACTCCTCGAGGCGTTCGGTCAGCTCCGCCCTGAGCGCGACCGCCGGATCCTCGGCGATGTCTTCGCGGTACAAAAGCGGTGCGCGGATGTCCTCGAACAGCCGATCGAGCAGCTCTGCCTCGAGTTCGGTCAGCTCTGGTTCGACGACGTGGTAGACGTGTTCGGTCGTCTCGGGATCGGAGTTGATCGAAACAAACACGTACGGCGCATCGAGTCAGTAGCGCTGCCGCTCCTCTTTGCCCTCGAGACCCCTGAACTCGACGAGTCGCCCGTGTTCGCCGGGATCGTACTCCGGGATGTCGATTTTCGACCCAACGAGTGCTCGTGCCGTTCGGGAGAGGCGCTGTCTGAGTCCCTTGAGGCGGCCCGCCTGTCCGGTTGATCCGCTTGAAATAGCCTCTCGGTCCGCCATGCAATCTTCTTGGGATACGCAACCACGGCACTTAAGAGATGTGAGGCGACGCTCCGAACGAGTCGTTTATGCCCCGAGCCGACCGACCGACGGACATGGAGGTCAAGTCCAGGTATCACCTTCGCTCCGACGCGATCCAAGAGATCCGCGAGACGCTCGCCGACCAGCTGGGGATCTCACTCGACGGCGAGCAGTTCGAGAACGTCGAAACTATCGACGGCGGCGACGTCGTATTGGTCGACGGCGATCCTCTGGTGGCGGAGTTCGACGGGGAACCGTTCTTAACCGTCGCCGGTGCGAACGCCTACCCGCCCCAGCGACGGACGGTCACTGTCGACGCCGGCGCGATCGAGTTCGTCTCGAACGGCGCGGACATCATGCGCCCGGGAATCGTGAGCGCAGACGAACAGATCACGGCCGGCGATCTGGTCGTCGTCGAGGAAGAGATACACGGGAAGACACTCGCAATCGCACGGGCGCTGGTTGACGGGCCAGCCCTGACCGGCGAGGAGGGACGCGTGCTTGAGTCGTTGCACCACGTCGGTGACGAGCTGTTCGAGTTTTCGGTCTGACCGGGCGCGCGGAGTAGCAGACGGTGGGTGTGTCTGACGTAAGGCCTAAACAGCAGCCGGCCGGTAACCGTAACATGGGACTGATGAGCAAGATCCTCGGGGGCACCCGCCAGTCGAGCGACTACGTGGAGCTGACAGCCGACGATCTGGCTACGGAAGAGATCGCCACAGACACTCGAGTCCGTATCGCACAGCTGGGCGAGAAATCAGACGTCATCGACATCAAGGACGCGATCTACGACGGCGACATCGTGATTGCAGACATCACCCGGCACAGCACCTCCGATCGGACGATGGATCACATCACAGACGAGCTCAAGCAGGTAACCCGGGAGGTCGGCGGTGACATCGTCCAGAAAGACGACGACCAGCTGATCGTCACGCCAGCCGGTGTAACGGTGAGCCGCGAGCGCCTCGCCGGCTGATCTGCGGCGAATTAGAGCAACACGAGGAGAAAGCCCCGTCGTTCAGAGCGGGGAAAGTCAGACGTTGTCGGGTGTCTCCTCGTCCTCGACATCGCGTTTCATCGAGTCTCGGCGTGCCTTTGCGTCCCGCCCGGTGACACGCTTGAGGAAATCGTTTTTCAGGTCGACTGCCTCCTCGGCGGCTTCGACGTCGCCGCTTTCGATGACCTCCTCTGCCGGTCGTTCCTCGATATCGAGTGCCAGAGTGTCTTTCTTACTGGCGTACTCGACGGCGCCGACTGTGACCCGAGAGAACACCGGATTCTCCGGGGACCCGACGACGTACAGCTCGTTGCCGTCGTACGCTTGGGTTCCGGTTACCGGGCCGAAGTACTCTTCGACCAGTGCCTCGAGATCCTCGACGCGTTCGTCGAGGTACTTCCCGCGGCCCATCTTGTACTCACGCATACCCTTCGTTTGCCTGGCCGCCGTATACCTTTTTCGAGCCGACAGCCGGGAGCGAGACGCCGCTCAGTCGGCTGCGTCGGGACTGTCCGTCAGCTGAACGGTGTCGCCGGCGGCGACGGGCTTGGCGGCGCCGGCCGGAAGCTCGATAATGCGGTCGGCTCTGGCGACCCCAATTCCACGCCACGGCGGCAGCCGGGCGACGCGGGTTACCCGATCCTCGACGAGCCAGAGTACGTCAAGCGGCGTCCGGACAAACAGCATGTGGACCACCTGGCGCGAGAGGCCGAACAGTCCCTCGCCGACCTCAAGCACCAGGGCGTACTCTTGTGGTAGGTTAGACCGGCCCATCAGTCCCGTCGCGGTGGCGAGCAGAGAGTCTACGATCTCGACCTCGGTCGCCAAGGTGTGCTCGGTCCCGTCGCCCTGCTTAAGCACGATCCGGTGGTCTGCCACGGCGTAGTCGTCGGCACGGGCGATCATACGTCCGTCGCTTCCGTCCCCGGACGCCCGGATCGGCCGGGTCGGTACCCCGCCCCGATCACCACGCGTGAACTATCCCGATCTCCCGCGCTCGAGCCTTCTTTGCCCTCGCTTGGCGCGGACGGGGCTTCCTGGTTCTGTGTCAGAACGTGCAGGGACAGGCCCCACAGGGGTTCCAGACTCCACAGGCGATTTGCCGTCAGGGGCGGTTCGGAGTGTCCCGCTCGTCCCGGACCGACACTCGGCGACACCCGCCGTTGCACGCTTCTTGTCGCATTCGAACAACGTCAGACGTGATGAGCATCTTCCTACGTACGTTATCCGCAGAGGTAGTACGGCCGTGCCGTGCAATTGAAGTGACACCGATGACGGGCGCTGTATCCCCTTGCTACTCGCGATTTAAGGGCTCGCTGAGGAACGGGGCGTAGCGCTCTGCACCGCACAAGCTAAGACCGTGCCACGAGTTACCTCGGCCGATGGAGCTACAGGAGTACTGGGGAATCGGCCCCAAGACCGAGGCGCTGCTGGCCGAGGAACTGGGTGTCGGCCTGGCGATCGCCGCGATCGAGGCCGGAGACATCCGCACGTTGACCGAGGCTGGGCTCGGTCGCGGACGGGCGACACGCATTCTCAGACACGCACACGGCGGTGCAGCGATGGATCTACTCGCGACCCGGGACAGCCGCGAGGTGTACAAGCAGCTCCTCGAGATCGCGAGTGGGTACGCCGTCACTGCAGACGCGGCCGACCAGATCCGGGTGCTCACGCCGCTTGCGGACCGGTCGGCGATGGAAACGCGGCTCGACACCATTCTCCAGGCGCGAGACAGCTGGGCAACGCTTGAGGAGACACACCGTAAGACCGTCTTGGAAGCGTTCGACCGGTACGACGAGACCAGCAGCGAGCGCGCGGCGGTCCGTGCGACGCTTGAGCTCCGAGCGGCCGGGCTCGATGAGGGGGCGTTCGCCCCGATCGCTGGACTGGACGTCGAGACCCTCGAACGAGCCCAAGCGGCACTCGCCGGATTAGGTCCTGACGGTCGGGTCACCGACGGCACAGACGACCGACTCGATACCCTCAGAGACCAGCTGGGGAACGTTGAGGACATGGCGGCAGACCCCGAGAGCGTGCTCGAAGCGATCCGAGGCATCCGGGAGCCCGACCGACTCCGAGAGTCACTCGCCCGGCACGTCGCGGCCGAGGCCGGCGTCGATCCCACGCGAGTCCGAGAGGCGATGCCGGCCGACGCGGCAGACGCTCGTTCCTTCGTCGGCGAGACCCTCCGCGGACTCGCGGATACGCTCCGGACCGACCGGGACAAGCACGAACAGACCGTCGCCGGCGGGCTCGAGAACGCACTCGCGGCCGCTGGCGACGATCTCGATACGGCCGTCGAGGCCGTCGACGAAATCGCCTTTATCGTCTCGCTCGCCCGGTTTGCACTCGCAGCCGGACTGACTCGCCCGGAGTACGTCGACCGACGCGGGATCGCCGTCGTCGGGGCGCGTAATCTCGAGCTGACAGACACCGGCGAGTCGGTCCAGCCGATCACCTACGCTGTCGGCGAGCACGAGCTTTCGGATCCGGGGCCGAACGGGCCGCCGTCTGGTGACCAGGTCGCCGTGCTTACCGGAGCCAACAGCGGCGGCAAAACGACCCTGCTGGAGACGCTCTGTCAGGTCCAGCTGCTCGCACAGATGGGGCTGCCGGTACCCGCCGAGCACGCCGAGGTGGGGCCGGTCGACTCGATTGTGTTTCACCGACGGCACGCCAGCTTCAACGCCGGGGTTCTCGAGTCGACGCTACGTGCGGTAGTCCCACCGGTAACCGCGTCCGGACGAACGCTGATGCTCGTCGACGAGTTCGAGGCGATCACCGAACCCGGCCGTGCGGCCGATCTGTTGGGCGGGCTGATCGAGCTGACCGTCGACAACGACGCCGCCGGTGTGTTCGTGACCCACCTCGCCGATGACCTGTCGCCGCTGCCAGACGCCGCCCGAATCGACGGAATCTTCGCCGAGGGACTCACCGCCAATCTCGAGCTTCAGGTCGATTACCAGCCGCGGTTCGAGACGATCGGCCGGTCGACGCCGGAGTTTATCGTCTCGCGGCTGCTCGCAGATGCGAACGACCGCCGCGAACGGGTCGGCTACGAGCGCCTGGCTAATGCGGTCGGAGAGACTGCCGTCCAGCGTACGCTCGCCGACGCCGAGTGGACCGGACAATCCTCCTGACCGCCGTGACAGCATCCGGTCAGGGGGTGGCCGCGTCGATCGCCTGATCGAGGTCTGCGACGATCGCCTCGGGATCTTCGAGCCCGACCGACAGCCGCACGAGGTCGTCGGTTACGCCCGAGGCCTGCTTTTCGGCCGCAGTGAGCTGCTGGTGGGTCGTGCTCGCCGGGTGGATGATCAGCGTCTTCGCGTCACCGACGTTCGCGAGCAGGCTCGCCAGCTCCACCTCGTCACACAGCCGCCGACCCGCCTCGTAGCCCTCTTCGAGCCCGAAGGTAATCATCCCGCCGTATGCGTCGAGATACTCCGTCGCTGCGGCGTGTGTCTCGTGATCGGTGAGTCCGGGGTAAGTCACCCACGCGACAGCCGGGTGATCGGCGAGATACTCCGCGACGATCTGTGCGTTGCTCGAGTGGCGATCCATCCGGAGCGGAAGCGTCTCGAGTTTCTGCAGCGTGACCCACGCGTCGAACGGCGCCTGCTGGTTCCCCAGATCGCGCAGGCCACGCGCCCGGGCGGCGTAGGCGAAAGCTGCCTCGCCGAACCGCTGTTTGAAATTCACGCCGTGGTAGGCCGGGTTGTCGGTGGCGATCTCCGGGTAGCTGTCGTCCCAGTCGAAGGAGCCGCCGTCGACGAGCGCTCCGCCGACCGTCGACCCGCTGCCGTGGATCCATTTTGTCGTCGAGTGCCAGAGGAGATCCGCGCCGTGCTCGAGCGGCCGGCATAACGCCGGCGTCGCGAACGTGTTGTCCAGAAACAGCGGCACGTCGTTGTCGTGGGCGATTCCCGCCAGTCGTTCGAGGTCTGGCGTCACGAGCGCCGGATTCCCGATCGTCTCAGCGTGCAGGTAGGCTGTATCCTCGTCGATGGCTTCTTTGTACGCGTCGTAATCGAGCGTGTCGACGAAACGGCTCTCGATCCCACGCCGTGGTGCAGTGTGGGTGTAGTACGTGTAGGTCCCCCCATACAGCGACGAGGCGGTCACGACGTTGTCTCCTTCGCCCGCGAGCACGAACGTCGCCAGGTCGAGTGAGGCCATCCCACTCGCGGTCGCAAGCCCCGCCACACCACCTTCGAGCGTCGCCAGCCGCTGCTCGAGGGTCGCGTTGGTCGGGTTCATGATCCGGGAGTAGATGTTGCCCTCCGCTTCGAGGGCGAACAACGACGCGGCGTGCTCGGGATCGTCGAACACGTACGATGTCGTCTGGTAGATCGGCGGCGCACGTGCCCCAGTCGCCGGGTCCGGCTCCTGTCCCGCGTGGATGCTCTCGGTGAACAGCTCGTCTCGTGACATGCGCTGAAATAATATACTGTGTAAACTTAATGCTTGTCGTTGATAGACGGGCGCCCGCTTGGGGCGTGTTCGAGCTCTCAGGGCTGGGGATATCCTTATCGACACTCAAGAACGGAGCACAATCCGGAACTGCCGCCCTCACTGAACAGCCCGTGCACGCAAACAGGGTACTCCTCGCCTCAAGTCCGATGCTTCCGGCTCCCCGGCAGCTAGTCGAGTAGTTCCGCGAGCAGCTTCGATTGCGCGGCGTTAAGATGTTCGGTAAACGTCGACGGCTGGATGTCCAGTGCCGCCGCCACCTCAGTAGCGTTTGCCTCACGGGGATATGCGAAATAGCCCATTTCGTGGGCGGTCGTCAGGACTTCTCGCTGGCGATCGGTGAGCCGTCGGAGATCGACCGGGACGAGTTCGGACTCGTCGTCGTCGGCCTGCTCTTGGACCAGATACTCGACGGTCACGGACCCGTACGCGTCGGTCAGTTCCGTAACGATCCCACGGAGACTGTTCGGGTCGGCGGCGTGGACCGTCACGCGGAGTGCGCCGTCGTCCGCTCGGACATCGGCCACCGGGCCGACCTCTGCTTCGACGCGCTCGCAGGGACACGGCTCCGTTTGTTTGTGTTCTCGTCGGACCTCGTAGACCTCCTGAGACCCGTAATCGAATACCTGCTCAAGATCGTTGCGGGTGCCTTCGTCCCCATCTCTGTCTCCGTCTATGTGCGCAGTGAACTGCTCGGTAACGCGTCCGTTTGTGCTTGCCGTCCAGACGACGTCGGTCACCGGCCCCTCCGTCGTTGTCGACGCCGCCGCGACTGGACACCCCCCGGGATCGGACACCACAAGCTCCGCACGAACCCCGCTCATATCTGGGGAGACGTATTCTCGCATAATAAAACGGTATCTTTTACCGGCGACCGTCGACGGCTCACGCCGGGAGCGCCTCGGGCGGGAGCACGTACAGATCGCCGGCGGCTCGAACCACGGAGACGGTTTCGGCGTTGGGATCGAGCGACGGTGGTCGTGGGACGCTCACCGTCTCGTAGCTGTCGGGGTCGAGCACCTGGACTGCGTGTGTGTCTGGGACGGCGACGAGGGTCGTCTCGGTCGCTGCCTCGCGGTGTGTCAGCCGTTCCGTGTCCTCGATTGGCCCGTGGTACTGTTCGCCCGTGGCGAGCCGGGTCCCCGCGAGGCGGTCGTTGGCGTCAGTGACGACGATCGGATCGCCGTCGCCGGGATCGACGACTGCTCCGGGACGGTATGCGGGCAGCCACACCGCGTATGTCACCCGGTACAGCTCGTTGCCGTCCTCGTCCTCGGTCACGAGCGTCTCGCTTGTGGTGTAGCTGCCGCCGAGCTCTGCGACGATCTGCCGGGCGACCCGATCGCCAAGACGCGTCGTCGACAGCCGGATATCCTGTCCGCCGGATACGTCTTTGATGCTGGTCACGAACGCCTCGCGGTCGCCGTCGGCTTCGAGCTCTTCGACGAGGTCGGTCGCGATCTCGGCCGCCCGGGCCCGTTCGTCGTCGTCGGGGTCGCGGTCGCGGGCCCGCAGCTGGATGATGCTGGCGTACGACCCGCCGGCGATTCGCCCACACCGTGTGCACGTGCCACTGGCAATTTTGACCGGGATTGTCCGCTCCTCAGTCACCGGGCGCTCGCGAAGCCGCCCCGCGAAGGCGGCGTGGACTCGAATCGTCGTGTCGTCGACTCGTTCGGGGGCGACCTCCCAGCTGACCTCGTCTGCGTCGGCGTGGACGCCCAACCGTTCTTGGACCGCGTCGACGGCGATGTCGACGTAATCGTTGGCGCCGACGTCGATCCAGCCAGCGCCGCGCTTGACCGCGCCACAGTGTGGGCAGACCGTCAGCTCGATCCGGTCCGGGGCCTCGACGAGGTCGTACTCGGCGAGATAACAGGCGTCACAGAGCGCGGCGTCGCGGGCGGTGCGCTCGGCCGGCCGGTCGGTCGCGACCGGATCGCCGCACCGCGGACAGAACGCTCCCGAACGGCTCATACCTTTGATACGGTCGGGTCGGCTGTAAGCACACCGGTTTCTGCACCCGGTCTGGATCGGTGTCATTTATGCTCCGGGGATCGTATTCCCGGATATGGACTGGCCGACCGACTGGGGACTCCGGGTGCGGATGCTCGCGACGATGCTCCTGCTCGGGCTCGTGTACGTGGTTTTTCTGGCTGTGCTCTGGGAGACGTTCCGAAACATCATCCCGATCGCCCTGCTGTTCGGAACGGTGAGTCTGGCACAGTTTCTGTTCAGCGACCGTCTGGCGCTGTACAGCATGGGGGCTCGCGAGGTCGACCGCTCGGAGTACCCACAGCTTCACCGGTCGATCGACCGGCTCGCCCAGCAGGCAGATCTCCCGAAGCCGACGGTCGCGGTCGCGGACTCGTCAGTGCCAAACGCCTTCGCGACCGGTCGGTCACAACGCTCCGCTGCGGTGTGTGTCACGACCGAGCTGCTGGAGACGCTCGACTCCGAGGAGCTCGAGGGGGTGCTCGCTCACGAGCTCGCACACATCAAAAACCGAGACATGGCCGTGATCACGATCGCCTCGTTTCTCTCGACGATCGCGTTCCTGGTCGTCCGGTGGGGGTTTCTGTTCGGTGGCAACCGGCGTCGTGGCGGCGGCGCGATCGGGATTGCGATCCTCGCCTCGCTCGTCGCCTGGGTCGTCTCCTTCCTGCTCGTTCGTGCGCTCTCGCGGTACCGGGAGTACGCCGCCGACCGGGGTGGCGCCGTGCTCACCGGCAACCCCTCGGCGCTCGCGTCGGCGCTTTTGACGATCGACGGCCGGATGGACCGCGTTCCCTCCGAGGATCTCCGCGAGGAAGCAGAGATGAACGCCTTCTTCGTAATCCCAGTCAAGAAAGGCATCGTCGGCCGGCTCGTCCGTACTCACCCTCCGACAGAGAAACGCGTCGACCGGCTCCGCCAGCTCGAACGGGAGCTTGAGACGTGATCGCTCACAGCCAACCAGCCGGGCGTCCGCCGACGGCGGAGGTATCTCGGCCGTGACGGGGCTCAGAGAGCGACTCCGGCAGCTGCTGGGGATCGGCGCCGAGTCGGCCGCAACCCGCGAGGCCGATCCCGACGACCTGTTCGGGATGAGTACCGCTTACGTCACGATGGAGGCCGACCTCGGGTTCGTCCCGACCGGCGACGCGGGGCTGTGTTTCGCCGATGTCGACAGCACGGCGTTCAGCAAGGCCGTCGAGGAGACCGAAGCAGTGCTCGCGCTCGGCGAGACCGACACCGGCGGCGGTACGATCGCGGACTTTCGCGAAGACGAGTACGGCTACCGGTGGATCGTCCTCGAGGCGACAGAGTTCGAGGACCTCGTTTCGAGTGTCTACTTCGCGGCCGATACGCTCGTCGAGCGCCGGTTCGGCTCCCGGCTGCTCGCTGCGGTGTTTTCCTTCGAGGCGACCGACCGGGCCAGCGCCGACGCCAGCACCCGGGCGTACTGGATCTACTCGTTCCGGCGGGGTTCGTTTTATCCGTTCGCGCCCGTCGACGACGACCGAGACAGCGCCACCGAGTTCAAACTCTCGAGCGTTCTCGACGGCGAACTCGACGTCGAAGACGACCGGGGATACTGGTATCCGCTCTGGCCCGACGCCCCCGGCGGTCATCCGTGGGAGTGACACCGCCCCGGTCTCGTCTGGTGGTTGTCCGGCTTCAATTTCAGTTTCACCATAGTGTTAACGGGGTTTTATGTATCGGGGCGCACAATCGGCGTGTATGTCCGCAAGCGACGATCTCCAGGACCTGCCAGGCGTCGGGCCGGCTACAGCAGAGAAGCTCGAAGACAACGGGTTCGACGATTACCAGGGGATCGCGGTCGCGAGCCCCGGAGAGCTGTCGAACACCGCAGACATCGGCGAGTCGACTGCCGCCGACATCATCACCGCGGCTCGAGACGCGGCCGATATCGGTGGCTTTGAGAGCGGCGCGACAGTGTTAGAGCGTCGCGAGCAGATCGGGAAGCTTACCTGGGGCGTCGAGGAGGTCGATGACCTGCTCGGTGGCGGGGTGGAGACACAGTCTATCACCGAGGTCTACGGCGAGTTCGGCTCCGGAAAGTCACAGGTGACTCACCAGCTCGCGGTCAATGTTCAGCTCCCGAGCGAGCACGGCGGGCTTGAGGGGAGCGCGATGTTTATCGACTCGGAGGATACGTTCCGTCCGGAACGAATCGACGACATGGTACGTGGGCTGGACGACGACATAATTGAGGACACGATGGTGCTCCACGGCGTGACCGAGGAAGGCGATGCCGACGCGAGCGACGAGACGTTACTCGAGAACCTTGTTGAGGCGATTCTCGACAAGATCCGGGTCGCGAAGGCGTTCAACTCGAACCACCAGATCCTGCTGGCAGAACGCGCACAGGACATCGCGAGCGAGAGCCAGGATGAGGAGTTCCCCATCCGGCTGCTCTGTGTCGACTCTCTGACTGCGCACTTCCGCGCGGAGTACGTCGGCCGTGGAGAGCTCGCAGAACGCCAGCAGAAGCTCAACAAACACCTCCACGACCTGATGCGGGTCGGCGACCTCAACAACACCGCCGTGATCGTCACCAACCAGGTCGCCTCGAACCCCGACTCGTTTTTCGGCGATCCGACCCAGCCGATCGGTGGTAACATCCTCGGCCACACCTCGACGTTCCGGATCTACCTCCGAAAATCGAAGGCCAACAAGCGGATCGTCAGTCTGGAAGACGCGCCGAATCTCGCCGACGGCGAAGCGGTTATGCGCGTGACGAACGACGGCGTCGTCCCGGAGTAAGCGTCGCCGGGGCGACAGCCGGCCGCCACGGCCGATCTTAACTCAGCGAGAGAAACCCGGCGTTCACGCCGGGTGTGAATCGCGTACGCTCCACCAATTACCCTTGTGAACTACCCTGCCCGACCGCGC
>OBKM01000821.1_pt1 | contig 14196 bp, 10 predicted proteins | sample 1519691 | NCBI WGS metagenome assembly OBKM01 (sample SAMEA37050418, study PRJEB22526) | metagenome | biome: saline pan; feature: lake; material: water | place: Egypt | collected 2015 | depth 0.5 m
CGAACACGGGGTCGCTGATCTCCGAGGGCTATCGCTACGGGAGCGACCGGACGCGTTGGTGAGCGTCGCAGACCCAGCGTACCGCCCGAGTTTGCGGTCGTATCTGGATCAGGTTTCCGAACGAACCGGTGCAACACCGATCGCCGAGGACACAGGCGTCGACCCGTAACGGTACAGTATCGGCCGAACGGATCTTCGCGGTCTGGTCTCAAAAGGGCATGCTGAGTTTCAGCCAGCATACACGCGCCTTCGGCGGCGAGATGGCGTCAGAGATCCTCAGGGAGTGCTTCGGCAGATGCGTCGTTACCGACACCATGACGGACCTTGACGGCAACGCCGCTCTCGAAGGCGAGCGCCTCACGCCCAGACAGCTCTGCGCGCCCGACGGCAAACAGTGTGTCTTCATCGTCGACGACGAGAACCTCGTCGCCGGGGCGGATCTCCTCGTCGGCGGCGGTCACGAACTTCGCGAACGCGTTCCGCCCGTCCCGGACGTACGGTTCGCTCTCGGAACCAACGACTATCCGATGGCTCAACCCAGAGAATAGAGTTTGGAGCCGGCGCGCACCCGTGACCCCGAGCGTGAACCGCCCGTCGGTCCCGTACGACACCAGCCGGTTGCCCTCGGGACTCCCGGGCGTGTCGTCAACATCGCCGTCGATGATCTGACGCGGTCGGCCGCCGCTGGATCGTCGGATCGTCACGGTCTCATCCGGCGGGAACAGCGCCTCGCCGGCCCCCGCGCCGAACTGATAGTCGGCACCCGTTCGCAGGTCCGCGAGGTCTTCGCTGTTGCTCATGTCCACAGCTATCGCTGGCCCGTTAAAAGCGATTGCGACACAACTCGCAAGCGACGCAGCGGGTCCGTGAACCGTCGTGTCCGCGGTTTTCGCCGACCGTCAGCCGTCCCGATCCAGTCGACCGACGCTTCCGCCCGACGCAGTCTCGATAGCACCGGCGTCCGCGTCGTCATCACGGTCGTCGCGGTCGTCGCGGTCGTCGACCCGCCAGCGTGCGGCCAACTCACGACACGCGTCAGCGTCGGGGTCGATCCCGTGGGCGACCGTTTCGATCGCCGCCCGAACCGCAGCGGGAGTTCGATACGTGTCGTCGCCGCGATTAGCGTTCTGTTCCGGCGGTCTCGCGCCGGCACGCGATGGTACGTGCTCGGCCAACAGCGACTCCAATGCGTCCGACGCGTCGGCCAGCGTGATTTCACAGTCGTACGCCGATCCCTCCTCAACGGCCGTCACGAGCCGGTCGACCGCGAGGTTAATCTCCCCGCGTTCGGCAGCGACTTGTCCAAGGATGGCCAGAGCCCGTGTTTGTAGCTGCATGAAGCCCCCGGTATCGGCATCATCGAGGGCTGCCGAGAGCGCGCGTTCGGCCGCCGGAAGATCCCCACGACGACGGTGTATCATGCCACGTACGAGTTCGAGATTTCCGGTGTATTTTCGTCCTGCGTGGTCGTCTAACAGCTCCTCGGTGCGGGTGAGCCACCGTTCAGCCGCATCCGTGTCACCTCGTTTGACAGCCACCTCAGCAAGCTGCGTCGACACCATGGCGATCCGGTGGTCGGCGTCTGTCTCTTCGAAGACCGCCAACGCGTCCCGAGACAGTCGCTCGGCCTCGTCGAGCGCCCCCTCCCGAAGCGAGACTGATCCGAGTCCGTTCAAGGCTAACCCGCGATGCGGCTTCGATCCGGCCCGCGTCGCCACCGATTCGACCTCTCGATAGCGCTCCCGTGCCGTTTCGAACTCGCCTCGCTGTTCGGCGACCACGCCGAGGTTCACCAGCACGATCGCTTCTCGATGGGTATCCCCAACCGTCCGATACCCTTCGAGAGCCCGTTGACAGGCTTGTCTCGCGCTGACGAGGTCACCGCGCCGTCGGAGTGTCACGCCGAGGTTCGCCGATACGTTCGCCTCGCCGTGAAGGTCGTCGTACCGTCGAAAAAGCGCGCGTGCGAACCGGTAGTGGGCGATCACGGTCTCGGCGTCGCCCATGGCGTTGAGCGCGTTCGCCACGTTCATAAGACTCTTCGCAACCGCGATCGGGTCGTCGAGCGACGCCGCGATGGCGTACGCCCGAGACCCATCCTCGTACGCGGTCTCGAACTCACCCGCGAAGTGTGCGGCCTGTCCTCGACCCCGAACTGCGGCGGCGAGCCCCTCTCGGTCCCCGGCGTCCTCGAATAACGCGGCCGCGCGCTCGAAGTGGTCTACGGCCGCGTCGTACTCCCCTTGACGCCGAGCCACGTCGCCGAAGCCGCGCTGGCGTTTGGCCTCCCCAATGGCCGAGTCGGGCTGCCACGCGTCGAGTGCTTCCATCGCTCTGCCAACGGCTCCGGCGTCGATGTACATCCGGGTGACCCACTCCGGCTGCCGCTCTTGGAGTTCAGCCGGACAGGCCTCAGGAAGATCGATCCACGAGTACCGAACCCGACCGTACAGTCCCGCAAGTCGTGGGTACGACTGTCCGACATCGTACACTGCGGCAGTCGCTGTTTCCGCCCACGTGGCCGGATCCGACTCGATGTCGTCGATCGCGGGGGCGTCACCGCCCAGGGCACGCCGGATTCGTGATCGTCGGGCGGGATCGTCTGCCAGCGAGAGGAGGCGGGTCAAAACGCGACCCACGCGTCTGGCGACGACCGGTTCCGGCTCCCGTTCGAGCAGTTGCTCCAGAAACAGCACCGACCACTCCTCGTGGACCGTCCGAGTCGACCCGTCGGGGGCCGGAAGCAAAACCGTTCCCTCTAGGCGATCGAGAGCACGTCGAACCGCGTCCGGATCGGTCCGGGCTGACCCGTTCGACCGGGCGGATCCGTTGCTCTGGGTCGACCCGGCGGAGAGCACAGCGTACGCGAGCGATCGGACATCACCGAGGCCAGCGACGTTGAGCAGGTTACAGAGAACCGCGACATCCATGGTGGGAGGAGGCCGTTCGTCAAGATCCCGAACGATTTCGGCTATCTCGCCCTCAAGAGAGCTTCGAGTCACGTCCTCGTCTCCGGGGCGAGTAGTCGAGTGGGCGAGCCGGTGAACCAGTCGGGCGACCGCTGCTTGACTGTTTGTAGCGGTGGCCGCCGTGGAATCGTCGCAGTCGTCGGAGCCGTCCACCGACTGGTTATCGGGTCGCCCCCGAATCGCATCGAGCAGGGCGCTTGCGTCCGTTGCGAGCGGCGTTTCAGTGACCGTGGCCACGTGGTCGACGAACCGCTCGACTTCGCGCTCGTCGAGCCGCGGCATTCGAATCGTCTCGATACGTCCCCGATACGTCAGATCCGCGGGCGTAAGTGGGAGTCCGTCGGGCTCGTCGTACGCGTCGCGGCGTGCGTCAAACAGGAAGGAGACATCCGGTCGCTCGGCGAGTTCCCTCGCAACGGCTATCGTCCGGGCTGCTCCCGGGGAGACAACGTCCTCGACGACAACGAGCACGCTGCCAGGAGCGTTCGAGATCCGCTCTCGAAGGCTCTCGACCGCGGTGAACGGCTCCTCAGAACCACCTCGGCGGTACAGCACCGATCCTCGGCCGGACCGGTGCCACCGAACCGCGACGCTCCGACAGACAGTGCTCTTTCCGCTCCCGGCGGGGCCGACCAGTAGTCGGTCATCGCCGTCTGAGAGGCTCTCAAACAGTCGATCGGCAACGGAGTATCGGCCGTTCTCGGTGGGGGCGGTACGGTCGAGGACGTACCCGGCCGCAACCTCCGCAAACGAGGCGGGGGCCCGGAGCGGGCCGATCGGGTCCGGGTTTCCGTCGAGCCGCTCATCGTCGAGCGTCAGAAACCCTTGGCTTGCGAGGGTGTCAGAAGCTACACCCGCAGCCGTCCCGATGAACCCGCCGCCAGCCGTCAGTCGGTCCGTTCCACCGGGCTGTCCGTCGTCGACTCCCCTGACCGCATCGTTCCCGCCGTTGTCGGGCCCACCGGGCTCACTCGCCGTCGCTACATCCGCGAGTTCATCGCTCACGTCGTCGGCGGCGTCGGCGAGCGATCCGATTCGGTCACGGGCCCACGCGACGGCTTCGGGGTCGCTCGACTCCGCGATACCATGGAGCCCGCCGTCGTCGTCGAACACGAGCGTGATGACGGCTGCGTCGGCGACGACGAGGCCCACGTCGACCCCGTCACCGGCCCGTATCTCGACGCCATTTTGGCGAGCAAGCGACCCAATGTCGGCTGGAAACTGGGTCCGAGCGTGACGGTACAGTTCGTCGTCGATCACGAGACGAACGATACCTCCGGCGGCGACAGTCCAGCAGCGGTCAAGAAGCCGGGGGTACGGGAGCGTCGAGAGCGCGGCCTCAACCGTCTCCGCGTTGCGTATCGTTCTGTCCAGCCGTTCAAGTGGTCGGTACGGATCGGGACCTGCCGCCCGATACGTGTCTGCCCCACGAAGGACGGTCGGCGAGAGGTCGGCGTCAGCGTCGAGCGGCGAGAGAACCTCGCGAGCGGCGTCGACATCCGTCGCGGTATCGAGGAAGCGTCGATAGCTTGTCGCCAGAAGCTCACCGGTGAGCGTCGCACGATAGCCGTCCGTCTCGCGAGTTACCAGCGTCTCGGCTTCGAGTTCGTCGATAGCGCGGTTCACGGTCGACCGAGAACAGTCAAGAGCGTCGACCAATTCGTGCTTTCGGAGTGACTCCCCAACCAGCGTTTCGAGGAAATCGAGCCGGCGTTGGACCGTCTCGACCAGCCCCGGGGGGTCCTCCATACGTTCGGTATTCGGTAGCAAGCCCCTCCCACATAATTGTTTCTTTTCCGAGATGACATTCCACGGGGTGACACGATCGGTCACGGGGTGAGAATATGGGGTCAGGCGCGAGAAACAGAAACATGAACGGGAACGCTACCGCGGAAACGAAAGCGAACGACCGAGTCGCGAGCGTGGTGGCGGACGCGCGGTCCGCCGGGGCCGAACTGGTGGACGCAGAGACACGAACGGTATCGAGGATCGTAGACGCCGTCGGCGAGGCACTGACGGGTCGGGAGACGGCGGCTCGGTTCGGTCGGCTCGCGGCCGAAGAAACGGGGCGGGGACATCCAGGCTCGAAGGGCGAGAAGATTTCGACCACCGTCACAGCTGCGCTACGCGACGTTCGGTCGGAGCCGACGGTCGGTGTCGTCGACCGCGACGACCGTGCGGGTACGCTGACGGTCGCGCGACCAGTCGGCGTCGTGGGCGTCTCGGTGCCGACGACCCACCCCGTGGTGGTTCCGGCCGTCGTCTCGCTGTTCGCGCTCGCCGGACGGAACGCGGTCGTGTTCGCGCCGTCACCGTCGACGGTCGAGACCTGTGACGTGGTCGTCGGGACGATCCGCGAGGCGCTTTCGGACGTTGGTGCCCCGCCGGAACTCGTCTCGACGGTGCCGGCACCCGCCTCGAAGCCGGGAACCGACTCCTTGTTTGAGCTGTCAGATCTGGTGTGTGCGCCCGGATCGTCGGCGACCGTCGCCGCCGGACAGCGGTGTGGAACGCCGAACCGCTGTACCTCGGCGGACGGACTCGTTGCCGTCGCCGACGGGACGACTCCGGCCGCCGACGTGGCAACGAGCGTCGCCGTCGGAGCGACGTACGACTTCGGCGCGCACCCCGCCGCAGACGCCGCACTTGTGACGACGAGCGACGCTCGCGACGACGTGATCTCCGAGCTTCGATCGGAAGGTGGATACGTCCTCTCCGAACAGGAGACGGATTCGCTCAGAGAGCTGGTCACGCGGGAAGGGACGACGCCGGAAACGCTTCACGGATGCTCCCCACGGTGGCTCACGACGGAACTCGACGTTCCGCCGGACGCGCGGACCGCTGCGTTTCTCGTCGTCGAGCCCGTCGGTCACGACGATCCGCTGGCGACGCTGCCCGGGATTCCGGCGGTTGCGATCCACGACCGGGACAGGTTCGGCTCCGCGTTGTCGCTCGCGGGCGACCTCGGTGGAGCACACGCGGCAGCGATCCACACGACTCGCCGAAGACGCGTGGAGCGGGCGGCTGAAACCCTCCGAGTCGGACGGCTCGTCGTCAACCAGTCGGGAACCGCGACCATCGGCTCGTCGCCAAACGGGTTTGCCGTTGCTCCGGTACTCGGGGGCGGGACCGACGAGGGAAGCCAGCTATCGGGTGGGTTGACGGTCGACGATTTCGTCGAGACGACGACGGTGGCGACTGATAGTACGCCGACAGATCCGATCGACAGTCCCGGCGTGAACGAGACGTGGCGAGGGCCCTGAGGAGTGGCCCAAAACGGTCACAGTTCGATCCGTTCGACTATCGCGTCGCTCCCGCTCTCCTTCGTGTTGATCGCAACAATCCGAACCTTGTCCGTTAACAACGACCCCTCGATTTTGGCCTTCAACAGAGAGTCGACCTGGTAGACACCGGCAGCGTTCTCCATTCGGATCTCGACCTGTGCGGGAACCTCCTCGTCGGGTCGCAGGATGACAGACTCGATCGCCTGCGAGGAGACGGTGTTGATACCCCTTCCGCCCTTCTCATACGGGACCCGCGAACGACCGCGTTCCATGTCGAGGCCGTCGGCGATCCGGATGACCCCGGCCTCTCGGGTTAGCGTCTCTTCCTCGGTATGATGACAGAGAATCGCATGGAGCACCTCGGCTTTTACTCTGACTTGGTCGGGGATGTCATAGAACTCGGGCAGGATTCGGTCGAGCACGTCGGCAGCCAGCGGAATCGAGTAGTACGGGTGATCGTCGCGGTGGACGACGTGGCCGATGTCGTGGAGCGTCGCCGCGAGCGCAATGATAACGGGTTCGTCAGCCTCGTCGAGACCCTGTTGACGCGCGCCGTTGAACTCCACGCCACCGGCTTTAAGTAAGTCGTAGAGCTGGAGCGCCCGGTCGCGAACGATCTCGACGTGTTTCGTTCCGTGGTCGTTGTAGCCTTTTCTGGCGACCGGGTTGACGTTCTGTGCCTCCAGATACGTCGTTATTTCCGGGTCCGTTGTGATCCGGTCGAGTACCTCGTTGACTCGCTCGTCGGGAAACGCGTGATCGTGGTCAGGGTCGTACTCGCGTCGTTCGACGTGCTCGTCGTCGGCAGGCTTGGTCATCGGATGCTTCCAATGGGGTCGGGAAATAAAAGCGTGTGTGGCGACTGCCCGGCCCGGTCCTAACGGCAGTACTTGGACCGAGACACAACGTATAACAACGAGAGAATCGTACGACTACATGTGACGTACACCGCGTTCGAATGCGGCTCGCAAACGCTAGCAGCGACGCGGCTCTTCTCGAAAAAACGCGCGTGACACGTCCACAGGCGGGAGTGGCACCCCCGTCCCGGACGACCCTGAACTCACGCGCAGACGATCTAATACACGACGGCCGATCAACCACCGCGGCCAACGGACCACCGCAGCCGGTCGACCGTTGCGGTATCCACTCACTGTGGTCACCCACTGCGACCACAACCCACTGCGACCACCCATGACGAACCCAACACGAACCACAACACCGTATACGACGGAGAACGAAGCGCTCGACGACGAACAGAGCGACGAGACCCAGTCTGCGGAGCCATTCGAGGGCGTGTATCCGGCGATGACCACGCCGTTCACGGAGACAAACGAGATAGATCACGAGCAGCTCGCCGACAACGCTCGATACCTCGAACGCGCTGGCGTCGACGGCGTCGTCCCCGCGGGCTCGACGGGTGAGTCCGCAACGATGACCCACGACGAGCACATCGAGGTCATAGAGACCGTCCGTGACGCGGTCGACGACGTGCCCGTCATCGCGGGGACCGGATCGAACAACACCGCGGAAGCACTCTCGCTGTCCCGCCGCGCTGCCGACGCCGGGGCCGACGGTCTACTGCTCATCTCTCCGTATTACAACAAGCCCGAGGCTGCTGGCTTCCTCGACCACTACCGAACGATTGCGGACGCAGTCGATCTTCCCCAAATCGTGTACAACGTGCCCTCGCGGACGGGACAGACTATCCCCGTCGATGTCGCCGTCGAACTCGCCGAACACCCGAATGTACTCGGATACAAGGCCGCCTCCGGCGATTTAAATCGGATCAGTGAAATCGTCGAGCGCACCCGCAACGAGCGGTTCTCGGTGTTGTCGGGTGACGACGGACTGACGCTCCCGACGCTCGCCGTCGGCGGGACCGGAACAATAAGCGTTGTCGCCAACGTCGAGCCGGAGCGCACCTGTGCGATGGTCGGCGCAGCGCTCTCCGGCGACTACGGTCGAGCACGGAAGCTTCACCACGAACTCGCACCGCTTGTCCGCGAACTGTTTGTCGAGACGAACCCGATCCCCGTGAAGGAGGCGATGTACATCCGGGGGCGAGGAGGCCCCGGTATTCGGTCGCCGCTGACTCGTCTCTCGGCGGAGCGACGGGAGTCGCTCCGGACGCTACTCGCCGAATACGAGGGTGACGCGCCTGAGCCGGTGGAGGCCGTCGAATGACGGGGTCGCTCCGTCTCGCCGTCACAGGTGCTGGTGGTCGCATGGGCCGTGAGGTGATCGAGGCGGCGGCAACACGCGAGAACGTGACGGTCGTCACCGCGGTCAACCGCACCGAGACGGAGCCCGTCGGGGACGTGAGCGTCGCCGACGCGGCGCGGCTCCCCGAACTGCTCTCGGAAACCAACCCAGACGTTCTCGTCGACTTCACGGGACCGGAGTCGGCGGTGTCGTACGCGGAGGCGGCCGCGGACGCCGGGCTCGCCGTCGTGACCGGAACCACCGGATTCGACGAGGATGAGATCGACCAACTCCGCGGGGCGAGCGAGTTGGTGCCCGTGTTGAAGGCTGCCAACTTCGCACGCGGGGTGGCCGCGCTCCGGCGGGCGGTTCGCGAGGCGGTTGCCGCCGTTCCCGGGTACGATATCGAGCTCACGGAGACACATCACAACGGAAAACGCGACGCTCCGTCGGGCACCGCTATGACTCTCATCGAGGACATCGAGAGCGTTCGCGATGGCCTCGACCGACGCGTTCACGGTCGTGAGGGCGACGCGCCCCGCGAAGACGACGAGATCGGCGTCCACGCCCGGCGCGCGGGCGACGTGACCGGCGAACACGAAGTGTTGCTGGCGGGCAATCGTGAGTCGATCGAATTGACTCACCGCGCCGGCGACCGCGGCGTGTTCGCGGAGGGGTCACTCGACGCCGCGGCGTGGCTCTCTGGCCGCGACGCCGGCTGGTACGCGTTCGACGACGTACTCGACGAGTGATGCCGACAGCGTCTCCACTCGCTAATGCTCGTCACGCATATATAGATCGACGAATAAATACCGCGACTCATCCACAGACATACCAATGACGCTTGAATCCGACGTATCAGAGCTCTGGCATCGCTATCAGAACGGCCTCTCCGCTGCGGAGACGACCGACGACGACGACGCGGTCCTCGAAGCCTTTCTCGCGGCGCTCGAAGCCGGTGAGGTTCGCGCCGCGGAGAAGACCGGCGACGCAGTCACCTCGTGGGAGGCCAACGAATGGGTCAAACGCGGTATTCTGCTCAATTTTGGCCTCCGTGAGACCGAGCCCCGAGAGTACGGCGGCGTCACGTACTACGACGTGTTACCGCTTCGAGACACCGCCGACCTCGGCGAGGACTGTATCATGATGAGCCCGTCGTTCGTCAACATGGGCGCACACATCGGGGACGGCGCGCTCGTCGACTCCTGTGACACCGTCGGCTCGTGTGCGCAGATCGGGTCGGGCGTTAAACTCGGGGCGAACACTCTGATCGGTGGGGTACTCGAACCGGTCGAAGACGCGCCAGTCGTGATCGAAAACGGCGTCTCGCTCGGCGCGGGCTGTCGGGTTACCAGCGGGTTCCGCGTCGGCGAGAACTCCATTGTGGGTGAGAACACCCTCCTGACGCCCCGGATCCCCGTCTACGACCTCGTCGAGGAAGAAGTAATATACGGCCACCTCCCCGCAGAGCGCCGCGCGTTCACGCGGATGGTCGAATCGTCCGTCGGCGACCACGAGCTGTTTGAGGGCGGCGCGTACAAACCCGCCGTTGTCGCGACGCACGTCGAGGAAGAGACGCTCGAAGCAACGCGGCGGGAAGACGCCCTCCGCGAATGACTACCGAGAGCCCGGAGCCGTCGGTCAGTCCCGCCGTACGTCGGGTGAGCGACTGGAACGCAGACACGCTCCACGAGCTCGCCGCCGACCACGACACCCCTCTGTACGTACAGGATCTCGATCGTGTGCGGGAGAACTGTCGCCGCCTCCAGGGCGCGTTTCCCAACGCCGATATCCGGTACGCGGTGAAGGCTCACACCGGGCGGGCGGTTCTGGAAGCGGTTCGCGACGCCGGTCTCGACGCCGAATGCGCTTCTGCCGGAGAGGTGGACCGCGCCCTCGCGGCCGGGTTCGGCGGCGAGCGCCTCCATTACACCGCGGTGAATCCGCCCGCACGCGACCTCGACTATGTCGTCGGCGTCGCGGGGGCAGAGCCAGCGATCACAGTTACCGTCGGTGCGGTCGACACCCTCGACCTGCTGGCGGAGCGCGGCTACGACGGTCGAGTCTGTCTCCGCGTGAACCCCGGTGTCGGGGCGGGGCACCACGAAAAAGTACAGACGGGTGCGGCCGCAAAGTTCGGCGTGCCGTACGACCGTGCCACGGAGGTCGCCCGCTCGGCTGCTGATCGGTTTGACATCGTGGGCGTCCACGCACACGCCGGGTCCGGTATCGATTCGGACCAGTTGGACAGCCACCGCGAACTGGCGGCTCGGATGGGTGAGTTGGCACGGGAACTGGCCGAGCCGAGCGCGGACGGCGTGTCTCCGCTCAGCCTCGAATACGTCGATGTCGGCGGTGGGTTCGGCGTCCCGTACGAGGAGAACGCTCCGCCGCTGGACCTGCCTGCGGTCGCGGACGCAACCCGGGAGGCGGTCGCACCGCTTCCGTCCGGCGTCGACCTCGCTATCGAGCCCGGCCGGTACGTCGTCGCCGACGCGGGAGTGCTTTTGACGCGAGTCAACACGGTCAAGCCGACACCCGATGACACGGTCGTCGGTGTCGACGCCGGAATGACGGACCTGCTTCGCCCGGCGATGTACGATGCGTACCATCCGATCCGAAACCTCGGGGGGGCGGAGAGCGCACCCCACCCCGACGAACGGCCGGCAACCCCTGTCACGGTCGCTGGACCTATCTGTGAGACCGGCGATACGCTCTGTACGAACCGAGCGTTGGCGGATCCGGCCCGGGGAGACCTCCTCGCGGTCGGGATCGCGGGCGCATACGGATACGAGATGGCAAACCAATACAACTCGCGACCGCGCCCGGCAGAACTCACGCTCGATGGCGGCACGGCCGCCCTCGTTCGTCGACGAGAGACACTCGCCGATCTAACGACGGTCGAAGTGACTGGGGACGACGGAGACGAGACGGAGGGTAATCTATGAGTACACACGCCGTTCCGGTTGAGAAGTATCACGGGACTGGAAACGACTTTCTCGTCGTCGATGCGGATGCCCGAAGTGTCCGGGATCGTGCGGAGTTCGCGCGGGCGTACTGCGACCGCGAGACGGGAGTCGATCCCGAGGCGTTCGGCAGTGAGACCGGCGACTATCGCCGTGGGGCGGACGGCGTGCTGTTCGTGAGCATCGAGGAGCGGTACCGTCCGACTCGCATTGTAATGACGCTCGTTCAGCCGGATGGCTCTACGGCCGCAATGTGCGGAAACGGCGCGCGCGTCGTCGCGCGCTGGGCACACGACCGGACCGGCGACCGCGAGTTCATGATCGACACACAGGCGGGAACTCGCCGGGCGACGGTGAGCGCTGACGGGAGCGAGGCGACCATCGAGATGGGAGTTCCGGCGTTCGCGCCGCGCGATGTCCCGGTTTCCCGAGACGACCCGCTGATCGAGGAGCCTATCGAGGGGCTGACCGTCAGTGCCGTGAACACAGGCGTTCCCCACGCGGTCGCGTTTGTCGGTCGGGGAGTGAATGGAGCAGAGGATACAGCGGGAACGGCCACTGTGGCCGATGGACTCGACGCAGTGGATCTTGACCAAGTCGCGCCACCAGTTCGCTACGCGGACGTGTTTCCCGACGGCGCGAACGTGAACGTCGCGGCCGTCGTCGAGCCCGGATCGGCTGAAAACGAAGCCAGCGGGCTTCCAGTCATCGATCAGCGAACCTACGAGCGGGGCGTGGAGGGAGAGACCCAGTCCTGTGGAACTGGCGCAGTCGCGATCGCGGCCGTCGCCGTCCGTCTCGGGCTGATCGACGGTGATACGGTCGTGGTCCGACCCCCCGGTGGCGAGTTGACAATCACAGTCCCGAACGCCGATCAGGCGACGCTAACTGGACCTGTTGCTCACGAATTTTCTGGACAGGTCGCGAGCGACCCCAGATGAACGAAACCCATCGATAGGGTAGTCTGTAGATGACGAGACACTCACACGGAGACGGTCCGCTTCCGCTCGATGCCACTCCCTTCGATCCGGTCGAGTTTGTGGAGAACGCCGTGGCAACCCCCTCTCACGAGGATGTAACCGAGATGCGGGAGCTACTTGTCTCGACGCTCGAACGGTTCGGCGCGAGTGTTACGGTCGACGACGCGGGCTGTGTTCTCGCTCACACGGGCTCACCATCGCCGGACGACGGGCCACACGTCGTGTTGAACACGCATATCGACACTGTCACGCCACACGTTCCCTTCGAACGCGACTCGGTCGAGCAGTGTCCATCAGGAGACGAGGACGGTGTCAGCGGAGCATCGCACCCCTCGGACGTGATCCGGGGTCGCGGCTCCTGTGACGCAAAGGGTCCACTCGCCGCGCTTCTGTACGGTTTTCTCGCGGCTGACCCGACCCACGGACAACTCACGCTAGCAGTGACGCCGGACGAGGAGGCGCTCTCGCTTGGCGCGGCGTCGCTCACCGGTCAACTTCCGGGGACGACTAACCGGCTCAACGGCGACCTGTTTCTCGTTGGCGAGCCGACCGGTCTCGACATCTGTACGGCCGCAAAGGGACGGTTTCAGGGTCGTGTCGAGCTCACCGGAAAGACAGCACACGCGGCGGAGTTCGCGGGGAGTAACGCCGTCGCCGCCGCGGAGGGCGCGCTCGCTGCTATCCGAACGTTCGATGCTGATGCCGACGACCACCCGCAGTTGGGGTCGCCAAAACTCACACCGACCGTCATCGAGGGAGGATCCGCGACGAATCAAGTACCAGCCGACTGTGCGATCACGGTCGACCGCCGAAGTGTCCCGCCCGAAACGGCCGAGGAGTTCAGGGTGGAACTCACGGACGCGGTACGGTCAGAGACCCCCGACGATATCGACGTTCAGTTCGATCTTACGGAGCGGGCGTCCCCGTTCTTGGAGGCGTTCTCGACCGATCCGACCCATCCGTTCGTCGACGCAGTCACGAGTGCTGTTCAACTCGTGACGGAGACAGCCGGGCTACCGGAGGGTCGGGGCGGTGGCGTCCGCCCGTTCGGAGCGGCAACGGAGGCCTCGTACTTCGCTCCTGCGCCAACCGTCGTGTTTGGTCCCGGAGACCTCGCCGACGATACCGGAGCGGTCGCCCACGCTGAGCGGGAATACGTACGCCTTCGTGAAGTCGAGGTCGCGGCCGCAGCAGTTGTGAATATTGTCGAAACCGTGCTTTAAGATCGGTTTTCGGCTTCTTACAGGAGATATCGGTCCTGGCGCTCCGAGAGGTCGACGAACTCATCGGCGGCATCAACGAGTTCGTCGGCGGTGGAGTTGGCAAAGCCCATCGCTTCGACGCGGACGCCCGCGTGTCGGAGGTGCGAACAGAGCCGAGCGAAGTCGCCGTCGCCGGTGACGAGGACCATCGTGTCGACGTGGTTTGCGAGAGTAACAGCGTCGAGGCTCATCCCGACATCCCAGTCCGCTTTCTTCGAGCCGTCAGCGAACGTTTTGATATCTTTAATTTTAGTTTCGAAGCCAATATCGCGGAGGGCCTCGAAGAAGCTCTCCTCCTCAGGTGAGTCAGCCCGGATTACGTACGCGATAGCTCGGACGAGGGAGCGAGCGCGAACTGCCTCTTCAAGAAGCGCAGAGTAGTCGATATTCCGCGAATACAGGCTTTGGGCGGTGTGATACAGGTTTTGAGAGTCGGCAAGCACGCTGACTCGCTGGGCCGAATGTACGTCGGTCATACGAGGCAGTTCATCGGCAACAAGTAGGCTTTTGGGATCCCTCCACCGGCGATCCTC
>OBKM01000822.1_pt1 | contig 14195 bp, 17 predicted proteins | sample 1519691 | NCBI WGS metagenome assembly OBKM01 (sample SAMEA37050418, study PRJEB22526) | metagenome | biome: saline pan; feature: lake; material: water | place: Egypt | collected 2015 | depth 0.5 m
GCGGCGCAGTGCGGACCTAAACGGCGAAGCCTCGGGGCTTGACCCCGAGGTACTTCACACCCAGCGTCGGCACGGGCCCGACGCACAGGATCAAGAACAGATCCAAGAGCACGTTCGTCGCTACCGTCACGAGGTTGATGTACAGCGCCGCGCGGGTGTCGCCCCATCGACGAACCCACGCTCGATCGTGTCACTCGCCGCCGCGAACGGAAAAAAGACCCTGACGATCCCCAGGTACGCCGCTGCAAGCGGTGCCACGTCCGGGCCGGCCCCGAGAACCCCGACGACCGTCCCGGCACTCGCCACGACGACGACCGCGACCGCGACCGCGAGTCCCCCAGATAGTACGGTGCCGTTGATCGCAATCTGGCGGGCACCCTCCTCGTCGTCGGCGCCGACCCGCTGAGCGACGAGAATGTGCGTTCCTGCGATCCCGACCGTGACAACGCCGAACAGCACCGCGAGCACCGGAAAGTTGAGTCCGACTGCCGCCACCGCCGGCTCGTCGATTCGGCCCAGCCAGAACGTATCGACGACCTGATTGACGTGAACGAGATTTTGTGCGATCAGCGGGGCCGTAAGCGCCACGAGCGTCGGAGCAACGCGCCCGTGTGTGATCTCCTCTGGCATGACATCCAGTCGCATCGTCTGACGACGACAAATCCCCGCAGGTATAATAACTCTACCGGCTGACGTGACCCGATCCGTTGTGGCGTGCAGACGAGAATCCGGCTACAGCTTGCGTTCGGCGTCCTCGGCGAGTTCTTTCATCCGCTTGCCGACCCGGCCGGCGTCGGAGAACTCGTCTTCGCTCATCGCGTTTGCGAGTGCGTTACCTAACACAAACACCGCGTGTTTGTGCTCGCTTTTCGACATGTGGACATCGTCGGGAGTTACGTCGATCTCCTCGTACTGCTTAAACAGGTCGTCGTCGACGTGCTCAAGATCTTTGAAGTACTCCATGATGAGAACCATCTGTTCGTGAAGTTCGAGAAGTTCGTCTTTGTGCATACATTACGTTCGGGAGCGCCGTTGATAAGCGTTGTTCGCCGGGAGTTCGACAGCAACGCAGCTACACGGATTTCACGCGGATCGGGCCGACCGAGGACACCGAGCGATACGCTGCTGGGAACAGTACCGAGCAGTGCCGCATAGAGATCAGAAGACGTACTCGTCGTCGTGGCCCATCATGCCGTCGTCTTCGAGACCGGGCTCTTCGTCGTCGTCGACCGGACCACTGGTCTTGTAGGCTTTCAGCCCGGTCGAGAGCAGCTCCTCGATCGCCTCCTCACGGTTGAGAAACTCGCCTTGCTCGACGAGCTGGGCGATCTGCATCTCAAGATGCTCGGGGATCGTTATCTCTACCTTAGGCATCGCAGTAACGTGGGTTTGACTGAATAGTATTTAACCCTGGCGGGTTTATACTATAAACTAAAGATGCATGTTTGTAGATGAAAGTGATATTATTTTCTATTGGTATTATTTCTGCCTATATAGGGATTCTTCAAAACACAATATAGCATGTTTTAATATCAATTTTCATAACACAGAATGTGTGTATAATTAAGCATTCTTCAGAACAAATTCCGCCTCTAATGCAGGGATAAATGAATATCTATAGTTTAATCAACTGTTGATTGGTTCCGACATTACCTCCCGTATTGACTTAATTGCCGTCCTTTGATGACTCACTCTTATAACTAATTCAGAAGAGTCTGAATCTCTTTCTATCTGTGTACTATCTCGACATGGCGCTCCGCACTGGAAGGGACTATTTTCATACAGCGAGAGAATCCCGGCATTCACGCCGGGCATGAATCGCGTCCACTCCGCCGGATTTACATCGGACCGTATCGGACACCGACCGAGGCGGCACGCCCGCCCCACACCGGGATAATCGGACAATATCGGGATTCTCGTCCGACTTTCGCAGGGTATCCCCCGCGGGAGAGGAACGGATACCGAGGCAAAACAATCCAGGTACCTCCGAATCCCAGCCGGAATAGGAGCAACGGGGGCGTGGCACTCCCTGCGCTCGTCGGTGTGTGAACGTACGTTCCCAACGCTTCCGCCGTTGGCGGTGAGGGGAAGCCGCGCCGTTTACGCCCCGGACGATGTCACCATTGACTCACATTCTTCATTGCCACGCTGGTTATCCTTGGTAAACAACGAATACGACGCCAATGAAGCGTCACCGGCCTCTCCAATGAGCGTGAACGTTTCAGACTCGCCGACAGTAAGCGTTGAGGGGCCTTCGAGAGTCGTCTCCGGCATCCCTCGAGCCGTAACCTCGACGTACAACGTATCCTGATCGGTTCTGCCCTGATCGTCGGTCACTTTCACTGTTACCGCGTAGGTTCCGGCTGTTCGGCCACGAACTCCGTGCGCGCACAGCTCGGACACGCCGGAGCGGTTTCGGTTCTGTTCGGTCGTTCGATCGCCCACTCGTACTCAGTTATCTCTCCGTCGGGGGCTGTCGACCCGCCCGCGTCGAGATACACTGTCGCACGCTGTATCACCGACTGATCTAACCCGGCGTCGGCCAGTGGACCGCGGCAGCGCCGGCCACGCCCACAGCAACCCCCACAAGGAACACCCCTGCGAGTAGTCTCCGCCGCATGGTTGGCGAAGGTGTCTACGTCATCACACAAAAAAGTAACAAAAACTGAACGTACGCAACTGTTACATGTCTCGGTGGGAAGATCAACAGACAGTTAGCCGCGGATGCCCGGAGCGTGCGTATGGACGTACGGGAGATCAGCGACCTGTCGCCCGCCGAGCGGACGGCGGCCTTCGACCGCGACAGCGGTGTCGAGGACGCGCGGGCAGACGCCGAGGAGATCGTCGACCGCGTTCGGAGCGACGGTGACGCCGCGCTCCGACAGTTCGCGACACAGTTCGACGACGTCGACATCGACGCGATCGAGATCACCGATCGTGCGGCTCGAGCAGTCGAGACGATCGATGCTGACGTCCGAACGGCGATCGAGACTGCCGCGGAGAACATCCGGAGCTTCCACGAGCGCCAGCGACCGGACGACTGGCGGGAAGCTGTCGACGGTCGGGAGCTCGGCCGGCGGTTTCGGCCCCTCGACAGCGCGGGCGTGTACGCTCCCGGCGGCACAGCGGCGTACCCGTCGAGTGCGCTCATGGGAGTCATCCCCGCGACGGTCGCGGGGGTCGAACACGTCGCGGTCGCGACGCCGCCGGCAGAGGAACTCGCCCCGGCGACGCTCGCAGCCGCCGAGATCGCCGGCGCGGACGCGATCTACCAGATCGGTGGGGCACAGGCGATCGCCGCGCTCGCATACGGAACCGAGACCGTCCGGGCGTGTGACGTCGTCGTCGGCCCGGGAAACCCGTGGGTGACCGCCGCCAAGGCTACGGTCCGCGGAGACGTCGAGATCGACTTCTTGGCCGGCCCCAGCGAGGTGCTCGTCTTGGCCGACGAGACCGCCGATCCGGATCTCGCCGCGGCGGAGCTGCTCGCTCAGGCCGAACACGACCCTCACGCGGCCGTCGGAGTGGTGACAGACGACCGCGAGCTCGCCGAGGCAGTCCTCACGGCCGTCGACAGGCAGGTGCCAGACCGCGAGCGTGAGACGATCATCCGGGAGGCGCTCGCGGAGCCGGCAAGCGGGATCTTCCTCGCGGATACGATGGACGCGGCGGCGGCGTTTACCGACCGGTACGCGCCAGAGCACCTGGCGATACTTGCCGAGAACGACGAGCAGCTGCTCGATCGCATCGACAGCGCCGGGTCGGCGTTTCTGGGCCCGTACAGTCCGGTCGCCGCGGGTGATTACGCCAGCGGCCCGAACCACGTGCTCCCCACCGGCGGCGGTGCCCGTCGGGTCGGTGGACTCTCCGTCGAGACGTTCCTTCGCTCGACGACCGTCCAGCGCCTGGACCGCGACGCACTGGCGGAGCTCTCGGAGACGGTGACGACGCTCGCAGAGACCGAAGGGCTCGAAGCACACGCCGCCAGCGTACGCAGGCGGTTCGACTGACAACCTCGCCAACGAGAGACGCTCAGTACGGCCGAAAAAATGCCGTGGGACCACCCGAAGGTCGAGAGACCCGGGTGAAGCGACGCCCACCTCTCGAACGATCCTCCGCGAGACGGCTCACCGGACGCGACACGTTCACTCTTCGAGTTCGAACGCGACCTCGACTTCGGCCTGGTACTCCCGGTCGGGCACGCTCGCTACCTCGACGCCGAGATCCTCGACCTCGACCCAGTGTACGTGCTCGAGGGTCTCTTGGGCTCTGTCGACGGCCTCGTCGACCGCGTCGGTGAACGACTCGCTGCTCGTGCCGGTGAGCGTGATCTTTTTGAAGACCATGTGGCGTGTTCACACTCGACGAGCAAAAGTCCGCGGGCGCTGCCGTGTCGGATCCGTAGAGTGCCGTGTCTCCCCCAGAGCCCCGACCCAGCTGTTCTGCCCGCGTCTCTGTCGATCAGGACCGACGGACGTCGTCGAGCATCAGCTTCCGGAGGATGTCGCCGTAGGCCGGCCGCGTGATGCCGATGCCGATGAGCACGCCCACGATGGTGATGATCGCAAAGCCTCGGAGGTCGCCCAGACTGAGCACCGCAAGTGGGCTCATCGCGATGATCGTTGTCGCGGCGGCCATCCCGATGATCCAGAACGCCCGCCGGAACCGCCGCTGGTAGATGCGGCCGGTCTTGACGTCTTTCTTGCGTTGGAGGATCTCGTCGGCCATGATGATCAGATCGTCGAGACCGGTGCCGATGACGGCGATGAACCCGGCGATGTGTGACAGATCGAGCGGCAGTCCCACGGCGGCGGCAAAGCCGAGCAGGAGAAAGACCTCGGCGCTTGCGGTCGCGAGCATCGGCGCCGCCACCCGGACGTCGCGGTACCAGAAGTACACCACGCCTGAGACGACCAGCCAGGCCGCAAGCCCGGTCAGGAGTGCGAGCGGCCGGAACTGCTGGGCGGTGCTCGGCGAGATGAAATTCTCGGTCTGGATGTCGTATTCGGCGGGCAGCTCGCCGGACTGGAGGTTGACGTTCAGCTGGGTGGCCTCCGAGAACGACGACGTGCCGATGGTGAACTCCCGGGTCTGGAGGAAAGACGGATCCGGACCCTGGAGGCTGTCCTGAAGGTTACCCATCGAGGCGTTGTGGACGATCTCGTCGTCGACGACCGTCTGGAGGCAGTAGCCGGGCTCGTCGGGAGACTCCTCTGCAAAGCACCTGCGAAGCGCCTCTTCTTGGGTGAACCCGAACCGCTGCATGTCCTCGACGAACCGCTCGGCCGCGTCGCCGGTCAGCACGACCGGCACGCGCGGGCCACGCTCGCTGTCCTCCGGGAGCGGTGCCTGGACGGTGTCGATGTCCTGGCTCTCGAGAACGCTTTCCGCCCGGAACGTCTCGTTGCCGTCGACGATGTCGGGGAACGTGGCGACGATCTGGACCCGCCCGGGCTCGCCGATGAGCTCGCGTAGCTGCTGGCCGTCGACACCGGGCGCCTCGACGATGATAAACGGCTGACCGCCGCCGAACGGTGTCGAGGAGGTGACGCTCCCGCCGGAGATGCCGGGGGCCTGGTTGATCCGATCCTGGAGCACCTCGACCGCGCTGTCGCGGGTCTGGTCGGTGACGCCCGCCCGGATCTCGCCGTACTCGACGCCGAGCTCGCCGAGCGCGTTCTCGATCTCGTCGTCGGTGCGGTTCGCGAACACCTCGACGGTCGCGGTCTCGGGATCGGTCGGCCGGACGGAGACGTCGATCGGATCGAGCCCGAGCGCCGCCGCGAGGTCGTCGGCGACCGTCCGTTCCTCGCCGTCTGCGATGGCCGCGCCCTCGACGGTTTTCGCAACCAGCTGTCCGCGCACACGGGTTCCGCCGGAGAGCTCGAGCCCGTACTGGAGGTTCGTCGGCGTGGCGATCGTCGACTCGTTCTCGCCGAGGGCCTCGTCGTCTCCGCCGAGCTGTGGCGCAAACAGAAACACCGCGGCGACGATCGCAAGCGCCACGAGCAGGAGGATCCGCCAGTTGTCTCGAACGTCGATCATCGTGCGACTCCCTCGTACTTGTACCAGCGGAGCAGACTCATGTTGAGCAGGTATGTGTTCATCAGGTCAGCCGTGAGTCCAAAGACCAACACGAGCGCCACGTCGGGCAGCAGCGGAATCCCGAGCACCCACGGCGAGGAGACGATAAACATCGTCGTCATCGCGGCGATCGAGGTGAGCGTCATCGACACGCCGGTTCGCATCGCCCGGAACGAACTCTCGTAGAAGCTCCCGTGGCGTTTCAGGATGTGGTTGTTCAACAGGATATCCGAATCGACGCTGTACCCGATGATCATCAACAGGGCGGCGACGGTTCCGAGCGACAGGTCGATGCCAAACAGGTTCATCAGGGCAAGCGGGATCACCATATCCGAAAACGCCGAGGCGACGACCGCCACCGAGGGAATCAGCGTCCGGAACATCAGGGCGACCAGCACCGTCATGCCTAGAAACGCCAGCCCGACCCCGATCAGGGCCTGCCGCTGGGTCTCGCTGCCGAACACTGCCGCGGTGCTCTCGAGACGCTCGATCTCGTAGCCCGCGCTGTCGAGAATCGACCGCAGCTGCTGGTCGTCAGTCGACTGGGTCTCGAGCACCCACGTGTTGCCGGTCCCGGTCGTGCGAAGCGTGTCGATGTCGACTTCCTCGAAGCTCGACCGGATCTCCGCGGCCGAGTCGGTCGTCTCGAACTCGAGCTCGGTCCCACCGGTGAAATCGATCCCGAGCGAGACCGGCGCCCCGGTGAGGATCCACGCGCCAAAAATGATGAGAAGCGCAACAGAGAGCACCGCCAGCGGAACGGAGGCGAGCTGGCGGTTCGAGTACTCCTCGTAGGGGAGTTCCTCGACGTCGATACGAGCCATGGCGGTGGATCCGGCACAGCGTCAAATAACTCTTGTTTTCTCGGCTGCTCGACCGGCGAGCGACCGGGACAGCAGTTTTGCACGCGCAGGACATACCTCGGGTATGGCAGACACGGCAACGCGTGTGGTCGTCTCCTATCCGGCCGACCTCTCGACGTGGGGCCGAGAGGTGATCGACAGACCGGCGTTCCGGACGTACCTGTCCCGTGCCCACGAGACCGCCGCGGACGGCGACCGCTGGGCGGAGTTCGTCGGCGTCGGCTGCTGTGGGAGTGCCCTTGACGTGCCACTCCAGGTAGAACGCGTCGACGGCGGCGAGAGACTGACCGAAGACACCACGATCGAGTTCGTCGTCCGCGAGGCCTGCGATCTCGCGGGCGGCTGGGCGGTCCAGAGCAGAGAATCCGGCGATTGACTCCAGTTTCCGTGCTCGTCGGCGGATGTCGGGGCCAAACGACGAGTTTTCCGACTATCCTCGAAGATACCGGACGCTCACGAACCCCGCCGACTCGTCCCAGCGCAGCTCCACGCCTCTCGCGTCGTGACGGGCGGCAGCCTCCGTGAGCGACCCGTCCGCGAGCTCCTGTGCTCGCTCGCTTGCCCGTCCGGACTCGACGCCGATGACGTGTATCTCGCCCATGCCCTCGCCTTCGCTCTCGTCCTCGCCCCCGTCGTCGAGTCGCATCGACTCACCGACCGCGAGCTCGCTGCCGGCGGCTCGAACCCGCTCTGTCGGGGCCGTCTCGCTTACCGTCACCGGAATCGTCCGGGTCGCCGCGACGGACACGACCGAGTACGCGACTCCGAGCGGACGGCGAGGAGACAACGTCGCGTCGACGACCGCTCCGGGCTCGAAGCCCGGGTTGTCCGCGAGCGTGAACACCTGTCCCGACGCGACGTCGCGAACGATGGCACTCTCGCCCGCCTCATCTACGACGAACCGACCTGTCACCTCCTCGGAGTTCCCGGAGTCGTCCATCGCCTTCCGGTACGGCGGTCTCACATATCGGCGTTTCGCCCTGCGCGGAGACGTCTCACGAACCTTTATAAGACTTAAATACGATACTTAAACTGAACCATGACAGATCCAAAGGAGACGATCAACATCGAAAACGTCGTCGCCTCGACCGGTATCGGACAGGAACTCGACTTACAGAGCGTCGCCATGGATCTCGAAGGGGCCGACTACGATCCCGAGCAGTTTCCGGGGCTGGTCTACCGGACCCAAGAGCCCAAGTCGGCGGCACTGATCTTTCGTTCGGGCAAGATCGTCTGCACGGGCGCGAAAAGCACCGACGACGTCCACCAGAGCCTGCGAATTGTCTTCGATAAGCTCCGCGAGCTCAACATTCAAGTCGAAGACGAGCCGGAGATCATCGTCCAGAACATCGTCACCTCGGCGGATCTGGGGCGAAATCTCAACCTGAACGCGATTGCGATCGGGCTCGGGCTCGAGAACATCGAGTACGAGCCCGAGCAGTTCCCCGGGCTGGTCTACCGGCTCGATGAGCCCGACGTCGTGGCGCTGCTGTTTGGCTCGGGGAAGCTCGTGATCACCGGCGGAAAGCGTCCCGACGACGCCAGAGAGGCCGTCGACAAGATCGTCTCGCGGCTCGAAGAGCTGGGCCTGCTCGACTGATCGGATCACTCGGCCGGCGCTCTCAGGCGTCGCGGCCGTTCTGTTCGGTCACTCGATCAACCGCTCGATCTCGGTGACGAGCACGTCGCTCGCTCCTGCCGTCTTCAGCTCGCCGATCGTCTCGAAGACCCGATCCTGATCGACGACCGCGTGGACGGCCAGCTGATCGGTGCCGGCGATTTCCATGACCGTCGGCCCGCCCATCCCGGGGATGACGTCTTTGACCGTCTCAAGTTGCTCCTCGGGGACGTTCATCATCAGGTACCGGCGACCCTCGGCGGCGAGCACGGAGCCGAGCGCAGTCTCGACCTGCTGGACCTTGGGGTCGTCGGCGGTTTCGGGCCCGGCAAACAGCCGCACCGACGACGAGAGCACCTCGTCGACGATCCCGAGTCGGTTCATCCGTAGCGTGGTCCCGGTCGAGGTGATGTCGACGATCCCGTCGGCGATGTCGACGTGTGGCGTGAGCTCGGTCGCCCCGGAGACCTCGACGATATTGATGTCGACGCCCTGCTCGTCGAAGTACTCGCGGGTCACGCGGGGAAACTCCGTCGCGACGGTCCCGCCGGCCAGGTCCGTGATCTGCTCGACCTCCCCGTCCTCGGGCCTTGCGAGCACGAGCCGACAGCTCCCGTAGCCCAAATCGAGGAGTTCCACGAGCTCGGCGCCAGACTCGCGGGCCTGATCGAAGCCGGTGATCCCCGCGTCTGCGGTCCCGTCGGCGACGTACGCGGGGATATCTCCTGCCCGGACGAAAAGCACCGTCACCTCGGGATCTGCGGTCTGTGCGTAGAGCTTGCGGTCGGCGCCGTCGAGGAGATGCAGGCCGGCCCGCTCGAGAAGATCTATCGTCGGCTCGTGCAGGCGGCCCTTGTTCGGCACGGCAATGCGCATATTCCCCATTTTCGGTCCCCGGCCAACTGCCTTTCGACACCCGTCCGTCGGCGCATCCGACGGCGGACTCGTACGGGACAGTCCGGTGGACTCTTTATACTGCACGCGTACTGTCAGGTACGGATGGAACCCGTCACCGGAGACGACGCTGCCGACGCAGACGTGACCCCAGACGACCCGGGATCGTCGGGCGACTCCGGGCTGCGCACCCTCGCGGTCGCCACCGGGATCGGGATCCTCGGGATCGTGTTGCTGAATCTTGTGGGCCTCGCCGCTATCCTGGCCGGAGAGGGGGTCGGGTTCGAACTCGTCGGCGAGGAGGGACTCGACATTCTGCCGAGCACTCTCATCAACGGCGTCGGACAGGTGATCGGGTTCGGCGGGCTGACGGCCGCGTATCTCTGGTACCGTGGCTACGACCTCCGGAGCGGTGCGTCGTATCTCGGGCTCCGGTTGCCGTCGCTGCGCGAACTCGGAGTTGCGCTGGGCGGACTCCTCGGTATGATCGCACTGTTGGCGGTCGTCTCGGTGGTGGTCTCGCTGTTCTCTTCGCCCGCAGAGAACGTGGCGGCCCAGGGGGCAGCCGAGGAGCCGGACGTGATCCCCGTGATGATCGCCGTCATGATCCTGATCGTCGGTCCGTTCGAGGAGCTGCTCTACCGTGGAATCGTCCAGTCGCGGCTCCGAGAGCGGTTCTCGATGGTGCCAGCCATTCTCGCGGCGTCGGTGGTGTTTGCGAGCGTCCACGCCGCCGGGGCGCTGGCCGGCTCTCCGACGGAGATCCTTACGACGGTGTTCGTGTTGTTCGTGATCAGTCTCGTGCTCGGCTATCTGTACGAATACACCGGAAACATCGTCGTCCCGGCGCTGGTCCACGGCGCGTTCAACTCATTTCAGCTCACCGGAATATACCTCACCGAGACCAGCGACGCGATCGGGGCCGTGCTCGTGGCCGGTCTCGTGTGAACGAGTCGGCGACCGGCCCGTACACCAGAACCAGAACCCGAATCAAAACCAGAACAAGACGACACGCCCGTCGGGACAACGTTCTTTTCCCGTGAAGCCCCTACATCTAGTGAATGGATACTCCAGTAGAGCGAGACGAGACGACAGCGCCAGAGGCGGGTGACCCGGACCGTCAGCCCCGGGAGTCTGCGCTGCGCACGGTCGGGATCGCCGTGGCTCTCGCCCTGGCAGCGCTGTTGGTGCCGGCGGTCGTGCTCGGAGTGCTCGGGGCGGTGGTACTCGGTATCCTGTTCGGGGCTGGCCTGGAACTCGGCACGACCGGCGTCGCCGTGCTCGTGGGCGTGGCGCTGCTCGCGCAGTTCGGGTGGTTCGTGGCGCTTGGCATCTGGTATCTCAGCTACCGCGGGTTCACGCGCCGGGAGATCAAAGCGTACATCGGCGTCGATCGCCCGTCGGTGCGCGATATCGGACTCATCCTCGGTACGTGGCTGGCGATGATCGTCACGCTCGCGGCCGTCGCCGTCCTTGTGACCCAGGTCATCCCGGAGCTACTCGGCGCCGGATCTACAGAAGCAGCAGAGAACCAGAATCCGCTCACCGATGCCGTCGACGACGGGCCGGGACTGCTCGTGGTCGGTGTCGTGATCGGGTTCATGTTTCTCGTCGTCGGCCCGGCAGAGGAGATCCTCTTTCGTGGAGTGATCCAGAGCCGTCTCCGCGAACGGTTCAGCCCCGTCCTTGGGATCGTGCTTGCGTCTGCGATCTTCGCCGCCGCACACGTGACGGCACTGGTCGGTGCCTCGCCCGGAGCAATCGCGAACACGATCGCGATCCTGTTCGTGCCGAGCATCGGGTTCGGCGTTCTGTACGAGTACACCGGCAATGTCGTCGTTCCGACGCTGCTGCACGGCTTTCACAACTCGATGGTCGTCCTCCTGATCTACGCCGCTGCAGTCGGTGGGACCGAAGGGGCGGCCGTGCTGGGCGGGCTCACGGGATTCGTCTGACCACCCCGGTCCGAACGCGTCTCCTGTCGCGTGTCGCATGCTGCCTTTCGGGACAGCGCCGCCCGGCGGCTGTCGGCCGCCCCACCGCGACGGGCTTTTCAAAACAGGTCGTGAAATCCGCCCATGAGTACGCTACGTGTCGCCGGCGGTCGGGTGCTCCGGCCCGACGCGACAGTCGAGCGCGCGGACGTGCTGGTCGACCGACCGAACGGGGAGATCCAGGCCATCACGGAGCCCGGAGAGACGCCACCGACGGAAGCGGTCGAGGACCAGCTCGATGCCACCGGCGGACTCGTCGTTCCGGGGCTGATCAACGCTCACACCCACGTGGCGATGACGCTGTTTCGCGGCGCGGCAGACGACAAACCACTCGAGGCCTGGCTCGAGGAAGACATCTGGCCCGTCGAGGCAGCGCTCACCGCCGAGGACGTGCGGGCCGGCACACGGCTCGGGATCGCCGAGATGATCCGCTCCGGGACGACGGCGTTTGCGGACATGTACTTCGAGATGCCCGCGGTGGCAGAGGCAGTCGCGGACGCGGGCCTGCGAGCGCGACTAGGGCATGGCTGTCTGAGCGTCGGGAAAGACGAGGCTGCCGCGCGGAAAGACTTTGAGGAGAGCCTCGCGTTCGCGACCGAGTACGACGGTGCCGCCGACGGACGAATCACGACGATGGTGGCCCCACACAGCCTTACGACAGTCGACGAGCGGTTCTTCCGTGAGTACGTGTCCCGAGCCCACGAGGCGGGACTCCCCACCCACTTTCACGCAAACGAGACCACCGACGAGGTCGACCCGATCGTTTCGGAGCACGGGACCCGACCGCTGGTCTACGCAGACGAGCTGGCACGTCTCGAGAACACCCACGTCGCCCACGCCGTCCACGTCGACGACCGCGAGATCGAGCTGCTCGCCGACCGCGGGGTAGCGGTCGCACACTGTCCGGCCGCGAACATGAAACTCGCAAGCGGAATGGCACCGGTCGAGCGCATGCGCCAGGCCGGTGTTTCTGTCGCACTCGGCACCGACGGTGCCGGCTCGAACAACGATCTCGACATGTTCGGCGAGATGCGCGACGCAGCGATGGTCGGGAAGATCGCCGCCGACGACGCGGCCGCCGTGCCCGCCCCCGCGGTCGTCGAGATGGCCACCCTCGGCGGAGCGACCGCGCTTGGCATCGACAGCGGCCGCATCGAGCCCGGCGCGAACGCCGATATCGCCGTCGTCGATCTCGAGCAGCCACACCTCACGCCAGACCACGACCTGGTGAGTCACCTCGTCTACGCCGCCCGCGGGAGCGACGTGCGGCACACGGTCTGTGACGGACGGGTGCTGATGCGGGATCGCGAGCTCACGACACTCGACGAGCCGGCGGTCCGGGACGAGGCAAATATTCGCGCGCGGACGCTGATCGAGTAGACTGAAACTGGCCGTCGCCGATCCGGTGTTCGGATCTACCGGCGAGGATCGAGCCGAGCGAAGCGGATCAACTGTGGCCCAAACGGACGGCTCGCCCGCGGTTGACTGCAGTTAACTCGGCTAAAGCGGGCGTAACGACGATTCCTTTTTATATTATGTGGGAATCAGCGCCCGAACATGCCATCGACAACACAGATGCTGCTCGTCGTCGCGGTCGGGCTCGTCGCGGCCGTCGGCGCTGGTGCCGCAGCCAGCGGGCTGACTGTCGACGTGACAGACACAGACGGCGATCCAACGGTAACGGTCACACAGAACGACACGCCGGTTGAGAACGCGACGGTGACGGTCGCGCTCGCCAACGAGACCGACGAGAACGACACCGGAGACGAGATCTACGCGGGCGTCGGCGAGTACGAGACCGACGAGAACGGAACAGTCGACCTACTGCCAGCCGACGAGCCAGTGACCGTCGAGATCACCGCCGCGGTCAATAATGAGTCTGCGACGACCGTCGTCGAGTTGACGGCGGGCGAATAGGCGGCCGATCTTGTGATCGGCGTCCAGCAGGGTGCCGGTCAGGTGACGGTCGCGATCACCGAAGACGGGACCGGCGTCAAGAACGCGACCGTGACGGTAGCTGCAGACGGCAACTGGAGCGAGACCGGCAGCTCCGAACCCGACGAGAACGGCTTCGTGGTGCTTGAGGCCCCGACAGAGACGATGAACGCGACGCTGTCTGCGACGGTAAACGGCACCACCGTTGAGGAGACCACAACCATCCGCGGATACGACGGGACCGGCCCGGCGAGCACGCCGTTCGGGCAGTTCGTGGCGGCACTAGTCGGTAGCGTCCAGAACACGAGCTTCGACCAGTCGCTCGGACCGGTCGTCGCCGAGTTCGTGACCGCAAACGCCGGGCCACCTGAGGACGTCGGGCCCGACGGCGAGCCCGGGCCACCCGAAGGCGCCGGACCCGGGAACGACACCGACGACGAGCAGCCAAGCGAGGGCAACGAGACCGAATCCGACGAGGAGGGCGACCGTGGTCCGTCCGAGGACGCTGGTCCCGGTGACGGAGACGACGACCGCGGTCCGCCCGAGGACGCTGGTCCTGGTGACGGAGAAGGCGAGGACGACAGCGACAAAGACGAGACTAACTGACGAGGCCGGGCTCGTCCGGTACTGTTTTGCCCTCTGGCGCCCTCCATACCTGTATGACTGCACCCGTTAGCGAGCAGGTCGATACACCAGAGCGCCTCCGTGAGGAAGGCGAGCGCAAGATGGAGTGGGCCCGCCAGCAGATGCCGATTCTCGCGGCGTTACGCGAGGAGTTCACCGATCAGCAGCCACTGGCTGGCGAGC
>OBKM01000823.1_pt1 | contig 14195 bp, 10 predicted proteins | sample 1519691 | NCBI WGS metagenome assembly OBKM01 (sample SAMEA37050418, study PRJEB22526) | metagenome | biome: saline pan; feature: lake; material: water | place: Egypt | collected 2015 | depth 0.5 m
AAGCGCGATAAGGAAGACTTGCAGGAACTCGCCGCTGATGTCGAAGAGAAACAGGATGAGGTTGATGAGACGAGGAGAGAGGTAGATGATCTCACTGATCAGCAGTCCGATCTTGAACGTCGTGAACCGGCGGTTGATGAGGCACAGACAGCGTTAGAGACATACCGAAATCGACAGGGTGACGCAACGGGTGCTGAACGACAGATCGAATTAACGAAACCGGCAGCACTCGTCTCATTACTCGGTGCAGGCGGCGCGGGCGTCGCCGGAGCAATCACAGGTGCGCTATCAGCAATCGGATTGGGTGTCCTACTCTTGCTTGTGTCGATCATAAGCGGCGGTCTCTACTACCGGGCGAACCAGCGCCTTACTGGGGTTGAGACAAGCCGTGAATCTGCGCTTCAGACGGCTCGGGACGCAGGGTTCGAGGTCGAGACTGTTGATGAGGTTGCGCCTGCGATCGAATCTTTCGAGGGTAAGCTTTCGCGGATCCGCGAGCGCACAGCCAAGAAGGAACAGGAGCATCAAAGCGCCCAGAATGCTCTCGAAAGGCTCCAGGAAGAGAAATCGGAGCTGGAGACTCAGATCAAGGATCAGGAGAGTGAACTCGCGGAACGACTTGAGGAAGCCGATGTCGAGTCGATTGACGAGTATGAAGCACAGGTCAGCGTCCGTGAAGATCTAGAACCGGACCAGCAGACCGCCAAGCAGAGTCTCGTTGATCGCTTTGAGGATCCGGATGCTGGCGACCCCGAGGACAAAGCAGCGGCCTGGGAACGGGAGCTTGACGAGCTTGTCAGCGATGTCGATATAGATGAGGTTGACGCTGATACGTACGATGAGGAGACGCTTCAGCAGATCGAAGCCGAGGTAGAGCGCCTCAAAAAGAAACGTGACGACCTGCAGGAACGCCTTGACGAACACGACGACAGGCTTGATGAATTCGACCGCCGGGCCCGGAATCTCAACACTCAACCGTTTATCGGTCGTGGTCTCGGCCTGGACACCCGTTCGAAGGATGGCCTCGAAACCCTTGCCGACGATCTGGATTCTGTCGTCCAGCAGCTCGAAGAGGATGCAGAACTGTCACGGAAAGCGCTGGAGATTTTCGGGCGAATCGAATCGCAGGAAGAACAGAAGCTCTCGGAGTTGTTCGATCCAGACGGTCCCGCATCCCGAACGTTCGAACAGCTAACTGGTGGTCGGTATACCCAGGTCGCGTATGATCCAGACGCTCACGATCTCGTCGTGGAGCGTCAAGATGGACGCGAATTTAGGCCAGAGGTACTCAGTCAGGGAACGAAGGATCAGCTGTACTTCGCAACTCGGATCTCACTGGCCCAACAACTCCTCGGGAGTACGCCCGGGTTCTTACTCCTTGATGACCCGTTCCTCGCGGCAGATCCTGACCGACTCAACCAAGGCTTTCAGATGTTGCAGGAACTGGCCGATGATGGCTGGCAAATCCTCTATCTCACTGCAAAACAAGAGGTGAGCGAGATAATGGTTGAAGAACACGATCTCAGTCACGTAAAGATGGAATCCTTATCGTTGGACTCTTAGAAGGAAAATCGGAATATATAGGAGCAAATCGTAGAATTACTCGTTGGCGATTACTTCGACAATAACCAGCGTTCTGCACGTTCTTCGAGAGTACCCAACGAGACTTCAGTAGTTTCGTAGAATCCTGATCGACGTTCTAGTCTCAACATAGAGAGTCCGGTTTTATCGAATCTATTGTCAATCCACTCAGCAGTCATCCCACTGTAATCTTGTACATCACCGGGGTGTTCTATACGATCTTCAAAGGTTAATGTTGGTTCGCCAAATTCTAATGAGAAGACCAAGATCCAAGCAGACGCCATCTCTGGATCTCCTTGCAGACTAGTAAATACACCTAGTGATGATACCGTTTTACGTCCAATGATGGTTTCATTCTTGTATTCCACGGTCTGATTGAGTTGTAAAGCAGGTCTGCCACTGGATAATGATACTCTCTGCTTGTGAGTATAGTCAATACTCCCGTTGTAGAGCACGTCTTCGAGAAGTTCCTGTAAGTCGTCATCCGGTTCGTAAGCTTCTGTCAACATAGATCACTCACCCCCGTTGTCGAGATGATCTTCAATCACCCGTCTCCGGACAGCCATACGTTCCTCGTCAGATCGAGCGTCGTAGTGCTGTTTAATCACGGCCGGGCTCACGTCACATCTATCCGATATGACATTAATCGGAACGTCCTCTCGAAGGAGATACGTAATCACTCCCCGGCGAACCATGTGTGGACAGGCGTTGTTTGAACATCTCCAGGCGTTCGACTGGGTCATCGTATCTGGATGATCGCAGTCATCACTACGCGTATTCGGGCAACTCCATCGATAGACGATCTTCCGAATCGTCGATGACCCAATCCGTCCATTCCGGGTCGTCAATAGTGGACGACGACCGTACTCATCAGTGGCTTCGATGCGGTGATTTTCGAGATATGCCTTCAGGATGTCTGCGGTGGTGTCCCGGATCAGTGAGACGTACCGTTCACTTTTGGTATCGTTTTTCAACGAGGTGCCGTCTTCCGGCAGGTATCGAAGACTGAGCGCGTCTTTATCCGGGTGGAAGTCCTCGACATCAAGTGACTGGAGTGCACCAATCCTGGGCCCGAATTCTGCAAGGAGCGTCCAGATAACGTGGTCACGAGATGCGTAGTGATAGGTCTCTAGATACGAGAGAATTTCCTCGATCCGGTCCATTTCGAGCATCTCCTCTCGAACTTCATCGGCCTTCTTGACGCGGAATGGTGGAATCTTCTCGTGAAGCCCCATCTGGACTGCATCGATCGACTCGCAATGCTCGATGAATTTCCGAGTTATGTCGATCTGTGTTTTCTCACTTTTCGGGGCCAGTTGATCAACCGAATTCGGTGCTTCCTCGACGCGCCAGTCGAGATATTCCTGGACCTTCCGGCCATCAAGCTGGTTGAGATTGTCAATTCCGACGATGTTGGTCCATTCGATGAAATGATTCAGGCTGGAACGGTGAGTCTTCAATGAGGATGCAGCGAGTTCATTTCGACGCCGGCGGAGATACCAGTTGACGGCATCTTCCGGTGTGATTGGATCAAGTCTTCTATCGGGGGATCGCCGTTTGTTATTCGAAGGAGAGTGACTATCACCCCACTCCGAGTGCTCGTCACGATCATCTTCATTGCTCATCGAGCCTCACCTCGCTGGCTGTGACGATCGTGACTCGCTGATCGGTGATCCCGCCGACTGCGAGCGGTGATTTCCTTCGTTTCCGAACTGTGCTGTTCTTGGAGAGTGATCTCTCTCTGGCTATGATTGTTCTTTTGAGGCATGGTGTTGCCTTGCACTGTGCGTGCTTGCAGGCAACACGCGGGACCAGCGGTGGATTCCTGAGATCGTACTCTGTGACGCTCTACGGCGGCGATTCCACTGTCGATTGTTGGGAATTCTAGTTCTACCATGAGGCGTGTGACCTCAGTTGCAACCACGGTCACACGCCGACCCGTGCCGGGAGCGTCGGGTGGCGAGCTGATCTACCTCATCCAGTAATGTGCCGGCAGTATGAGCGGTGAATACCCTGGCGGTAGGGATTTGGACATCAGGGCTAATCGATGGCTGTGACTGGTCGTGGGTATGATCAAAGATCGGTCTCTGGTCAGGGGATCTCCCATCGGGAGCGCCAGAGAAGTGGATCCAACAGTCCCGTCGCGCTAATCGAAGTACCGTGCGCTCCTGCTGTAATCAATAACCATAGTTGGTCTAATCGATGTTACTAAGCGAATTGTGCGACGAATTGAAAGAGTTGTCACGGGTAAAGTTACCACACACCTCGATACGGGTTCTATCTAGACGCTCCACTCGTCTGTGATCGCCAGCGTGTGGATTTCACCGTTCACGAGGAGAAATCGGTTCCCATCGCTAGCTTGCAGCAATCTCCCATCTCCGTCCCACCGATATATGTCTGCAGCATATTCCCCGGCATCCTCTTCGACCGAAATATACTCCTTTGAAGCCAACCGGTTCAGCGATTCTCGAACGCCCCTCTGTGAGATGTCGGGGTAATTCTCATCAGTATCGATCTGATCGTAGATCTGTCGAATGGTTCTGAACGCATGTCTTGGCTGTTCTTCAGCGTGATAGAGTTCGAACAATTTAGCTAGAACAGCACTCTCTTTTGTCTTTGATCGGATATTGTATTCCTGGTCGGCGTCGAACCAATCGGGGAGTGCATAGGTGCTGATGTACACTGTCGCCCCCTCGTTTCCGTAGACGCTTTCATCGCGGCCAAATCGCAGAATCGCTTGAACAACCTGATTGTGAGCGAAATGATGGTATATTTTGTCTCCGAGATCTCCGAAGGACCTGTCTTCGGCGGGGTCATCATCTTCAGTAATCTCGACGGGATGACCGCAAAACCCAGCCCAGATTCTAATTACATCATCACCTGGATGCGGCATACCAGCGACGACGCCTACTGACTCTGTCTTGAAGTCATTCGAACTCTTGACCGTCGCGTAATGTAGGGCCTGGTGGTGTTCAGAAACTCGGTTGCTATCGTCTTCACCGTCCTGCGCTGGATTCCGTTTGACAAACGAGTCCAGTAGCCCTTCTTCGTGGTACTCTTCGATGGCTTTCTTCGTCGAAACCAAGGCAAATCTCTCGTCTTCTAATGCCTGGACAGCAGCGAACCGTTCCGCATCGAGTTCGCTTAGATTCCCACCAGCATAGGGATGCCATCCATCGCCGATTTGAATCAGTGACATATTCATCGCAGAGCGGAGATATGTCGTGAAGTCGTCCCGGCTAATGACTTGTTCGTGTTTGAATCCGGTTTCTGGGGCAAACAATAGGTTCCACAACTCTATTGTTGGCGTTCCATCGAGTCCAATCACCTGAGCTGCAGAGCTTAGATTCGGCGGTTCCAAGGTATACATCATGCCAGTATTCCGATTTCGAAGGCACTTTGTTGCGGGACCGAGCCCTGCGTCCTGCCAGATTTCATCGAGATGCCCATCTGGTGGTGGGGCGAGTTCGATACCGGGGCCGATACGCTCCATACAGAGCAAGCTGAACGTTAGTAATGGCGCATAGGCGTGGGCGCTATTGTAGGGTTCTAAGGTAGGTTCGACAAATTCTGCTCGTTGAGCATCGAAACGACTTGCCTTGTACTTCTTGAACCATTCGATGGCTGCTGTCCATTCTGTGGGGCCATCACGCCTCTGGAGCAAGTCGGTGACATCCTGGTAAGTCTCTGCAGGGAATTCACTATCACTTTCTGCGACTGCATTCAGAAATTCTGGAATGATTTCCCCCGGATCGTCGATGACGTTCGAGCTTTCGTCTGGGAATGAGTGGAGAAATGGATCTGGATTGAACTCGTCGATGATCACGACGCGGTCTGTCACGTACTGATGACGATTACAGTGACTATGATGTCCGATGAGAAGATCGATCGATTCGATCTCGTCATCGATCCGCTTCATCGCTTGGAAGTACTCACAGGATCTGCCGCACGGCGTCTTATCGGGAAAACGTAGATGGATATATCTGCCTGAGTATCCCTTAGCATAGAGTCGCTCAACTACTGAGGGAGAGACTTCTGTACTACCTTTGAACGTGTCACAGGAGCGATGCGGGGCCGGGATACGCTCAAATCGAATATCATCTCGATTTTCACACCACTCCTCTGCTTGTTCGTATAAGTCAATTCGACCTGCCAAGTAGGTAACTGGCTTCTCTGCGTGTCGAGCTAATTTGATCGCACTCGTCGTTTTTCCACTATTGGGTGGGGCCTCAATGAGAACAGGCTGGTCAGAATCACAGGCCTCACGGATTAGCGTCTCTGTGTGATCTCGGATGACATCTAGATTCACTGCCTCGTCCGAGTCAAGCATACACCTACCTCTCGGTAGGAGCAAATAAAAATCATAACACAACTTGAGCTACCCTGATGAGTGAGGTATCAGATCCCCGATTCGGCACCACACTATTCGGTGATTTCACTAGAGTAGGTTTCACCGGGAATAAACACAGGAAGGTTCGTGTCTCTGGTTTCTCGGGTTAGGTTGTCAAACCAGCGTCGAACAGACGTATGTAGGTCGTCTTTTGTTCCAAACTGGTCGTATTGGATGTCGTATCCTTGCGGAAGTTCGTCGATCGTAGCACTCCCAAAGTTCTCATCCACGTAGACAGCAACCCGCTGACCTGGTTTGTGTGTTGTCGCAGGGTTCCCCCGTCGAAGATGGAATTCCCCGAGGATGCCGCCAGTCTCGGCCCCAACGCCGGTCGTCAGTCCACCGCTTGTGAACAAAAAGAGTACAGCATCACTGTGGGCCGCGAACGCAACCGATTGGGCAAGCGGATCCATTCCCTTAATCTCCGGTTCGTCTTCACTTCGGTTCTTGTTCTGCTCTCTGGCTTGCTGATGCGTGGGGATGTCGATGTCGGTAGCGATGAAGGCACGACAATTGTGCTTGTGCCTGAGTTCTTCGCAGAAATCACGGAGCGTTTCTTCCATGTTGCTGTTTCCGGCGTCGTCGATATGCTCATCCGGATCGAAGAGAGGATCATCTTGGAAGGGCGTCCGGAGTTTGTCAGCGTCGTCGTAGGCTTTCTCCGCGTTGAACGCAGTATACGGCCCCATCACGTAGACGGTGAAGTCATTATACGGCCCTAATTTCGGGGTGGCCGGTGCTTGTTCTGCGAGTATATCGGAGATAGGGCGATCGTTGTATCGAAAATTCGTATCGCCATCAAACATTATCTCTCAGGAGAACCTATCTCGGCAAAAGCGTGGTTGTTCTACTAAGGAGCCATAATATCAATTAAATACAAAGAAATTATTCTTTCTAGTCGGTGGATTCATATGGCTCCCCGCTGTACGTTCAGATAACGATGTCCTCTGACTCCACGTCCACAACGCCCGATCCCGAGGAAGGTGATCTTGAGCAGTACGTGGATGAGCAGCTGTTCGGCGGCAGTATGGGGACGCTCACAGATCACATCGCACGGAAAGCGGCGCTGGGTGATGGGCGGCGATATGCGATCCTATATTACCTGTGGGACCGTGAGGAAGTCGCACGGAAAGAACTCGCTGAGGCCATCGATGATCCTGGGTTTGACCTCACCCACCACCTCGGAGAACTCGTTGATGCTGGGCTCGTCGCTCGCGTAGGGGCACCAGAGGATCGGGATGGTCGGCAAACATTCTACCAGATCACGCATATCGGGCGGCAAGAAATTACATCTGATGTTCAGAACATCACCGGTTCTGACCCACAGTAACCGTCTCTAATGGTTATGTCTCTTCCTCAATTCCAATGTTATCGATCACGTGGCGTTTGATTTCCTTTTCTCGTTCGACCACGAAGTTATCAAAATCATCGTTGATCAAATATTCATATGCAGATTCAGAAATGAAATGCTCCTTGAGTAGGCTTTCTACTTTTTCTTCACTTTCGTGCGTTTCTTTCATTTCCTCGACGTAAACTGAGGGCTTTTTCTTCTTGATTTTGTTATTGGTCTCGTCCAGAATCAATGTCCGATTCACTATCGAATCACGGTATAGATCAAAGGACTGTCTCTTTTCTTGATCAATCCCTTCCACCTTTTTTGGGAAGATATGATGATCATTAATTCGGTGATCAGTAAAGTCACCCGTACCCAATATATTCCCGCGATAGAAGTCTCTCGGTCCGTTTAGTGCCAGTAAGCAGATCACACCATTATAACGGCCAGAACCCTTGTCGACGCTTTTCAGATCGAGTTCTTCGATGAATTCAGCATCTACCTTTGCGAGCTGTTCCATTGTCTTCCCTTGAGAGATCCATTCCTTCCAATCTCGAAAATCGCTCCCCATAACCGTGTCTGAGGAACCACCGTAGTCTTTTGAGAAGACTGCAGCCCAGTACCAACGCTTCAGCATCGTGCGGAACTGGGGATCGTCAACAGAGCCATCATACTCCCACAGGACAGCCGCAATAACCGGCAGCATAGTACCATAGGGGATGTACTCTTCTCGAATTGCTCCAAAATCACGTCCCCCTGTGTTCATAGTGATCGAGCGGGCCTCTTCAGCATAGTCGACAGCTGTCTTCCACAGCTCTTCGAACGCTTGGCCGGATTCTATTAGAATATCCTCATACCGCGTTCCATCTGGTTCTTCACGTACCGTTTCTTCTCCAGGAATCAAGTTATAGAGATATTTAGAAGAGCAATAGTTCTGCTTCTGCAGTGAAATTATTTTCAATATATTGACATTCATATTAGAATCCATACTCTTCAGCTCCTCGGGTACCTCTTGCTCCCAGAGACCTTTCCGTAACTCCACCCCGTATGGATACAGGAACGCATTCATCAGATCAAATGTAGAGAGTTTCATTCCGCTCGCATTTACCTTGGCGAAAATGTTACAGATGTCCCTGATGTCACGTTCGGAACTCAGGGGGTAATGGACGAAGTTGTAGTTGAGGATTCGTTGAAACATATCCCTCACTTTAAATTCGATCACGTCCTCTGGCAGGTCCTCTGAGCGTTCTGCAAGAAAGCGCTTGGACCACTGGTTGAACTCTCTTGAGTTGATGTAGCTATTGTCAGGATTCTCCGGATCAGTAGCTGAAAGGATGCATAGGGGCACTCTCCCTTCCTCGATCCATTGGTCTCTATCTTTTAGATCGGACCAATCGCGGTGATGTCTGAAGTATTTGTAAGGGATCGCCTCGTCATACTCTTCATTCAGAGCCTTCACTAAGTCAAGGTAAAACACGTAGTACGATTTCCGGCTTGGGAACTTCTTCTCCGGATTATAAATCGCGTAGTATAGTGATGACAGTCGCTGTTGACCATCTAACACTGCTTGTTGGGGTGTGGTTTCGATAGATGCTCCCCATACGGGATCCCATTGCTCTTGCTCTGCCTTGGTTTCGTCCAAATCCCAAAAGAGGAGCAAACCCGTGTAATAGTCTTGTAGTATTGACTGGAATAGCTCCGAAGCCATTGAAGGCTCCCATTCGAAGCCTCGCTGAAAATAAGGGATAACGAAGCCACCAGAATCAACGTCCTTCATTAACTCACTCACGTTTTTTGTCCCAGGATTCTCTGACTCAACCATATCTTCCACATCACTCGAATTGCGGTTATATCTTATCCGTCTATTTACTCCGTGAGTTCTGACCTGGCCCTACTGACCGCAGTTCTCTGAACAGTGGGCGATAAAAAGATTTCCAGAGCCGAACTAAGTCTGCTGGTCTGGCGATCACAACTGATCCCTTCTGCTGGATTAGCTCGTCGTTGTGTCGAGAATTCTCATATCGCGCTCCAATTGTGGTTTGATTTTCGGGCTACGGCAATCGACATCGATCTGTTCGTGTTGCCAGTGACGACCGTCTTTCGCGTTCCAGACGCCGTATATCGTGACCTTCGGAAGTTTGACGACGCCGAACAGGACTGAAAGATAGTATAGAAGCTCGCAGGAATCTGTCCATGACCCTGTTACTTTTCGTGGGAGATCCACTGGGTATTCAACAACTTGTGCAGGGACGCCGGCGTCAAGGCTACGCTCGACGAACCCACGATCATTACTGAATAAGATAGCTTTCTTTCGACTCTGTTCGTTGAATCTCTGATACCCTTCAACAATTGATTCGTCACCACGATCACACTCGACGATGTCGACCGTTCGGTTCGTGCGGAGTCGCCGGTACTCGTAGAGCCCAAGTAACCCCTCTCGGTTTGCCCCTGCCGGTTGGTTATCCAATCGTTCAAACTCCTCTCCGAATGCTGCAGTCAATTCGGGGGTGTTGTATTGCTTAAAGTGCCAATCGAGCTCCTCTTTGACTCCTGTTGCTAAGGCGTACCCGTTCGTTGGACGCCGACCACGGTCATCTCTATCGCCGGTTTCGCTGTCGATCCCGAGAACTTCAGGCAGTCGCCACGGCATAATATTCGCGTCCAGACCAATAACGACCGGTTTGTGGCCTGCTTCGAGATCAGCGTAGCCATATCGCTCAACAAACTCAACAACCTCGTCAAGATTGCTCAATTCGATATGGCCACTCGCAACCATTGCTCGGGTATACGTCTGTGCATCCGGCAAATCATCATAGGCTGGCTCACCGTACTTGGCCGGAATCTTCTCACGATTATCCTGGTACGTCCCCGACCCCTGAGTGAACCGAACTGATGCTTGACCATCGTCTTCCAGTTCAATCCGAACGAGTTCCCCGATTTCGTCACAGGGGTGTTCAACAGGAATCGAATCAGCTCCGTGATCGTACAGCGCATTTAACAGAACCATCAACCGCTGACGTTCGAGGTGCATCATAGCACCTCGGTGAAATCTATGAGGTCGGTTGCGGTTCGGGGAATTTCAGCATAGAACTGCCCATGATAGCCGCCAGCTCTTCGATGGAAGTAGTAGACATGATCCGCCCCGAACCGAAACCCTGCTTGAAACGCAATTGCTGACATAAATTTTCGACCAGGAGTAACATCAACAGCAATCGTATCCCCGTTCTCTTTGGCGGCCTCAATCGTTGACCGATAGAACTCAATGATTTCCGGGAAATCGGTCTCGCTCGCAAGACTGTATTGTGAGATCTCGGCGTCACCGTCATAGGTGTCAATAACCGTGTCGAACATATCGCATGCAGCAGCAACTGAATCAGCCACACCAGGATTTGAAAGGATGTGTGCTTGGTCTGGGACGAAGCCTTGATCACACGCCGCAGTGAGTGGATTCAGGATTCCTGGTATCGTCGGAGTACCATTAGTAACCCAGATTCTCGCCATTACTTTTCATTTAATTGCCTATGTTAATAGTGTTTTGTGGCGATCACGCAGTTCGAGGACAGGGTTCTATACCAAGGCGAATAGTTGTTGATGATATGGGAGAGAAAGAAATCTTCATCTGCGACGACTGTGGGGAAAAGTTCCATATTTCGGGAGAAGCAGATGATGGTGTCTGTGACTGGTGCTGGATGGTTGCGGGGGCATAACGAATTCTCATATAGTTATTTATTCGTTTGAACAATAATTCCGATTTCATAACAGTCGAGATCGTCCAGTTGCATCAGGTGGGCTATTCTACTCGATTTGAGGCTATATTTCGATAGGTAGCCTTTACGAGCAGATATTCAAATATCACCGGTCATTCACCAATCTATATTTCACCTAGGCTTGAATACCGGTTCTATGGGATACTTTGCGCTCGTTGCCTACCAGAATGAGGACGGGACCTACGACATATACACGAGTAATAATGGCGGAGAGGAATTCTACCTGAAGCCTTCCTTGGACAGAGTCGCCCAAGGGGAATCCGACCGTGCGTTATCGAATACTGAGGTGAAGAGTTCTCTAGATGAGTTTAGTGGGCTCCCAGACGATTTTGAGCCAGCCTCTGGCACAGGAAAGCCGATCTCTGAGTTACCAAAACATCGGAATATATCAAAAAAACACATTCCAAAAATAACTGATTTCATTACTGTAGAAGCACTCTATTTGGTGCATAACGGTACCACTGAATGTTATCTTCCTGTATGGACGTATCCTAACGTCCTGAAAGCTCTACAGGAGATGTACAAACTTGGTGTATACGGGTCTGAAGCTCTGGATCGCTTCAAAGAGACCGGTACCCCGCCCATGAAGACCGATACGGAACCAATTAGAAGTCTTGAAAAGAGCGACTTTGCTCCGGGATCAGTCCAAGAACCGGCTCTCAGGAGATATTTGGAGCGAAACCATCTGAGTCTATTTCAAACTGGGACCGAAAGACAATCTGACGGCACCCACGCGCCAAGTAGCGGGGCCTTCGGGATGAGCGAGTTCACGCATATCAAGCCTCGCGCAACTGATTGGCGATTAGACGACGATCGGGGACGAGGTATTTTCGTGCGTATCCCATGGGACGAAAGCGAAGGACCTCTATTCTTACATCATACTCGACGCTATGTAGAAAGTTCTCGTATCGAAACTGCGGAAACAGTTCTCAACTCGGAGTCAGAACCGGCGCGTGAAGAACTCAAAATGGTGGGTGAACTAGTCAAGCAGTTCGGAAATCGAGTGTCAAAAAATGCCGCCTCTCCCTATAAGAAGTATATTAAATCGTTCTATGATTCGTTCGGCGCTGAATTCACTTCAGACGGTGACCTCTACAGAGTTATCGAGGCCTCATCCGACCAGACTATGAGATTCCAGCTTCGGCGATTGGATCAGATAGTGACGCCGATAAAAGACCTCAGGAGCTTAGATCCTGAAGAACCGATACATACTGTAGAAACAAGTAGAGAGACCCAATATCAGTCGCTATTGGAAACGCTTGGACAGGGAGATATTATCAGGGCAAAACTGAGTTCTCACGCCGATAGTCTATCAAGTTTCAGCTCAGTGGAACTTGTCAAGCGGTTCCGAGTTGATTTTGTAACCGAGGATTTCGTCCCAGAGCATATTTATGACACGTATGATAACAAACTCGAACCTGAACTTGCACGGTCGGACTCTGATTCTGAAACCTATCATGTCCGATCTAATTTCTCAGTAACGGATATTGAGGGGGTTCGGATTGATGTGGGAGAACAAATAGTTGCGGCAGATGAATCATCACCTGATTTGTGGACGGATACGAAATCGGGGCGGATGAGCGAAGCGGTATATGGTGGTTTTCTGCAGCATACCGATGCACCCCCAGCCGAGGCGATTTTCGTCAATCCACCTTCTGAGCCGTTCTGGTATGGGTTGATCTACGATGAGCCACAGTCCCCACACGCTCGTGAAATGAGGCGTAGGTTGGAGATCTCATCCTAAAAACGGGCTCTCGCATCTTGCCATTCGCTTTCATCCCATAGACTTAGTAATATCATTAGCCCTGTTCTCTGATTGAATGTCTGTACTCAGCTACCGAGAGTTGCTTACCCACAATGTTCACGGTCAGTTATCAGCCACGCAGCGAATTCGTCCATCGGAACAGCAGATATAGATTCGACCTGACGAGTCCATAGCAGGGGGTGCTGAGATCGAAGGTACAGTTGCGCTCCAGCGTACAGTACCGCTTTGCGAGCTGTAAGCGGTGACTCTCCCTTCGCGGGTCGCGTAAATCACGAGATCATCAATCACGAGAGCAGGTAACGGATTATCGACACTGGTTTTATCGTTCCAGCGCAGTTCACCAGTCGCTGAATCAAGTACAGTGATTCCAGAAGGTTGCGTGATACAGACTGTGTCTGGCGTGGCAGCAACGCTAGCGAAAGATAGTCGGTTGAGATCGCTGTGCATCCAAAGCTCTTCACCGGTTGTCGCGTCTACTGCCGAGATGCCATCTCTTTTCATTATAAAAAGCGTTCCTTCAGCGGCTGAAACCACTTTTTTGAAGTATGTGGTACCAGTTTCTGTTGTCCACTGTTCTGTACCAGTTGTGGTATCTACAACGTGGACGTTGTCTCCGGCTTCCTGTTCCGACAGTCCAGTACTCCACCGCCTGTCATTGGGACCGTTCTCAGTTTTTAGCTCCAGATTTGACGAAGATTGCTTTTCACAACAGACGACTGTACTGTCGTCAATAGCCTCGATCAGTTGGATTCCCGAACCTATATCTAGTGTCGATTGAAGCGACCCATTATCAGAATCAAGTATAACTAGTGTTCCATCGGAGTCGCCAAAAACCACCATTTCACCGACTACAGGCCCCGCTTGAATGGGTTCTTCGTTTTCGTACTCCCATAAGAGAGTTCCATCAACTTTGTCGAAAGCATATACTGCTTCCCCGCCCACATACGCCTTGCTTTTGGTAACTGCCGCAGGTTGCTTGCCCCCGTAACTCTGCTGCCAGCGTTCATTGCCAGTCTCGGTATCGATGGCAATAGTCTGCTCCTTGGTCACTATATATATGGCATCAGATTCGATGACGGGACGAATATCTGTTTTATACAAGCTATTTGATTCCCAAACGATGGTTCCACTTTCGAGCTGTTCCTGTATTTCGCTAGCTACAGCGTGGCAGACGAGTTCACGTGCTGCCTCTGAAACATACACTTTTGGAAGAAATCGCTCAATATGATCACCATGTTCAAGACCAGGTGAGTATTCCACAATTCGTTTTTTGGCGCGCTTCCAGGAGACGGACTCTGAACTTATTTCATAGACAGTCTCAGCCAGCCTCGAAAGGAACTCCACATTCTCGTCTCTAAC
>OBKM01000825.1_pt1 | contig 14190 bp, 13 predicted proteins | sample 1519691 | NCBI WGS metagenome assembly OBKM01 (sample SAMEA37050418, study PRJEB22526) | metagenome | biome: saline pan; feature: lake; material: water | place: Egypt | collected 2015 | depth 0.5 m
TCGCTTTCGCAGATCTTGGACTTGGAGTGTAAGGTTGTGATACTTCAACTGTAAAGTAAAGACGACTTGAATTCCAAGCGACTGGCTTTTGAATGCTGATGCATCCGTAATCTGTGGTTCCTGTGACATGAGAAAGACGTTCTGTCCCTGGTTAATAATGCTATCGATCTGAAAATACATATCATCTTATATTATATTTATATCTACCTGCTCTTTTGCTCCCACAAATCTCATCCCCCAACACGGAACCGTTATTTCTTGGGCGACGAAATGATCAATCAATGGCTGTACCGACGCTGTTGATACCACAGCAACCGCGCTATCGAGGCTAACAATGCGGGTAGGCGTCATCGGAGCCGGTATCTCTGGACTCTCGGTTGTTCATGCGTTGGCCGACAGCGATATCGATGTCGTCGCCTACGAGGCCCGTAGCGAGCCAGGCGGCATTATGCGGAGCCGACAGATCGATGGCCGCGTCGTTGATCTTGGCCCCCAACGCCTGCGGCTCACCCCTGGTATCGAATCACTCGTTGAGACGCTTGATCTCGGCGACCAGCTTCGCATTGGCGACGACGACCAACCACTGTACATCTATCACGATGACAAGCTCCGGGTTGTGCCGCTGTCGGTACGGGAGGCGGTGGCGACCGACCTGCTCAGTCTGTCGGGAAAGCTCCGCATTCTTGCTGAGCCGGTTACCGCCGCGCCCCGCGAGGGAGAGACAGTCGATGGGGTACTCGCTCGCCGGTTTGGCACGCAGGCTGCCCGCCGGTATATGGGCCCGCTGTACAGCGGTCTGTACGGCACTGATCCGCGAGAGATGCTGTATGAGTACTCGCTTGGTCGCGCGCTTGAGAATGCTGGCGTTGGGCGCAGCCTGCTGCTGTGGGTGATTCGACGACTCCTCGCTGGCCGTGAAACACCGCCGATCTGTACGTTCGATGATGGGCTTGGCACACTCCCGACCGCGCTGTATGAGGCCCACGCCGACGCAATCCATCTTGATACACCAGTCAGTTCGGTTCAGCCAGCCGACACCGGCTACGAACTCCAGACAGCGGCCGGCCGCGACCGCGTTGATCAGCTTGTCGTCACAACGCCCGCCCCGACGAGTGCCGAGTTGCTCCGCCCGGTCGATGCCTCGTTGGCAACACAGCTCTCGCAGTTCAACTACAATCCGATTACGATGGTGTTTCTGGACACTCCTCTCGACCGCGAGGGAATCGGCGCGCTGGTGCCGACTGACAGCGAGCTACCGATTAGCGGCACGACCTGGAACACGAGCTTTCTCGGCCGCGAGCGACTGGTCACCTGCTACGTTGATTCCAACAGCGATCCCGAGATGGGCGACCGCACTGACAGCGAGGTTGGCGATGTCGCTGCCGACGCCTTTGAGCAGTTGACGGGCGTGTCGGCAACGCCGATTCATCTCCACCGGTGGGAGCCGGGCATGCCAGCCTATGATCGCTCGTGGACAGCCATGGAGTCGCTGTCGCCGCCCGCTGATATTCATTTCTGTGCCAACTTTGTTGGCCGCCCTGGCATCCTCGGTCGGATTCGGAATGCGAAGCAGTTGGCGACTGAGTTGGTGAGTGAGCTGTAATCGACTGCCGACGCTGTCGACACTGCTGATGCTTCTTAAATAACCGACTGCTGAGAGCGGTGATGCTGCGTGAACTACCCCACCCTGCTCGCGCTGACGCGCTCGTTGAGGAAGGGAGCTTAGCGCCTCAATTCAGCTAAATAATCGACTGTCGACACCGCCGAAGCTGCCTACCTTGCAGTTCTGCGCACGTTGTCACGTGTGCGGCTGGCGTCTGCATGCGAAGTTCATTTACCCCCTGCGACCCAATATTTGGTATGCAAACAGCGATTGTTCTGTTGAATTTTGGTGAGCCAGAAACGCCTGATAAAGACGTTGTTCGTGAGTACCTGACTCGCATCTTCTACGACAACGCATCGCTTGAGGAGTACGACACCGAGGAGCAAGCCTGGGAACGCTCTCGGGAGTTGGCCGGTCGACGCCTGCCGAGTCTGATGGAGGAGTACAACGAAATCGGTGGCTCCCCGCTGCAGTCACAGGCGACTGCCCAAGCCGAGGCCCTCTCAGCGGAGTTGGCCGACCGCGGCCACGATGTCGAAATCTACCATGCAATGCAGTTCATGGAGCCACTGATTGCTGATCTGCCGGAAACACTTGCGGACGATGGCATAGAGGAAATCATTGCCATCCCGATCTATCCACTGTGTGGCCCGTCAACGACTGTCTCATCGATTGATTCGCTTGAAGAGGCTGTCGACGACCACGATGACTATGATCCAGCGTTCAGTGCCATCACTGGCTGGCACCGCGTGCCGATCTATAACCGCATCCGCGCGGAGGGGATCGAATCGTACCTCGATGACAACGGGCTTGATCCGAACAGTTCTGATACCGCATTTGTCTTCTCAGCCCACGGCACCCCGACAAAGTATCTGGATCAGGGATACCGATACGACCAGTATGTCGAAGAACACGCCGATGCTGTCGCTGGCATGGTTGGCATTGAGGAGTACGAAATCGGTTACCAGAACCACGCTAACCGCGGCATCGAGTGGACGGAGCCCGAAACGGAGGATCTCGTTGTCGGTCTCGAAGATGACGCCGAACACGTCATCGTCGAACCGATGAGCTTCATGCATGAACAAAGCGAGACGCTGGTCGAACTTGATATCGATCTTGCGGAGGATGCTGCCGATGTCGGTATCGATGTTCACCGCGTTCCTGTTCCGCACGACGACGAGCGGTTCCCCGAGCTGTTGGCTGATGTTGCCGAGCCGTTCCTCTCTGCGTTTGCACCTGCCTACTACCAGCTTCGGCAGTGTCAGTGCCGCAACAAAGACGAGACCTACTGCTTCAACGCTGAGTTGCCACCGCAGTAGGTGGCTGTCGCCTACCTTCCGCCCTGCTTTACTGTCTCAAAGAAGGCTGCCACATTTTCAACCGGTGTGTTTCGGTCGACACCGTGGCCGAGATTGAGGATATGACCAGTGTCGCTCGCGGCTGCGATCACCTCACGGGTGCGGGCCCGCACGTCTTCGGGATCGCCATACAGCAGTGCGGGATCGAGATTCCCCTGAATAGCGACATCGCCGAGCTCCTTGCGGGCTGCCGCGAGATCGACTGTCCAATCCAGTGAGACAACATCCGCGCCGGTATCGGCCAGTAGATCCAGATTCCAGCCCATGTTGCGAGCAAAGATGATCGTTGGCACATCGATTGCAGTGAGGATTTCCCGGTGTCGCGGCAGGATGAACTCCCGGTAATCTGCTGGCGACAACAGCCCGGCGTAGGTATCAAACAGCTGAATCACATCCGCGCCAGACGCAACTTGGAACTCGACATACTCAACGAGCACCTCGGTAAAGGCATCCAACAGCCGCTCGAAGGCTTCGGGGTTTTCCGCACGCAGCCGCCGGACATCCATGAACGTCCGCGAGGATCGACCCTCGCAGACGTAGGCCGCAAGCGTAAACGGCCCACCTGCAAAGCCAAGCACAGCCGCTTCTCCGGCCAGTCGCTCCTGTAACTGTTCGAGTAGCTTGCCGACATACCATAGCTCGTCTCGAACATCACCGATTGCTCGGTGGGTGTCAGCCGGCGACTCAACCGGGTTTTCTACAACTGGGCCGACACCGGATTCGAGATGGTACTCGAATCCAAGCGGCTCAAGGACGGTGAGAATATCCGAGTACATCACCACTCCGTCGGGTCGAAACCGCTCGTAGGGTTGGAGTGAGATTTCGGCGGCGACCTCCGGCGTTGAAATCGCTTCCAGAAAAGAGTACTCCTCTCGAAGCTCGCGGTATTCGGGGAGATACCGACCAGCCTGCCGCATCATCCACACCGGCGGTCGATCCAGCGTCTCGCCGCGGATCGCCCGCTCGAAGAGGGTTGCCATAGTTGATACTACGTCAGGGGTCGCCTAAGACTTGTGGAGTTGTGATTTCTCCGCTGTTGTCGAGGTCGCCACACCGCAGGCGTCATCCACATCCGGTAGCGTGGAGATAGGAACTGTCTCAGGCCAGCAGCCGCGGCCCGAAAATCATGATAATCAGACAGATGAGCATGATTAGCCCAACGCTTGTCGTCACAGTTCGTATCAACTCTGTTCTGGCCTCAATTGGAAGCCGCGAGACAACCGCTTCGGTCGATGTTCGAAGGATGTGGCCGCCATCCAGCGGAAACGCCGGAATACAATTGAATAAGGCGAGATTGAAATTAATCCACCCTGTCCAAAACAGGATATTCGCCAGCAAGAACACAGGCGTTTCCCCAAGGCCTGCAAGCGGGCCAACGATCTCATAAAACGCTGTATTCGCCTCAACGAAGCCAGCAAAGTTGAACTCGATTGTCGGATCAACAATCGAAGCAAACGGGAGGATAATCAGAAACAGCAGCACAATCGCCAACCCATCGCCCATCTCACCGCTGAGGATTGAGAGGAAGTTCTCGGATGGGTACTCCACAATCCCGAAGCTGTTGACCCCGATTCCGCTCATATCTGTGGCACCACTGATTCCAACCAGCGCGCCACCGTCTGGATGTTCTTCCAGCTCGACGGTGTAGGTTTCTTCCTCACCGTCGACATACCCTGTCACCTCGATTGTCTCTCCTGGCTCGAACGTTGCGAGCTGCTCGGCAAGCTCATCGAACATGATGGTTCGCTCGCCAGCGATTTCGGTCACAACGATTGGCTCACCAGCCGGTGCCTCGGCGGCATCCAGCGGGCCATCCGGCGTCACTGTTGCCAACACGCCGAAGGGGCCACTGACTGATTTGGTGTCGCCGGTGTCGCCATCAGTAACGGTGAGTTCTACAACCGACCCCGTCGCTGCCGCTCGCATCTCCTGTTCGGTGGTGACTGGGGTTCCGTCAACTGCGGTAACGGTATCATCAATTGAGAGTCCGTTTTCGGCCGCAGCAAACGGCGATGTCGTCGCCAGCGACGTGATCAGGGCCGACCGCTGGACGGCGGTTTCGGTGCCATCCGCTAGCGTGACCGACACCTGCTCAGCACTGCTGGCTGTGAGGGTGTCGGTTAGCTCCTCGTTGGTTTCGATTGGTGTGCCATCGATTGCGGTGATCCGGTCACCGGCGTCGAGTCCAGCGGTGTCGGCTGCACTGCCTGGGAAGACGCCACCGACTGACGCGCCTGGCGCGACAACAATCGCACCAGCGACGGGGCCAAACAGCAGCCCAAAGGCGATGATGGTGATGATGAGATTGTTAAGAATGCCGGCGGCATACATCCGGGTTCGCGGTCCGCGTTTGGCTTTGCCCGCGCTTTCCTCGTCGGGTTCGACAAACGCTCCGATTGGAATCAGCGCGAAGAGGGCAACGCCCATTGAGTTGATATCAATATCCTCGACCCGACACAACAGCCCGTGACCGCCCTCGTGGACGACCATCCCAATCAGCAGCCCGATGATGATCTCCGGGGCGACTTCGAGCGGGAGAAACTCGTTGACGCCGGGAATGACAAGCACGTTTTGTGGGCTTTCGAGGACGGTCTCTGTCGGTGGCGACTGAATGATTTCGGCCGCCTGGATAACCAACAGGACAAACGTGCCGACCATGATGACAAGCGCGCTACCGACCCCAATCCCGCCCAGTGCGCGCCAAAACCGCTTTGGCCCAGAGAGCCAGTCTAAGAATGCTCGGCCACGGGTTGTTTTGATCGTCAACATCGGCCCGGTAACCGAAAACGACGCGGGCAGCAAGCCGCGGCGTTTGAGGGCGACCGCAGCGAGGGTGTAGGCCACAATGCCGGCCACCACCCAGTACAGCGTACTCATTGCCAGCCGTTAGTTTCCAGTACGGGAAAGCAGTTCGGGTCTGGCGGTTTGTTTGCTCACCACATTTGTCTGCTGCTCGTTGCTGTCTCGGTTCGACTCGGCCTACCGAAGACCTGAACACACATATACCGGGGGTTCCAAGCAGAGGTATGCAATCACTCGGCTCCTTCGTTGCTCGCCTGTTGAGTGACCTGATTGAGATGCCGTTGATTATGATTCAGTACGTGCTGACAAACGATCCGCTCTCGGCGATTAGCGTGCTTTTCGGGACGCTTTTCATTGTCGGCGCGTCGGCTGTCTTCGGCTACGTTGTTCTCGGTGCACTTGGGGTTCCACTGCCCAATGTTGGCCGTGGCACCAGCGACTGATCAGGGTTCGCGATTGATCGTCAGGGTTCGCGATTGATGATCAGAGTTCAGGATTGAACGTCAACTGATCGCCCGCCCGTATACTGTGGTCGGCTGCCCACTCGCGGCTCGCAATGAGAACGTACTGTCCATCGCCCGTATACGTCTCCTGGCTGCCGGCCTCGCCAGGTGCTGGCGCGCTGTGAATTGTCGTTATCTCGCGGCTGCTGTCAGCAAAGAGGAGGTCGACACCGAAGCTCATATCTTGCATCTCGTAGCTCTGTGTTCCCGGCCTATCGTAGATCATCAACATCCCGCCATCAGCCGGCAGTGAGTCAGCCGGTGCTAATCCGATCTCAATCTCTGGTTCGGTCGTCGGAATCACTGCCTGCAACTCACCGCGAACTGATCCATCGTCGGCAACGACGGTGACGGTTGTTTGCTCATACTCCGCGGCGAAGGTGCCGGCGGGCCACTCGTCGTCGGCTGGTGCTGTCTGTTGGTCGGCGTCGTCGCTCTCACCATTGGTGGGGTCGACCTGACAGCCAGCAAGCGTTACAGCCCCGCCACTGCTGAGCAGTGCCAGCAGCCGTCGTCGCTGCATAGGTGAGCTACAGGGTGGGCATACTTATAATTCGTTGCGAAGCGTTGTCGATGGGGGTTACTCAGTCGCTTCCCCGTATGCCTCGGCAGCCAACTCGATGGCTGCATCAAGATCAGGGCCGAGCGGTGAGCCGACAACAATGCTATCAGCGTGGTTCAACACGCTTGTCATGCGGTCGGCAACGCTTCCGACTGTGCCGGCCATACAGAAGGCATCGATCATCGCTGGCGTCACCAGCTCGAAGGCGTCCGAGAAGGAGCCATCGCTAATCTTGTCGCCGATTGTGTCGGCGGTCGCGTGGTCGATACCGTGTCGATCAAGCACAGGCGGGGCCGCCCCAGCAGTGATATACGCAACTGGCGGGCGGGCGGCCTCGCGGGCGGCCTCGCGGTCGTCGGCAACGCTCACACTCGCGTAGGCCGCCAGATCGAACTCACCGCGGTGGTCGGGTCTGTCGGCAACGCCCCCCTCGACCTGCTCTCGCGCCCACTTGAGGTCGGCTTCATGCGAGCCGTTGAACAGCAGTCCGTCGGCGTGTTTGGCCGCCATCCGACACATGTGTGGCCCCTCGCCGCCAACGTACACCGGAAGCTCCGCTCCACTCGGTGGTTCGTAGTTGAGTCCGGCATCGCTCGCTTGGAACGTTCCATCGTGGTCGATTCGCTCGCCACCCCACAGCTTCTGGGCGGTTTTGAACGCCTCAAGGACGGGTCGGAGTCCGCGCTCATCGCCAAAGCCGAGGTTGGCGACTGTTGAGGGATCGCCCGGCCCGATTCCGAACACGCCGCGACCGTCGGTTGCCTCGTCGACGGTTGCGACTTTTGATGCCAGCGTCACCGGATGAATCTCCAGTGGGTTGGCAACGCCAGGGCCAAGGCGGATTTCCGTTGTTTCCTGCCCAATGCGGTGGAGTGCTGCAAACGGATCCCGGTTGTTGTAGTGGTGGGCTGCAAACACCGTGTCGTAGCCGGCCGCCTCCGCGTGCACCCCGAGTTCCGTGATACGATCAATCGGGTGTTCTGGCGTCAACTCAATGCCAAACATCAGGCCTCACCTCCGGCAGGGGTGTATGACCACTCACGAAGTGCCTGCCGCACGAAGTCGCCCTCGATTTCCCGAAAGTGGTTTTCGCTGCCCGATAATGCTCCAAACTCAAAGCCGCGGACGACGACAGCCGGGGTTCCGTCGTCGCCCTCGCCGGCGATGAGGTTCGCGGCTGCGGCGAGTTCGTCGATGACGTTTTCGACGGTGACGCCCAACTCGCGGCCATCCCGATCTAGGCTCCCGCGCCAATCACGGCTTGCTGGCAGCCCGCTCCAGCCGATGGCAACGCCGCGTTGGCCGTATCTAAACGGTCGCCCGCAGGTGTCGGTCACGATCACCTGGTCGGTTGGGAGTCCCTCGGCGATTCGTTCCGCGCTTTTTGTTGGCTGTTTTGGGAGGAGCAGCAAGTCCCCGTCAGGTACATTCGAGCGGTCGATGCCGGCGTTGACCCCGACATGGCCAAACCGGGTTTCGGTCAGCAGGAATGGGGCCTCCATCAGCAGCTCGACGCTTTCCTCAAGAACGGCCTGGGCGAAACGGGGGTCTTTTTCCTCGTCGGTTAACTTCCCGAGTCGGTCAGCAAGCTCGCGGGCCCGCGGCCCTGCTGGATACTCTGTGAGATCAGCAACCCGGCCCTCTGCCTTTGAGACGACCGTACTGGCGATGCAGACCACATCATCGGGCTGTAGATCCACACGGCTCCGAATCAGTGCCGCCAGATCGTCTCCCGGCGTGATCTCCGGCAGCTCGGTAACGGGAAACAGTTCCATACATCGACGAGGGTTCGGAGGGTAAAAAGGTCAGCTATCGGGGTGGATCGAACCGGTACTGACTGGCTGCTGCTGAAGTAGGGCGATTTACATATGAAATCTGGTATATGAAACACATAGTAGCACGGGGGCCAAAGAGCCACCTGATGACCCACGTCGTCACGACGTTCCTCAGAAACCGTGGTGCGGTGCTGTTGACCCGTCGACCCGAAGATGCTACGAGAACCCCTGGCTGTTGGGACGGGCTTTCGGCACCCTCTGGCCCCGGTGCCGAGACAGGTGCGAGCGAGGCCCGTCGGCTCATTCGGGAGGCGACCGACCACGACGCCTTTAGCTTAGAGCATGCGGGCAAACCCGTGACTGTCACCGAAAACGGGAGTGAGTGGACACATTACCCATTCTGGTTTGAAACATCGACTCGGACACTTGCGGAATCCGCGCCCGCGGAATCCGAGTGGGTATCGCCAACAGCGATGTTGGATCGGGAGACAGTGCCGGGACTGTGGGAGGCCTATCAGGAGGTTGCCCTAACGCCGGAGACGATTGCCACCGATACCTCACACGGTGCGGCCGCGCTCTCAATTCGTGCCCTAGAGGTGCTTCGGGATCGGGCCGCTGTTGCTGATGAGTGGGCGACAGTTGCTGGGGTTGCGACCGCACTCCAAGACGCCCGGCCGAGTATGGCTGTGTTGGCCAACCGCATCAACCGCGTGATGAGCGGTGCGGATCGCACCCCACAGGCAGTCCACGACCGCACTGTCACCGAGATTGAAACAGCACTGGAGGCCGACAACGGGGCGGCCGAAACGGCTGCAGAAAAGCTTTCGGGGCCGGTGGCAACGCTTTCGTGGTCGGGCACCGTCAAACGCGCGCTGGCCGAGATCGGTGATCCTGTCTTCATCGGTGAGGCGCGGCCCGATTTTGAGGGGATCGACCTCGCGGAGGCACTCGCCGAAATCGGGGTTGATGTAACTGTCGCCACCGAAGCCGCGTTGCCAACGCTGTTGGCAGACGAACCGATTGAGACGGTGCTCATCGGGGCGGATACGATTCTGCCGACCGGCGATGTCGTCAACAAAACCGGCACCCGCGGGCTGGCGTTGGCTGCTGAGGCAGCCGATATTCCGGTGTACGTTGTGACCGCCCGCGATAAGGTCTCAAAAGATGATACATTCTACCCGGAGGATGATGATCCACAGGCGGTCTACGACGGCGAGTATGATCTGACAGTCGTCAACCCGGCGTTTGATCTCACCCCCGGCGAGTTGATCGATGGCGTGTTGACTGAGGATGGACTGTTGGATCAACGCGGTATCGAACTTGTTGCTGCCCAACACCGTTCACACAGCGAGTGGGTTGAGGCTGTTTCGCCGACCCAGTAGGAAGCATGATCACCTACACCCTCGCTGTCTTAGGTGGCATAGTCGGGTTTTCGTCGCAAGTGGGCTGGATTGATCTCGGCTTAAGCGTTCGTCGTTGTGGGGCGGCACTACCCTCGTCTGCTACCGATTTCGGGGCTGAGGAGTTCAAAGCCGATGGCGATGTAGCTGTCGAGCAACGATAGCTACCGTCTCAAAGAAAAAAGAACCCTCCGAAGATTGAGTCAAGTTGGTTACCGTCCGACGGCTGTCCGGTTCTGCGTCCCACTCCGTGGTGACGTGGCGAGTTCAAATACCGACCTCAGCCGCTATCGATCCCTAGAGCGTTGAGATTCGCCTGACGCTCATACGGCGGCATCATCACTCTGTGTCTCTGTTTGACCCTTCCCGCCTCCGTACCCAAGCTTCCTGAGTCCGTAGTAGGTGATCGCTCCCAACAGGAGCCACCCGATAGCCAACCCACCTGTCAGTGGATCACGAACCAGGAGGAATCCGCCGATACCGATGTTGAACACGATTCCGAGAATCGGCGGAATCGGGTAGAATGGCATCTCATACGGGCGGTTCATATTCGGCCGATCTCGGCGAAGCTTGATGACGGCTGCATTGACGACGACAAACGCCAACAGGAAAAAGAACGACGAGAGGTTCCCAACAAGCTGAATCGGCAGCACCAGCACCGAGGCAAGCATCACCCCAGCACTCGCTATCACGGCTTGTGAGGGTGTCCCAAAGCGGTGGTGGATTCGACCGACTCGTGCGGGAAACAGCTGATCTCTCCCCATCGCAAACGCCACCCGTGAGGAGGCGATCACGACCGCATTAAGTGCTGTAAGCGTTGAGAACACCGCGCCAAACCAGATCAGTGTCGATCCCGGCCCAAGTATTGGAATCTCCGGCATGAACTCTCCGGCCGCGGTTGCGATTGCTGTTTCACCCTGTTCGCCCAGCCGTTCAGCACTCAGCGTGCCGACTGAAACGATCACGACAGCCAGATACACCACAATCGTGCCAGCAAGGGCAAAGAAAATCGCCTTTGGAATGTTCTCCCGTGGGTTCTCGACCTCCTCGGTGACAGTTGAGATCAGGTCATACCCTTGGAACGCGATAAACGTCAGCCCCATCGCGGGGATGATTGCCAACGCGCCTTCTGGCATTACAGGCGTATACTCGCCGCTATCAATCGCTCGTGCGCCGAAAGCCGAGAAGATCACCAAGATACCGACCTTGATGATCGTCCCGACCGTTTCAGCAGCCCCGCTTGCGGCGGTTGAGACAACATTGAGCACGATCAACCCTGCAACCACAGCGAATGCGTAGACGACAGTCCACGATGTAAGCCCACCGAGGACAGCACCCTCCGGGAAGCCTGCCCAGTAAATCTGCACCCACTCGATAAGATTTGCACCGAACCCGAGTGCGTACAGCGCGCCCGCAATCATATACCCAAACCAGAGCATCCACCCCATCTGGAAAGCGATCCGATCCGAGAAAATCTCCTCAACAAAGGCGTAGCCGCCACCACTTTTTGGGATAGCACTGGAGAGTTCGGCATACGCGAGTCCGGTAAATCCCGTTACAATTCCGTTGAGGAAAAACACGATAATCACAGCAGGGCCGGTGATTTCTGCAGCCAGTCCAGTTAGCACGAACACCCCGGCCCCGATCATCGCCCCCATACCGATCATCGTGGCGTCTAACAACCCCAACTCCGCCTCCGGCTCTCTAGTTCCTTGGCTGCTCATGACTGGTTACCATCGATTCGAAGGCCGGAGGTCAAATCGAATGCCACAGTGGTTGGTAACACGAGAGGCCTAAAACGGTTATGCAGGCCGCCACAGAATACCGCATTTTCGATCAAGGACGGGTGTTTCGCTGACAGTATCATCAACCACGGAACAGTCGACGCACCTCATCTGCGACATCGGGCTCCGTCGCCACGACATACTCACGTTCGGGGTCGATCACAGTGTCACCGCTTGCGATTGTTTCGCCATCTGAGCCGGAGACAACAAGGCTTCCTCTCGGAAGTGCAATATCCGTTAGCGGGCGATTCGCGGCCGGAGCCTCCGGTGATACCTCTATCACCAAGATTTCAAGCGCGCCAACCATATCCTCCAAGGCCCGAACACCGGCGTCAATCGCATTGACGGCGGCGCGGGCACCTGCCCGCTCCGGGAAGATCGTCGTGTCGACAAGCTCCTCGTACCCATCCGATTCCTCCTCGTCAGTTCGCCGCATCACTGTATGAATCGGCTCGCCGTACCGTTCAGCGGTGAGACACGCTGCAAGATTTGTCCCCGCATCCGCGGTCAACGCAGCGAGGACATCAGCATCTTGAAGTCCTGTTTGTTTGAGTATCGACGGTTTTGTCGCATCACCCTCAATGACTGTTGCCACATATTTGTCAGCAATCGAATCAACCCTGTTCGAATCACCCTCAACGATGGTTACATTGTGGCCGCGGCTGTCCAGCGTCTGTGCAACCCGGCTTCCGACTCGCCCACCGCCAACGATGACGACCTTGAGGTCTCCATTGCTCATACGTAGGCTCTCTCACTGAACGGTAATCAGTTCGGGGGTTAGGTATGTGGAGTGCCACGTATGTTATAGCGTCAGTTGCATACAGCGACCGAGATGCATCCAACACAGCGTGTCATAGAACCAATCTCAGCCGTTCTGTGGAAGTACGAACTGATCGACAGAAAGCTGCCAGAGTGAAGTACCACGGGCGCGGTGGCCCGTGGCTTCGCCGTGGTCTCTGGCGCGAAACCAGCGGAACGACCGGTGGCGAATTTAATTCCGCCCGCGCTCGTCCCCGAGAGGGACTCGCGTGGAACCGGTAACACCCGAACACACCGGAACTGCCACCGCAACAGAGGTCGTCTGTTGCTGCCGTGGCGGGTGTGTCCGTGGGCGTCCGCCCCTTCACGAGGGCGCGACACAGGCCCGGCGTCGTTCGAAAATCTTCGATTTTCGTGATCACGAAAGACGTAGTCTTTCGGACGACACCGCGTCTTATCCCGGGGTGGGTGCGCGGGTTTTGCGAGGCCGATAACGTGGGTTCCAAACAGCAGTAGGGCGTTCCGATAGTTAAAAACAGGGGCGCAGACGAGCGCACGCGCTTCACCCCAGCCCACGGTGGGGCGGGGAACTCGCGCTGCCTTTCGTTTAGAGTAGTATTCGTACTGGTATGCAAGATGGATAGCGCGTATGCAGCAACATTCTCAGACTGATTGAATCGAAAATGTAAAAAGCATATAATAATGGGTGAGAAACTGTCTGTTAAATAACTACAAGTCATGTCGACGAGTGCATTTCATTCAGTTCGAGTATTGCGGGTGTGTCTCGGGTTATTACTTATCGGCTTAGTATTTTATTCTGGGACAGCGGCCTCTCCATATGTTGATACGTTCGATAACAACTACAACAACCAAATAATTGATACCGACACCGAAATTCAAACCTTGGGAGTCGATGCAGACGGAAACCACGGAAACCCGTATTTTGGGTTAACTACGGGGCATCCACAACTCAATGATGATGGGACTGTGAATACTAAGGCGGTGGATGTGTATCAGCATGCGGAATTAGCCCCAACGACGAGAGAAATATTTGACAGAGCACGGACTGCTGAGGATCAAGCGTTTGAACCGACACTTTGCAAAGAGTGGGTTTTGATCTGTGATGAATATCGTCAATCGGATGTCCCTGATGAGTTCACCTATGGGGCTGTGGGCCATGATATCAGCCAAACGTCACTTTATGTAATTGAAGTTGAAAATCAAGCGTATTTATTACGGACAGGAGCACCAACTCACGGGGATAATATACCGCTCGCGAAGGCTGTTGCGTTTTTATTTAATAGACTGATGTTAGTATTGATTGCTGCTTCAATTCTCTATTATGTGGTTAGACCCCCAGAATCAGACAGCGTCTATAGCTTCGACATCGGATTAGGCATCTCAATGGGTGCGTTGGCACTCCTTGCGCCATATCTACACATGGTCGGCATCGAGGTTGATATTGTTTGGCGAATTATTGCTCTCACACCGGTCATAGCACTAGTTTATTTTATCCTAAATAAACTTGAGAAACAATGACACTGATAAAAATATTGTATCAGTCTTAATACTGGATAGATCCTCTATATTCAGTACCCCTCACACCCTCATATCACACTTCAGACAGTGATTGCAGCAGATCAG